>OBHX01002431.1_pt1 | contig 14486 bp, 17 predicted proteins | sample 1519331 | NCBI WGS metagenome assembly OBHX01 (sample SAMEA2602897, study PRJEB22501) | metagenome
CCCACCGGCACGCAGAGTGACTTCTCCCAAGCGGATACTGCCGAATATCATCTGTATATTCCACCGTCAGGTATTGACAAATCTGCCCGATTTCAGTAATATGATAGAGAAAACAGGCAGAATATTGGAGGAAACGGTATGGAACTGCATCAGGCTGTGGCCGGAAATATTCACCGCATCCGCAAGTCCCAGCGACTGAGTATGGATCGGGCAGCGGAGCTGGCCGGCATCTCTGTGAGTATGTGGGGGCAGGTAGAGCGTGGCAGCGTGAACCCCACGCTGGCGGTGCTGGGCAAGATCGCCTCCGGACTCCACGTCCCTCTGGAGCTGCTCATTGAAAACCGTGAGGAGGCTCCCGCCACTCTGTACCGGGCGGTAGACGTGGCCGGGCAGCGCCTCTACGGCGGCAAAGTCATCCGCTATCCCCTGTTCCCCTTTGATACCGACAGCCGCAGCGAGAGCTGCCAGATGGATATTTTCATCAGCGGTGTCTATGAGGCGGCGGACCACGTCCCCGGCTCTCATGTGTACCTGACGGTGCTCAGCGGAACGGTGAAGGTCACCTGCGGCGGCGAAGTGTTCCGACTGGAGAGCCGGGACTGCCTCTCCCTGCCGGGGCAGGCGGAGCGGCAGTATGTCAACGTGGGCAACACCACCGTGCGGCTGCTGGAGTGGATGGTATACCGTAAGAACGGATGAATAATGTGCGAAAAAGGATTAACCATGTTCTCGGTGGTTCATCCTTTTTTGACAGCTGCCGCAAAAACGTGGGATTTTTCCGGATACCGTGTATGATCCAGTAGAAGCGAAGGGAGGGAGACCGTATGCAGGAGCGGAAGATCATCGCCTTGCTGCGTGAGCGGGACGAGCAGGGGCTGCACGCCCTGCTGGTACACGATGGGCCGCTGTGCGATACGTCATCGCTCCCATTCTGCGGGACCCTCAGGAGCGGGAGGATCGTCTTTCCGAGGTGACCATGCGGGTCTGGGAAAAAATCGATCCCTTTCAGGAGAAGCGGGGAAGCTGGAATGGCTGGCTGACCTCCCTCACCCGTCATGCGGCGCTGAATCACGCCCGGCGGATCTCCCGGCACGGCGGGGCCGAGGCCCTGTCGGAGGATCCCCCCTCCCCGGAGCTGACGCCGGAGGAAGCGCTTTTGCGTCAGGAGCGGCAGACCGCCCTGCAAGCGGCGCTGGGGCAGCTATCCGCCGGTGAGCGGCTTCTGTTTTACCGAAAAATCCACCGCCCAGATCGCCTTGGAACTGGGGCTTACGGAGCGGGCGGTGGAGGGACGGCTATACCGGCTGAAACGGCAGCTGTGGAAATTGCCGGGAGGTGATGAGGGTGCCTAAGGAGGACTGGGGCTTTCTGAACGAAAAGGCCTTCGAGGCCGCATTGCAGACCAGCGTACCGTAGCGCCTGCCGGATAAGGTGGCGGCGGCGGTCACTCCGTGAAGGCGGGCCATGGGCCGGGTGCTGGCAGGCACGGCCCTGACCGCCCTTGGGGACGAATCTCTGGGGACTGAACTACCTTTTGCCCGGCATCGGGCTGGTGCTGATGCTACTGGGCTTCCGGCTCCTGCGGCGGGAGGAGATCGAGGCCTGTCGTGGGGCCATACAGGTGGTGGTCAGCGTTCAGGAGTTCGACCAGGAGGGAGGCTTCTGCCGAAGCAGCGGCTCCAACCCGCTGTGCATAACCGGGGTAGGGGGAAGCCGACGGGAGAGCCTGCCTGCTGGAGGATCTTCCACCACTTTCTCTGGAACACGGCCCCACCCTTCCATGGGACAGCCGCCATACAGCTCTGGCCGGTATACCAGTCGGATGAGCTGTGGAGCGCCGCCGGAGAGGTCGCCGGCCGGGTTCTGTACGATCGGGACGGGGAGACCTTCTGGGCGCCCTACCACCCTCTGGAGGAGGATACCTCCCCCTACGGATATCAGGGCATCTATGGACAGCGGGACATTTTCGGGACATTTTCTCTGTCCACTGCGGCGCAGCATGGGCGGGGCTATGTGGTCTATGCCGCCGATGAAATTCCTCACGCAGAATACCGAAATGTGCTGGATAGCCGGTTCAATTACAGCTGTCCGTACAGATTTCTGCAATATCCGGCAAAAATGGCACTGGAAAACCGGATGTCCGATCATGGGGCATTTCGGACCGTCTGGAGCGATCTGCGCTACGGCCCCGAAGTAACTCCACCTGTCATCAAGAAGAACGATCAACGGAATGACCCTCCGGCAAAAGCCGGAGGGTCATTCTGATATTTTTTCATTCGATAGCCTGCCGCCCGGCAACGGGAGCAGAACAAAAAATTTGGAAATTCACGGTTTATAGGATAAGTCATTTGGCAAGCCACCTCACCCGGCACGGTGCCCATTTGGCAAGCCACCTCACCCGGCACGGTGTTCCACTCGGCAGGGTACACCATTTGGCAGGACACCTCACCCGGCACGGTGCCGCATTTGGTAAGGCGGCCCATCTGGCAGGGTGTTCCACTCGGCAGGGCACACCATTTGGCAGGGTGTTCCACTCGGCAGGGTACACCATTTGGCAGGACACCTCACCCGGCACGGTGCCGCATTTGGTAAGGCGGCCCATCTGGCAGGGTGTTCCACTCGGCAGGGCACACCATTTGGCAGGGTGTTCCACTCGGCAGGGTACACCATTTGGCAGGACACCTCATTGAGCAAGGCGTTCCAACCGGCACACACCGTTCGGAAAGATCTGCCGATTCGGGGATGGCAGCGTTACGGGCGCACCTGCGGAAGACTGGCAGCGGCCACGGACTGTCCGATGCGGCGGAAGCGATCGTCCGGCAGCAGCACCTCCAGCGGCAGCTGAGGGTACTCCTCCGCCAGCACACGGCGGCAGGTCTCCGTCATCCACTCCCCGCCGATACCGGAGGCCACACGGCCCAGCACCATCACATGGCGCAGCGGGTAAATTTCAGCATACAGGGCCAGCGTATGGGCAAGGCACACCCCCATATCCCGGAAGATCCTCCGGGCAGCGGGATGGCCCTGCCGGGCCAGCTCCTGCACCTGCCGCAGCTGTTGAGCCGGGGGCAGGGCCGCATCTGTGGGAACTCCTGCGGCAGCGGCCAACCGGATCACGGCGTCCTGCGAAAAGTACTGCCCCCCTACGCCGGTATCACCGGACCACGGGTCTCTGGGGGCCGCCTCCGCCAGATCCACCGGCGCAAAGGCCAGCTCATTGAGCCAGCCGGAGACACGGCCCTGTGCATCCACATAGCCCGCCGCCTGACTGGTCCCCATAGCGATGCCCATGACGGGGCCGGTGCCGAGACTCATATAGCCCGCCAGCGCCGTGACATCGCCGTCGTTGGCCACCGCCAGCGGGACATTCCCCATGGCGGCTGCAGCTCTGCGGTAGAGGGTACGTCCCTCCTGTTGGCGCTCCGGCGGGACGGCAGCCAGCAGCGCCGACACCATCAGCTCGTCTCCCCGGACGATGCCGGCGGTGGAGACGCCGATGGCATCCACACGGGGCAGATGGGCCGCCGCCGTGCGGAGGGCGCAGAGCACCTCCCGCTGATGATACCGGGGGTCGGCGGCGGTCTTGGGGTGCCAGATCACCTCCTCGGAGTAGACGGTGCGGCCATCCACCACGGCGGAGACCTTGCGGTCAGAGCCGCCGGCGTCAAAGCCGATGCGACAGCCCTCCAGATGCCCGCCTATGGGGCGGGCCGCCGGGCGGGGCTCCGGGAAGCGCTCCCCCGCCGTCTCCACACAGAAGGGACGGCCGTACACCGTCTCCATCATGGCAACATCGAAGGCACGGGAGCCGTGGGGGCTGAAGCTCTCCCGCAGCCGGGAGATCAGGGCCTCGTCCCCCTGCAGCGTCACCCGCCAGCCTCCGACGCTCCACAGCAGCAGCTTGACGGTGCGCTCCAGATACCGCAGATCGGCAGGGCTCCCGCCACGGATGCGTGTCTCATACACCACGGTGCCGCTCCCCTCCACGGCGATGCGGAAGGGCTGGCGGGCCTGAGACAGATAGGCCGTCCGCCACGGGGCAAAGGGCAGAAAATCCGGCTGCAGGCAAGGGACATTTTTTACGGAAAACGGGATGCCCAAATACTCCATGGCAGGCTCCTCCTTACGGGCGCTCTATTGGCAGTCCCCCGCCGGCTGTTCCTCCGGACGGCGGGCGGTGTCCACGGCGCCCCGGTACACCACCAGCCGGTCATAGACATATTCCGTGACCAGATTCAGCACCATGTTCAAAAACGTCACCAGATACTCGTTCCAATGGAGGGTATCCGCCAGATAGCTGCCCAGCAGGGTGGACAGGGGGGTGAAGGCACAGTAGTACAGCAGCACCAGCGCCATGGCCTGTGGGACGTTGTTGGCGCTCTGGAAGGTGAACTTTCGGTTCAGGGTGAAGTTCCACAGCACCGAGAGGGTCAGAGCGATGAGATAGCAGGGCCAGTAGCTCCCGTGCAGCAGCTCATTGAGCAGGGCAAAGGAGGCCATTTCGATGGCCCCGGCGGAGATGGAGAACAGGGTGAATTTCAGCACCCGGCCCCACTCTCTTTTGTTTTTCATGGGGTAAGTCGTTCCTTTCTGCGGGTCACTGGTTGGCCTTGCGGAGAAGGGCCTCCCACTCCTTCACGATGGAGCGGTCGGTGAAGTAGTCGATCCGCATGGCCTTGCGGACCTGCGCCAGCGTCTCGTTGGTGGTCTCCGCCGCTTTGACGGTGCCGGCGGCGAGGATATCGTACACCGTGTCGATGTCCTTCGCCCATCTGGCCCGCTCCTCCCGGATGGGGGCCAGCGTCTCCTCCAGCACGTTGAAGAGGAATTTCTTGCAGGTGCCGTCCCCCAGGCCACCCCGACGGTAGTGGGCCTTCATCTCCTCCAGATTGGCGTAGTCCGGCAGGAACTCCGCAAAATGCTCGTCGGTGCAGAAGGCATCCAGATAGGTGAACACCACGTTGCCCTCGGTGTGGCCCGGATCGCTGATCTGGAGGTGGAGGGGGTCGGTGAACATCTTTCCGTTGATCTGTTTTTTCACCACGGCGGCACTGTCGGACAGGTAGATGCAGTTGCCAAGGGATTTGCTCATTTTGGCCTTGCCGTCTACGCCCGGCAGACGGCGCTGCATCTCGTTTTCCGGGATCATGGCGGTGGGCATGGTCAGCGTTTCGCCATAGATGCGGTTGAACTTCTCCACGATCTCACGGGTCTGCTCCAGCATGGGAAGCTGATCCTCGCCCACAGGCACCACGTTGGCGTGGAAGGCCGTGATATCGGCGGCCTGAGAGACGGGATAGGCGAAAAAGCCCACCGGCAGGCCCTCGTCGGCAAAGCCCCGCATCTGGATCTCGGACTTCACCGTGGGGTTGCGGGAAAGACGTGCCGTGGTGACCAGATTCATATAGTAAAAGGTCAGGGCATGGAGCGCCGGGAGGGTGGACTGCACGCAGATGGTGGACTTGGTGGGGTCGATGCCCACGGAGAGGTAGTCCAGCACGACGTTGATGATATTCTCCCGGATCTTGCCGGGGTTGTCGGCGTTGTCGGTCAGGGCCTGATCGTCGGCGATGAGGATGTTGATCTCGTCGAAGCGGCCGGAATTCTGAAGCTCCACCCGGCGCTTCAGGGAGCCCACATAGTGGCCCAGATGCAGGCGGCCGGTGGGACGGTCGCCGGTAAGAATGATGTTTTTCATGGTGATCCCTCCGCAAATCTTCGTTTGCTGTATGATGTCAGGATATTATACCACAGGTGCGCCGATTTTTCCAACAGAAAAATTGGGGGATGCTGCCCCGGTGGGCGGGTGGAATATTGCGTCCGGCTTCGACGTCCCGTTGGGCCGCGCGAAGCCGGAGCTCGTTTCGAATCCACCAGATGCCAAAAAGAGAAGCACCATGCGGAATGCCCAGCTTTGTGGTGTTAGAGGGAATCGCTTCCCTATGAGGCAAGGAAGGGGGCGTGTGAGGGGGAAACCTTGGGTGCAAATCCGATGCAACATGGTTCCGCCGACCACCCCATCGAGGGGTTGGTCGGCGGAGGGGATTCGACTCTCGCTTATGCAGCAGTCCCCCGGACTGCTGCGCCCGACTTCGGCGCCCCGTTGGGCCGTGCGAAGTCGGAGCTCGTTTCGAATCCACCAGATGCCAAAAAGAGAAGCACCGCTTTGCGGTGCTTCTCTTTTTGGTGCCCCGTCGGGGATTCGAACCCCGGACACCCTGCTTAAAAGGCAGGTGCTCTACCGACTGAGCTAACGGAGCGGACGGTTTATTTTCGCAGGAGGGCAGGCAGCCGATCATGCCGGTACGACCCTCCGGATACACTTTGGCAGGGATGGCTGGACTCGAACCAGCGAGTGAGGGAGTCAAAGTCCCTTGCCTTACCACTTGGCTACACCCCTGTGTGAAAAAAGATCAGGGACTGGGATCTCTCCCAATCCCTGATATTCAGTGGGGTGGGTAAAGGGACTCGAACCCTCGACACCCGGAACCACAATCCGGTGCTCTAACCAACTGAGCTACACCCACCACATATACATCCGTCTGGGATCGCGCTGACGCCCCGCAGGGAAAAATGGCACGCCAGAAGGGACTCGAACCCCTGGCCTACTGCTTAGAAGGCAGTTGCTCTATCCAACTGAGCTACTGGCGCATACTGTCAAGTTGGAGCGGGTGACGGGAATCGAACCCGCATCCCCAGCTTGGAAGGCTGGTGCCCTGGCCATTGTGCTACACCCGCATGGGTCCTCCGCAAAATCGTCAGCTTTGATATGTTACCATGTTTCACGCCCTTTGTCAACGGGATAATCGGATTTTTTTGAAGTTTTTTCCGGCGGGAGGCGGCGGCAGAGAGGCTCTTGTGAAGAAAATAACGCTTGTAAAGGCTGGGGCGGTATGCTATCATTATCACGATATACTCCCCATGGTGTGGGGTCGGAAACAAAAAGATAAGGAGAATTTCATCATGAAAGTACTTGTCATCAATGCGGGGAGCTCTTCCCTGAAGTATCAGCTCATGGATCCGGAAACCGGCAAGGTCTTTGCCAAGGGCCTGTGCGAGCGCATCGGTCTGGACGGCAAATTCACCTACAAGCCCCAGGTGGAGGGCAAGGAGACCATCAAGGCCGCCGATGTGGCCATGCCCACCCACTCCGAGGCCATCCAGACCGTGCTGAACGCTCTGGTGGATCCCCAGAACGGCGTCATCTCCTCCATGAAGGAGATCGATGCGGTGGGTCACCGTGTGGTCCACGGCGGCGAGACCTTCGCCTCCTCCGTGCTCATCAACGATGAGGTGCTGAAGGCCGTGGAGGACTGCACGCCTCTGGCTCCCCTGCACAACCCCGCCAATATCATCGGCATCGAGGCCTGCCGCAAGGTGCTGGGCGACGACGTGCCGCAGGTGGCTGTGTTCGACACCGCTTTCCACCAGACCATGCCGGAGCACGCCTATCTGTACAGCATCCCCTACAAGTACTATGAGAACGACAAGCTGCGCCGCTACGGCTTCCATGGTACCTCCCACCGCTATGTGACCCTGCGGGCCGCCGAGCTGCTGGGCAAGGATCCCAAGGATCTGAAGATCGTGTCCTGCCATCTGGGCAACGGCTCCTCTCTGGCCGCTGTGGACGGTGGCAAGTGCGTGGACACCTCCATGGGTCTGACGCCGCTGGCCGGTCTGCCCATGGGTACCCGTGCCGGCGACATGGACGTGGGCGTTATCGAGTATGTGGCCAACAAGTACGACCGCTCCATCTCCTCTGTGATGGAAGGTCTGAACAAGCGCTCCGGCATGATGGGCCTGTCCGGTGTGTCCTCCGACTTCCGTGATCTGGAGGCCGCTGCCGCCAAGGGCCATCACCGCTCCGCCATCGCCCTGCGGATCTTTGAGTACCGTGTACACAAGATGATCGCCGAGTACGCCGCCGCCATGAACGGCGTGGACGTGGTGATCTTTACCGCCGGTGTGGGTGAGAATGCCCCCTCCACCCGTGCTCACATTCTGGAGGGTCTGGAGTTCATGGGCATTACCTGCGACGAGGAGAAGAACAACACCCGTGGTGAGGAGCGCATCATCTCCAAGGACGGCGCCCCTGTCACTGTGATGGTCATCCCCACCAACGAGGAGTTGATGATCGCTCAGGACACCCTGTCCATCGTGGAGGAGAACAAGAACAAGTAAGCTTGTTTGACGCAAGGAGCCGACTGCTATGCAGTCGGCTCCTTTTTTGTTTGTTGGGGAGCCCGGAAATTTTTCCCTGTTGTCCGGTGGAGGGCAACAGGCGATACAACTTTCCCGGCGGGGACGCCACAGGCAGAAGGGAGTGTGAGAACATGGAGACAATACGTGGGGAGGCGGCGGTATGGAGCTGCTGACGGTTCTGGCGGGCATCTCCTCCTGCGTCACCGGAATCGGTGCGGCGCTGATCCTGCTGCTGCGGCCGGTACGGGAGGCGCTGACGGGGACGAAGCACCTGCGGGAGGGGCAGAAATGCCTGTTGCGGAGCAATATGCTTCATACATACTATAAGAATAGGGATCACTCCGCCATCCGGCAGTATGAGTATGAGAATTTTCTGCTGGAGTACCGGGCCTACAAGGCTCTGCGGGGCAATTCCTTCATCGACCGCATCTATCAGGAGGTCAAGACCTGGGACATTGTATCATAAGGAGGGCTTTTATGGAAAATCTGGGTATTGCCAGCGTGGCGGCCATCACCGTCATCACCTATCTCATGGGCATGGCCGTGCGGGCCAGCCGGATGGACAACAAGTGGATCCCCATTCTCTGCGGCCTGCTGGGCGGGCTGCTGGGGCTGGTGAGCTTCTATCTGCTGCCCATCCCCGACTATCCGGCGGGGGACCCTATCACCGCTGCGGCGGTGGGCATCGTCAGCGGTCTGGCGGCCACGGGGCTGCATCAGGCGGCCAAGCAGCTGGGCAAGGAGGCGGGCGGAGATGCCTAAGGTGTATCTGTCCCCGGCGTATCACTACTGGAACCCCTGCGCCGTGGCGGGGTGCGACGAGACCACCCACAACAACCTCTATCTGGATGTGCTGGAGCCGTATCTGGCAGCCTGCGGCATCCAGTATAAGCGGGGGCCACGACGGACGCCCAAGTCCGGTGAGGACGGGGACGCCCTGATGCTGCAGGCGGTACGGGAATCCGATGCGTGGGGTGCCGACGTCCACTACGTCAGCCACACCAACGCCGCCAACGGCGGCGTCCGGGGCTACCGGCCCATGATCTATCCCGGCTCCGGCGGCGGGCGAAAGCTGGCGGCGTGTATCCTGAAGTATCGCCGGAAAATCTACGACCAGCCCATCCGACTGTCGGAGAGCAGCGTGTGGTATGAGCTGCGGGCTCCGGCGGCGGTGAGCTTCTATGAGGAGCACGTGTTCCACGACAACGCCGCCGACGCCCAGTGGTTCCACAGCCATCTGGGGGCCATTGCAGAGGCTACCTGCCGGGGACTGTGCGAGTATTTCGGTATCCCGTACCGGGCGCCGGGGACGGCCAAGCCGTCTCCTGCGCCGACCATCAGGAAGGAGGAACAGGTGACCGTGGAGCTGCGTATGCTGAAGCGCGGCATGGAGGGCGGCGACGTCCGGAGCGCCATGCTGCTGATGAAGGACAAGGGGTACTACCCCTACGCCATCCCCGTCAGTGACAAGCTGTTCGGGGCCAAAATGGAGGCCGGTCTGCGGAAGATGCAGGCCGACCACGGCCTCGGCGTGGACGGTATCTTGGGGGCCGCCAGTTGGGGCTATCTGCTGGGGCGATAAGGATAAAGTCAGAGCACACAGCGTAAGCTGTGTGCTCTGACTTGGATGTGTGAGATGCCGCCTTTTTCGTGCAGAGCAGCAGATTTTTGAGTAGGATCGCTGTGCTTGGACTTAGTCCTGCATGATGCGCTTCACGCTTTCACGAAGTTCTTCTATCGTATCGCACTGTCCAATCAGTTCAATAATTGCTCGCAGCAGTGCTTCCGTATAATCCATCTCCATTTTCTCCCTCCTCTCATTCCTTTGTCAGTTGGGTCAGGAAGGCCATGACCACACGGTTCAGATCCTTCATGGCGGCGGGGAAGTTGAAAGCGAAGTCGTGGTGCTCAAACAGGCAGTCCGACACGGACTTGATGGCCATGAACTTCACGCCGTTTCGCAGGCACACCTGCGCCACGGCGCAGCCCTCCATCTCGCACAGCAGCGGGTGGAAGGTGTCGGCGATCCAGTGGGAGCGGGGGGTATCGGTGGCGAACCAGTCGCCGGTGGCCACCCAGCCGGTGCGATAGGGAACGCCGGTGGCATCCATGGCGGCCCTGGCGGCAGGCAGGTCCGCCGTGGGGAACCGGATCTGGTTGACGGTGGACACCAGCCCCACGGGGTCCCCGATGGCGGTGGTATCCACATCGTGCTGCACGAAGCCCTCCGCCAGAACGATGGTGCCGATGGGGACATTCTCGAAGCAGCCGGCCACACCGGCGTTCAGCACCAGATCCGGGTGGTAGAGGCTGATGAGCAGCTGGGCGCCCATGGCGGCGTTGACCTTGCTGACGCCGCAGCAGCAGGCGATGATATGGGGGCGGATCTGATAAAAGGACACGCCCGCCTCCGTACGGATGGGAGTGCGGGTCTCGTCTGTCAGCAGCGTCTCTATTTCGCCGGGCATGGCGTATACCAGACCAATGGTCATGATGGAGTTCCTCCTTAAAATGCATATTTTTCTCCATTGTAACGGGATGGGGGACGTGTGTCAAGGGAAAGCGCCTGCGGGAGGGAAAAAGTCCCTCCGGAGCCTCCGGAGGGACTTTGGGTGCTTACTCCCGGCGCAGGGCCTCGATGGGGTTCAGGCGGGAGGCCTTGACGGCAGGTACCAAACCGAACACGATGCCGATGACCATGGAGAAGGCCACCGCCACGATGCAGGCCGGGGCGCTGATGGCCACTGCCGTACCCATGACGTGGCTCAGCATCTCCGCCAGACCGATACCGCACAGGACGCCCAGCAGGCCACCCAAGCTGGTAAGCACTGCCGCCTCCGTCAGAAACTGCCAGAGGATGCGGCTCTTCCGGGCGCCGATGGCGATTTTCAGGCCAATCTCACGGGTGCGCTCGGTGACGGAAACCAGCATGATGTTCATGACGCCGATGCCGCCCACCACCAGTGAGATGGCGGCGATCCAAATCAGCTGGCGGTTGGTGGTTTCCGACAGGCTTTGCAGCTCGGAGGCCTGCTTCAGCAGGTCCTGTGCCTGATAGGTCAGCTGGCGGTTGGTGACCACCTGACTGTTCAGGTAATCTGCCACGCCGCTTCCGGCCTTGGTCATATCGTTGGTGGAGGAGGCCCGCACGGCTACGTTCATGGGTTCGTCGTAGCGGAAGGCGATGGGCCAGCAGCTCTCCGGGATCATAACGGTGCCGGAGGTGGTGCGGGCGTACATCTGATAATCCTCTACACTGTTGATGACCGGCTGGGAGATGACCCTCTGGCTCACCACGCCCACCACGGTGAAGGGTTCGCCCTGCATCTCGATGACGCCGCCGATGGGGTTCTGTCCGGGGAACAGGCTCTGGGCCGCCGTCGTATCGATGACGGCCACCTTGCGGCGGGAGGAGAAATCCTCCGGCAGGAAGGCACGGCCGTAATTCACCTGATAGCCCGCCACGGAGAGATAGTGGTCGTCCACGCCGTTGAGGGTGCCGGTGAAGGACTGGTTGCCGGCATAGATGCCGTCGGCCCACGTACGCTGGCGGTACATGGCCACGGCGGAGACGCCGGGCAGGGCGTCCATCTCGTCCCGCATGGCAGACGTGATGGCGGCGATGCCCTCCGGCAGCTCCCCGTAGGAGAAGTCCACGGTGCTGCCGTCCTGCGTCAGCTGCACCTGCACCATGTCGTTGCCGGCACCGATGAGGTTCTGCTTGATCTGCTCGTTGGTACCACGGATGGTGGAGACGATGGTGATGATGGCGGCAATGCCGATGATGATGCCCAGCATGGTCAGAAACGACCGCAGCTTATGGCTCCACACGCCTTGCAGCGCCAGATTGATATTTTCCAACATAGTTACCGCCTCCTTACCAGCTGTACAGGGCATCCACGGTGGCTTCCTCCGTTTTGGCTCCGGACACCACGTCCCGGCCATAGGGGAAGGCCACATAGTCCTCCTGCGTCAGGCCGCCACGGATCTGGGTGTAGCTGTCCCACACCACCTTACCGGTCTGAACCCAGCGCTGCTCCAGCTTGCCGTCCTCCCCACGGGCCATGACGTAGCTCTTGCCGTTTTCCGTGCGGACGTACATATTCTCCAGATACAGGCTGCTGCCGTCGCTGTCGGATACCGCCTGATAGCTGATGCTGACGTTCTCCCCCTCCTGCAGCTGCTGATCCTCGCTGACGAACACCTTGAAGGGGTAATAGGATACATTGGGGTTACCATCACCCCCATGGGAATCGCCGTCGGTGGGATGGGTACTGATCTCCACCACCTCGCCGGTGCAGGCAGCCCCGGTCATCCGTGAGCTGATATTCACCGTCTGGCCCACCTTCACGGTGTCCAGCCGCAGCTCGCTGACGGTGCCGGTGACGTAATAGCCGCCGCCGGCAGAGACCTCCACCACCGCCTCGTTATTGGCGGCGGCATCCGTGGGGGTGCGGACGGCCTTGACCACGCCGTCCAGCTGGCTGTACACGCTGCTGTCGGAGGCCTCTGCCTGTTTCCGGCGCAGATCCAGCTCCGCCATTTTGATGGAGGTATCCGCCTCCTGAATCTCCCGGAGCTTGTCATTCTGCATCCGCAGCAGCTCCTCCTTGGTGTAGGACCGGCTCAACAGGTCCTGCACCCGCTCCAGCTCCTTGCGAAGCTGGCGAATCTCGTCGGTGGTGCCGTCCACAGAGATATCCTCTGCCGCCGGGAGGTCCGCCAGAGACACGGCGATGGTGCCGTCCTCCCCACGGGTCAGGTGCAGCCCCCAGCTGCCGATGATGGCCCCCAGCGTCTCGTCGCCCCGGTGGGTCACCAGCACCACATACAGTTCTTTCTCCCCTTCCGGCAGCAGCACCGACAGGTTCTGCTCCGTCAGGGCGTCGCCGCCGTTCCAATCACAGTAAAGGGGGTCCTCCGCCGTGCCGGCAGCGCTGCCACGCAGCAGGGGCTTGCCGGGCTGGATGGGCTTGGAATCCCGGCGGATGATCTCGTCGGTGGATTCCGCCAGCTTCTTCTCGATCTGAGCCGTCAGGGCGTCCGCCTGCTGCTGGAGCTTCTCCTTATCCTCCGCCAGCTGGAGCTGCTGGAGTTCCTTGCGGGTGTTCTCCTGTTGCAGCCGCAGGCGCTCCAGAGCGATGCGGGCCCGCTCCACGTCCAACTCCGTCAGGGTGCTGTCGTAGCTCAGCAGCCGGTCTCCCTTCTTCACCGTCTGGCCCTCCGTCACATAGACCTGTGCGGAGGTCTGGGTCTGGGAAAGAAACACTTTCTGGAGCTTATCCATGGTGACGGTACCGCTGGTCTCTGTGGTGTCGCCCCAATAGTCCGTCATGCTGATGCCCGTCACCGGATACACCTTCACGGCGCTGCGGCTGCCGTTGCGAAGCAGAGTCAGGCCACCCCACACCAGAGCGCATACGCCCACCACGATGCCCGCCGCCAGAAAGGAGCGTTTCAGTTTCTTATTCATGGCTGTCACCTCCGCTGAGGACGCCGTCCCGGATGGTCATGATCCGCTGGGCCTGCCGGGCCACCTGCGCATCGTGGGTGATCATGATGATGGTGGCACCGTTTTCATGGAGCTGACGGAACAGCTCCATGACCTGTGCGCCGCTGGCAGAATCCAGAGCGCCGGTGGGTTCGTCCGCCAGCAGCAGCTTGGGGCCGCCCACCATGGCCCGTGCAATGGCCACACGCTGGCACTGGCCGCCGGACAGCTGGTCCGGGCGATGGTCGATCCGGTCGCCGAGGCCCACCATCTCCAGCGCCGCACGGGCCCGCTCCCGGCGCTCTGCCTTTTTCACCCCGCCGTACAGCAGCGGCAGGGCCACGTTATCCAGCGCCGTCAACCGGGGCAGCAGATGAAAGGACTGGAACACGAAGCCCAGCTCCCGATTCCGCACCTGCGCCAGCTGTAGGTCCGTGCAGGCGGTGATATCCTGCCCGCACAGGAGATAGCTGCCGCTGGTGGGCACGTCCAGACACCCGATCAGGTTCATCAGCGTGGTCTTGCCGCTGCCGGAGGGTCCCATGATGGCAAGGTACTCCCCCTCGGACACATTCAGACTCACGTCCCGCAGCACACGGGTCACGGTCTTGCCCATGGGGTAGTCCTTGCAGATATTCCGCATTTCAAGGATCATGCTCAGCCCTCCGTCACGGCGCCGTCCGTTACGGCACCGTCGCCGCCCTCCGGCAGATCTAAGCCGCCGTCCGGGGTTTTGCTGCCGTCCGGGGTTTTGCTGCCGTCCGGGGTTTTGCTGCCGTCCGGCTCGAAGGTA
>OBHX01002439.1_pt1 | contig 14461 bp, 9 predicted proteins | sample 1519331 | NCBI WGS metagenome assembly OBHX01 (sample SAMEA2602897, study PRJEB22501) | metagenome
GCCCTGCGATCCGGATAAAATTGATCGTCAGGAATGTCACACAGAGTATCCAGCCGAGACCGGAAAAGAGAGCAACCGCGGTGAGCCCCATCTTTCCAATCATGATGGCGGAACAGATCGCACGGAAAATAATGTGTAGGGTTGTTCCGCAGAAGGCGATGACCATGTAACCTTGTCCTTTAAAGTATCCCATGTAAGCACTTCCTGTAAAGCAGAATATATAGAAAACAGAAATCAGCCTTATATAACTGTTTCCGTAATAGAGAGCCAGTTCGTCTGAAGAACTCAAAAACAGCCGGAGTGCAGGATCGGAACCAAAGAACATGAAAAGGGAGATCACCACACAGACCGTCCAGTTTAACATCAGCCCCCAAAATAGACTTTTTTTCACCCGGTCATGATTTCCGGCCCCAAGATTCTGGGAGACCATGACGGAGACCGCATTTCCTCCGCTGTCACCGAAGGAATTCGCGAATCCCTCAATGCGGGTCGCTGCCGTATAGGCGGCGATTCCCGGTGTTCCGAGTGTATTGACACTGCCCTGAACGAGAATCTTTCCGATATACAGGCTGGAGGCCTGAAGCGCCGAGATGAGACCGTAGCGCAGAGTGTGGATCATAAGATCCTTATGAGCTCCAATATCTTCTCTGCGGCAGAGCAGTCCCGGATAAGTATCCCGCAGATACAGAAAACAGCAGATTGCGGAGAAAAACTGTGACAGGATCGTGGCCGCGGCAGCACCGCCGGTTCCAAGTCTCAGAATGCCGATAAAGAGAAAGTCCAGAGCAATGTTCACTGTGATGGCGGCAGCGAGAAAAGACAGGGCAACTCTGGTGTTGCCGATAGACCGCAGGATTCCGGATAAAAGGTTATAAAGACAGGTAAAAGGAAGCCCTGCGAGGATAATGAAAAGGTAGGATTCAGCGTAAGGAATGAGTTCGTCCGGGGTGTGGATCAGGCTTAAGATCGGATTCAGAAAGACGGTACACACACTGCTGATGATAAGGGCGATGATCATGCCGAGAAGAAGGGCGGTGAAGACTTCCTCGCGGTATTTTTTTCTGTCACCGCTTCCGTAGAACTGACCGAGGATTACCGTGATCCCGGCGCAGAAGCCGTCGAGAATGAAGATAAAAAGGTTCATAAGACTGCCGGATATTCCCACAGAGGCAAAGGCGTTGGTACCGAGAAATCTGCCCACGATCAGTGAGTCGGCAGTGTTGTAAAGCTGTTGTAAAATGTTTCCAAGCAGCAGCGGAACGGCGAGGGTTAAGATCTGCTGTCGGATATTGCCGGAAAGTAAAGAGGTCTGGTTCATGGTTATGTACTCCTGAAATATAATCTTCTGATACCGGATATTCCGCACTGCGTACTCCAAATTCTATGCGCTGCTCCGGCTGGTGCCAAATCTGATGGTTCAGTACCTTCACAGAAATCAGTGTATCACAGAAAATATTAATTGAAAAATGAATAATTAAAAAGTAAAATATAATCAAAATGATATATTTTGAACAGGATAAAATATTTGCAGTAAAGAAAATCGGAGAAAACGGAGATCATTATGACAAAAACGGAGTTGGAGGCATTCCTGGCAGTTCTCCAGTACGGCAGTATCTCAGCAGCGGCAGAACGGCTTTTTATCACACAGCCGGCTATGAGCCGCAGAATGAAATCGATGGAAGAGGAACTGGGATACAGCCTTTTTGAACGTGGACGCGGTCAGAGAAGTGTGGAACTTACAGAGAATGGAAAAGAATTCGTTCCGGTCGCGGAACGCCTGTTGACACTTTACAGGGAGGCGGAGGAGATACCGAGAAGAAAGAAAAGTCCGCTTCTGCGGGTCAGCACAGTGAACAGCATTGCTTTTTATCTGATGCCGGCTGTATTAAAAAAAATGATGTCCGATCGGGACACCTGCAGCATTGAATTTAAGACGGGGCGTTCTTCTGACATTTATGGGTATGTGGAAAATGGAAGTGTTGATGTGGCTCTGGTCTCGGATCTTTTAAATTCCAGAAGAATAGTTCCGTTCCCTGTGTTCAGGGAGCCGTTCGTGTTTGCCGGTGGTGAGAGCTGGAGAGAAACGGGGCGAGTGACTCCGGATATGCTGGATCCGGAAGAACAGATCCGGCTGCCGTGGAATCCGGAATATGATATCTGGCACAGCCGATGGTTTCTGCCGGATGCAAATCCGAGTCTCACAGCGGATAAGATGGAATTTCTGGAATATTTTCTGAATGGAAAAAAATGGGCGGTGATCCCACTTCTTGTTGCAAGGCGATTCAAGAGACAAGACGTGTGGATCTGTCCGATGGAAGGCGGACCGGAGGACATGACGATCTATGGACTCACAAAAGAGAACCGGATGGATGATCAGATCCGAAGATTTTTTCAGTGTGTGAGAGAAGAACTGCAGATGATCGATGGGATAGAGTTGTTTTCAGGAAGATAAGGAGAGATCCTGGTCTCTCAGAAAAATTTATAATTAAATTTCAGACAGGAAAAAGGGCCCAGCCACCGGAACATACCCCAGGATTCCGGTGCGGGCCCTTTTTCAAGAGTTACAATCTATGATCCCAAATTGGATCTTACAGGAAGTTCATAAATGTCGTAATAATAAGTGCATTGAAGAAATCGATGAACAGACTTCCTACTAACGGCACTACGAAGTATGCGGTCGGAGCCGGACCATACTTTGCGGTGATCGCCTGCATGTTTGCCATAGCGTTCGGTGTAGCACCCATACCAAATCCACAGAAGCCGGATGTCATAACGGCTGCGTCGTAGTTCTTTCCGAGAAGGTTGAATACTACGAAGTAAGCGAAGATTGCCATGAGAACTGTCTGTGCCGCAAGCATTACGATCATCGGAAGTGCAAGCTCTGCAAGCTGCCATAACTTTAATCCCATCATTGCGAGACCAAGGAATAAGGAAAGAGAGAAGCTTCCGATCGTGCTGATCTCTTCCATCGGCATATCTTTGTGGGTTGCGTCAACAACGTTACGGATGATAGCAGCAACAACCATTGCTCCGATGTAGCTCGGGAATGTCATTAACTTGTTAAGGAATAAAGAAACGATCGTGCCGGCACCGATTGCGATTGCAAGGTATAATGCGCCGTCCAGGAATCTTCTGGAATCGATCGCGCCGGTAACTTCGTTCTTATCAACTTTAACCTCATCACTGCCGGTAGCAGTCTCTGTGGACTTTAAGTTCAGGGAATGGATACGACGGTAAGCGAGCGGTCCGCCGATCACACAGCCGGCAACAAGACCGAAGGTTGCGGATGCGATCGCAACTGCGTTAGCGCCTGCGACACCAGCTTCCTCAAGAACCGGTCCGAATGCACCTGCGGTACCATGTCCGCCGACCATCGGGATGGAACCAACCGCAAGACCAAGTCTCGGGTCGAGATGGAAAGCACCGGCAAGTGCAGCGCCAAGACCATTCTGAAGAGCAACCATGATAATGGAAACTAACAGGAATAAGAGTACCTGAACGCCGCCCTTCTTTAAGAGACGGAAACATGCGGTGTAACCAACGCTACAGAAGAATACAGTCATGAAGAAGGACTGTAATGTGTTGTCGAAAGAGATTTCGAGGATCCCTGCGGATCTTAAGATCAGGTGAACAACAGCGTAAACAACACCGCCGACAACCGGTTCAGGAATACAGTATTTTGTTAAGAATGGGATCTTGCTTACAAGGAAACGTCCAAGAAGCAGAACCAGTGCAGCAACTGCAACTGCTTGATACATGTTGAGCTCGATTTGTAACATAGTTTTTATACCTCCATACCTTTTATGTACAGAGTATAAGCATGTCCCTTCAAAAAAAATCATAAAGTTACAAAAAGTTACAAAAATTACTTAACAAAAAATTGTAAATTCTTAACAAGATTTCTATATGTAATAGTTGAAAACATGTGAAAAGTTCTGAACCGGAAAAGAAATACGCCGAAGAAAGCGATATTCCGGCGCATAGAAATTAACATATTTTAGCGCTCCGCTTCCAGCATCAGCCCGTCAATAAACTTTTTGATGCTGACCTTCCCTCCTGAGGAACGCTTTCCTCTGAGATAGTCCATCTCCGCCTTCACATCCTCAAAGGAGAACAGGGTTCCGGAGTACAGGGTGTAGGTCTCGTTCATGAAATCCTCGATTCCCATATGGGCGATATTGGACATTCCGGCTGCGATGGTACGGCGGATCCGCTGCTCCCTATTTTTCGGGGGATCACTGACCGCCTCGCACATCTGTGACACGCTTAAGTTGGATAAAGGAATATGATTCTCGTGAAGATATTTGCAGATCTTTTTGATATCCGGGGATCCTTTTTTTCCGGACATGCCGACGCGGGTTAAGAGGGATTTTAACTTTCTGCCGTAATCATCTGATTCCGGTTTCGTTCCCTTTGGCATATGGTCGATCTCATTCATGAACATCCGGCGGATATTTGCCAGAGTGTGTTCATTTGTGATCTGCTGTTCCACATTTTTTAATACGGAACGGACCTCGATCAGATTGATCGGCTTGCTGATAAAGAAGTCGATCCCGGCGCTGTAGGCCTTGCTGATCAGCTCCTTAGCGGACACCTGGGAGATCATAATACATTTGACCGTGGTGTTCACAGCCCGCAGCTCCTTTACAAATTCGACGCCGTCCTTTACCGGCATGAAAAAGTCGACGAGGACAACATCAGGCTTTGCCCGCAGAACGTCGGACAGGTTTGCCGGCTCTCCGCCGCAATCGCCGCAGATTTCTCCGAGTCCCTGTGTTTCGATGATGTCTTCTAAAATGTTGATGACGGACAGGTCGTCTTCTACTATATAGATTCTCATAATTCTTCCTCCACAAGGGAAGTCGCCGGAATCACAACGGTAAAGGCAGTTCCGCTGCCTTGCTCCGATCTCACTTCGATGGTTCCCTTAAACTGTTCTTCCACGGTCATTTTTACCCCATAAAGACCGACACCGCGGAAGATATTTCCGGTCTTATGGTCAAATTTCGTTGAATATCCCATTTTAAAAATATTCGGCAGATGGCGGGAGGAAATTCCGGGTCCGTCATCTGTGACACAGAAGATGTAATTTCCGTCACGAAGATGCTCTTCGATGCAGATCGTACCGATCTTCCGGTCGGATTCGATGGCCTCAATGGCATTGTTGACGAGATTTTTCAACACGGCCATGAGTTCGTAGTGCTCCTCGGTCATAAAGTTGTCCGAGCATCGGAACTCAAGCTGGATATGGACATTTTTCGCCTCCAGCATATGGTAAGTGGTGTCTTCGAGGATCTTTAAGATATCCTGAAAGCTCATCCGCTTCTCATCGTACTCCTCGGAAATCTCCTCCTCAATTCCCTGAATGATCCGGATATAGTCTTTCTTGATCTCGTGGACATCCCGCGCGATGGAGAGTGACATGTGCTTCATGTCATCCGGAACGTCCATCTCGTTTAGCTTCTCGTAGAGCTTATAGGCGTTTGCCATGACGGATTCGATCTCCTCGGAATTCTTCCGCATGAAGTAGATCTCATTCTTTAAGCCTGTAGTCATTAAGAACAGGCGGCGGTAACGGTTCTCGTGCTCTTCGTTTTTTAAAAGAGTCCGGTAGTGGCTTTCCGCCATTAAGATCAGGCTTGTGAGGAAAGTCCGGAACAGGGCGATCAGGAGAAGGTATCCGGCATTTTCCGGTGTCATAGTGTGGAGTGAGCTCTCTGAGATACAGAGTTCCACCAGATTCGATCCAAAATCTGCAAAAAAGACCGCCGGAAATAACCGGCTGAAGGACACGGTATGTTTTCCGGGGATCATGGCGTTAAAGATGATCCCGTAGCAGAAATAGAAGACCGCGTTTGGAAATAAATTTTCCGCGGATGTTATGAGATCAGCACCACCGTTTACCGCTGCAATCAGTCGGAACAGAAAAACGATCACTGCAGTTACCGAACAGGTCATCGTCGTGGAAAGATTTTTTCCCAGCGTCATTAAGAGGACCGGGAGCACGATAACGGAAGAGGAAATACGGAAATTATATACAAAAAGATTCCAGTAGAGCTGGGATACGAGGGCGACGATCGCTCCGATCAGAACCATGCGTTTCAGATCCCTGACGCTCTTATTTTCATTTATCATTCGGTATCCCCCTCTGTGGCTGTTCGATAAAAATCAATAATATAATGATACGTTATTGTTAAAAAAAAGTCAACGGAGCGAGGGTTAAGATATTTATGTAAGAAGGCTCAAAATTGTGAGAAAAATAGGATGAAACTTTATTTTTTGTATTGTAAGATTTTCGGTCTTCGATTATAATATAGTCATAGGGGACAGACACCGTAAGGGGTTTTCGGTGCTGTAAAAAACGAAAAATTGAGGAGGATACTGACATGAAACCATACCGCGAAATGTCAAAGGAAGAACTTGCATCTTTAAAGGAGCAGCTTGAGGCTGTGTACAAAGAGTATCAGGGAAAAAATTTAAGCCTGAATATGGCACGTGGCAAGCCATGTAAGGAGCAGCTCGACCTTTCCCTTCCGATGATGGATGTCTTAAACAGCTCCAGCGACTATATCTCCGCTGACGGCGATGTAAGAAACTATGGAATCCTGACCGGTATTCAGGAAGCAAAAGAGCTGATGGGAGCTATGATGGATGCTCCGGCTGAAAATATCGTTATGTACGGAAATGCCAGCCTGACATTGATGTTTGATACGGTAAGCCGTGCCTGGACACATGGTGTTTGCGGAAGTACTCCGTGGTGCAAACTCGACAAAGTAAAATTCCTCTGCCCGGTTCCGGGATATGACAGACACTTTGCGATCACCCAGTACTTTGGTATCGAGATGATCAATATTCCGATGACAGCCGATGGTCCGGATATGGATCTTGTTGAAAAATATGTAAATAACGATGAGACCGTAAAAGGCATCTGGTGCGTTCCGCTTTATTCGAACCCGTCCGGACAGTCCTATTCCGACGAAACAGTAAAGAGATTCGCAAACTTAAAGCCGGCAGCAAAAGACTTCAGAATCATCTGGGATAACGCTTACTGCGTACATCATTTACACCCGGATCATCCGGATCATATCCTTGATATCCTTTCTGAGTGCGCGAAGGCCGGAAATCCGGATATGGTATATAAGATCGGTTCCACAGCAAAGATCACATTCCCGGGATCCGCTATCTCCGCGATCGCTACATCCAAGGCGAATATCGAAGATATGAAGAAACAGATGAACGTACAGTTTATCAGCCATGATAAGATCAACCAGCTCCGTCATGTGCGCTTCTTCAAGAACCTTGATGGAATCAAGGCTCAGATGGCAAAACATGCCGCGATCCTCTGCCCGAAATTCGAGGCGGTTGACGAGATCTTAAATAAAGAGCTTGGCGGACTTGAGATTGGTAAGTGGACAAAACCGAACGGAGGATATTTCGTTTCTTTCGATTCTCTTGATGGATGCGCGAAGGCGATCGTTGCAAAGTGTAAGGATGCCGGTGTTGTTATGACAGGCGCAGGTGCAACCTACCCATACGGAAAGGATCCGCATGACTCCAATATCCGTATTGCTCCGTCCTTCCCGACACTGGAAGATTTAAAGCTTGCGGCTGAGATTTTCTGCGTATGCGTAAAACTTGTAAGTATCGACAAGCTCCTTGCTGAATAAGGCGGGAAAAACGGCAGACAGGCTGCCGGAGAAATAAAAACTGAAATGATCGTAAAAAAGAGGGACTGACAGCCGAATTACCGGCTGTCAGTCCTTTACTTTTTTGCGTTGGTATACTAAAATGAAAAAGACTATCGAAAACGGTAGGGGAATCCTTGAAAAAATACCGGAAAAACATTTTGACAGCGTGCTTCCGGAAAAAGGACGGAAATGTTTATGAAAGAAAAAATTGAGAAACTGAAAAGCAGTCAGGGAAATGGGGAATCCAAGGAGATACAGGAACAGGCGAATGGAACAGGAACAGCAAAGAGAAAGTCCGGTCTGGCCCGCGAAGGGATCGCTTACCTGATCTTCGGTGTCCTGACAACAGTGATCGACTATGTGATCTCAAATCTTCTATATTATATATGGAAGATGGATCCGGTTCCTGCTCAGACCATTGCGTGGGTGGCTGCGGTGCTATTCGCTTTTGTGACGAATAAGTGGTGGGTATTTGAGAGCCATACGCTGAATCCGGGGAAGGTATGGAGAGAATTTGTTTCATTTGTTCTCTGCCGGGTAGCGACCTTCCTGTTTAACCTCGCGGCATTGTTTGTTATGGTGGACCTCATGAAGATGGAGTTCTTTCTCTGCAAGCTTCTGATCTCAGTCGTGGTCGTGATATTGAATTATGTGTTTAGCAAGATCCTGATTTTTACGAATGACAAAAAGAAATGACCGGATCAGATCTTGAAGTGCGAAATACCTTTTGCGTAGACGGAGGAGTTTTACGGTATGACAGAAATAAAAGAAATTGATGACACAGTCCGGGAAGAAATACCAGAAAGAATCCTGGAAACGTGTAAGAAAAAACGACGAACGGTGCCTGTGCTAAAGCCGAGAGACGGTCTTATGATCGCGTTTTTTGTCCCGGTGCTCGTTATGATCTGCATATTTGCCCAGAGAGGGATCTTCCCGTTCGGCGAGAGGTGCTTTCTTAGGACGGACATGTATCATCAGTACGCCCCGTTCTTCTCGGAGTTCCAGTATAAGCTGAGGACCGGTGGAAGCCTTCTGTACAGCTGGGATGTGGGAATGGGTGTTAATTTTGCGGCTCTTTACGCATATTATCTCGCAAGCCCTTTAAACTGGCTGATCCTGCTCTGCCCGAAAAAATTGATCATCGAATTCATGACAATCATGATCGTCATAAAGATCGGACTTTCGGGACTCAGCTTTGCCTGGTATTTAAAACAGCACAGTAAAAACTGTATTCTGGGTGTCGGATTTTTCGGGATTTTTTATGCGCTGTCCGGATATATGGCGGCGTACAGCTGGAATATCATGTGGCTGGACTGCATTCTCCTCTTCCCGCTGATCGTTTACGGATTGGAGCGTCTTGTGAGGGAACAGAAGGGAATGCTCTACTGCGTGACCCTTGGGCTTTCCATTTTGTCCAACTACTATATTTCCATCATGACCTGCCTGTTTCTGGTGCTTTATTTCATAGCACTTCTTATTTTGGAAGAACCGAGACCGGTAAGAAAATACGTGGAGAGCTGCGTGAGATTTGGAATCTACTCCCTGCTTTCCGGCGGACTCGCGGCGGGAGGTCTGCTGCCGGAGATCTGTGCGCTCCAGAGCACGGCATCCGGCAACTTTGATTTTCCAAAAGCGTGGACTTCCTATTTCCCAATCTTCGACATGATCGCCCGCCATATCGGTAATGTGGAGACGGAGATCGGTCTGGACCACTGGCCGAATATTTACTGCGGCGTCGCGGTATTTCTCTTCTTTTTGCTATATCTGGCATGTAAGAAGATCTCTGTGAAAGAAAAGGCTGTGTACTGCGGACTGCTGCTGCTCTTTTTTGCAAGCTTTTCCATGAATGTGCTGAATTTTATCTGGCATGGATTCCACTATCCGAACAGCCTTCCATGCCGACAATCCTTCATCTATATCTTCCTGATGCTGTTTATCTGCTTCCGGGCTTATACGCATCTGGATGAGACACCGAAAAAGTATGTTGCTATCGCGTTCTGGGGAAGCATCTGCTTTGTACTTCTGGCAGAAAAGCTGGTGACACAGGAACATTTCCACTTTATTGTCTACTATGTGGCGATCATCTTCCTTGCGGCTTACGCGGGACTGATCTACATTTATAAAGGAGGAAGGCGGGCCTTAGCCGGATTTCTGGCGCTGGCGCTGGTCTCCATGGAGGCAGCCATCAATACAACCGTGACGAGTGTCACGACCACAAGCCGTGAATCCTATACTGCGGATAACGAGGAGGTCCGGATCTTGAAGGATTCTCTGGAACCGGCATCGGATTTCTACCGGGTGGAGAAAAAGACGAGAAAGACGAAAAACGACGGCGCATGGATGAATTTCCCGTCGGTATCCCTGTTCTCCTCAACGGCAAACGCCGATCTTTCGAAGGTTTTTAAGAAGCTTGGATGCGAGTCCTCCACGAACGCCTACAGCATCACGGGCAGCACACCGCTTGTGGACAGCATCTTTTCCGTAAAATATGCGCTCTATTCCGATGCAGTGTCCAACACGGAGCTTATGATGTATTTGAGGGAGAGCGGCGGGACATATCTCTATGAGAACCTGTATACACTGCCGCTGGGCTTTGTTCTTCCTTCGGATATTGAGGAGAACTGGCAGTATGAGATGGATAATCCCGCGGAAGTACAGAATGATCTGTGTCTGGTCACAGGGGCAGACGAAGTTCTTGTAGATACAGGCGGAACAGTGAATAAAAATACGTTCACCTTTACACCGGATATGACCGGGGAATACTATGTGTTCGTTCTGAATAAGAAAGTGAAGAACGTGAAAGCGAATCTGCCGTCGGGTTCAAAGTCATTTGGCAATGTAGACCGCGGATATCTTCTGGAACTTGGAACCCTGTCTCCGGGATATGAAGTGAAGCTCACGGCGGATGAGGCGGGTGAGCAGCTGAATGCCATTGCCTACCGGTTCTCCGAGGATGCCATGATTCAGGTTTATGACCGTCTGAACCGAATGCCGATGCATCTGACGAGCTGGAAGGACACGAAACTTTCCGGAACTGTAACTGCTGACCGGGCTGGAACGCTCTTCACATCGATCCCCTTCGAGAAGGGCTGGACTGTGAAGGTAGACGGGCAGAAGGTGGAGACGAGGAAAGCGTTCGGCGCATTCCTTGCCATCGATGTGAGCTCAGGGGACCATGTGATCGATTTTTCTTATTTCCCGGAGGGATTAAAGCCTGGCGTCCTGATCACAGGCGGATCGATCGTGATCCTGATCTTTTTATGGTTTTTGCGCAGAGAGATGGAGAGGCGGAGAGATAGAGCACGGATGCTCAGGATCCGGAGAATGCAGCGGGAATCAGAAGAAGAATGTGCGGATGAAGAAGGATTTGAAGAGATTCCGGAGATCGATGAAGAACCTGAAGAGAACTTAAATGAAATGGAGAAACCGGATTCCGAAACTCCCGACATGCCGGAATCGGAGAAACATATAGATCATAAAAAACAGACAACGGAGGAACAGACATGAAACTTTGGGGCGGAAGATTTACGAAGGAAGAGAACCAGTTAGTACACAATTTTAATGAATCCATCTCCTTCGATCAGAAATTTTACAGACAGGATATCGCAGGCAGCATCGCCCATGTGACGATGCTTGCGAAACAGGGGATCCTCACAGAGGAAGACCGTGACGCGATCATTGCCGGCTTAAAGAGTATTCGTGAAGATATCGACAACGGAACCTTAAAGATCACAACGGAATCTGAGGATATCCATTCCTTCGTTGAGGCGAACCTTATCGAACGGATCGGAGATGCCGGAAAGAGACTCCACACCGGGCGAAGCAGAAATGATCAGGTTGCTCTCGATATGAAGCTCTACACAAGAGACGAGATCGATGAGACAGATGCCCTGTTAAAGGGACTTCTGGAAGTTCTCTTAAAGCTTACGGAGGACAATCTCCACACCTACATGCCGGGATTTACCCATCTTCAGAAAGCACAGCCGGTAACTCTGGCTCACCATGTAGGTGCTTACTACGAGATGTTCCGCCGTGACAGGGGACGCCTTGCAGATATCAGAAAGCGCATGAATTACTGCCCATTAGGATCCGGTGCCCTTGCCGGAACCACATACCCGTTAGACCGCGAGTACACAGCAGAGCTTTTAGGCTTTGACGGACCAACCTTAAACAGCATGGATTCCGTATCCGACCGGGATTACCTCATTGAGCTTCTGGCAGCACTCTCCACGATCGCCATGCATTTGAGCCGTTTCTCTGAGGAGATCATCATCTGGAACAGCAACGAGTACCGTTTTGTTGAGATGGATGATTCTTACAGCACCGGAAGCAGCATTATGCCGCAGAAAAAGAATCCGGATATCGCGGAGCTGATCCGCGGAAAGGCCGGCCGTGTCTATGGTGCCCTGATGTCCATGCTGACCGTCATGAAGGGAATTCCGCTGGCATACGATAAGGACCTTCAGGAAGACAAAGAGCTGACCTTCGATGCCATCGACACCGTAAAGGGCTGCCTCTTACTCTTCACAGGAATGGTATCCACGATGACATTCCGCAAAGATGTGATGGAAGCCAGCGCAAAGAACGGCTTTACGAATGCCACAGATGCTGCGGACTACCTTGTAAACCACGGCGTTCCGTTCCGTGATGCCCACGGGATCATCGGACAGCTGGTGCTTCTCTGCATCAACGAGAACAAGGCATTAGATGATCTGACTCTGGAACAGTTCAAGTCCATCAGTCCGGTATTCGAGGAAGATATTTACGATGCGATCTCCATGAAGACATGCGTGGAGAAACGTGTGACCATCGGCGCTCCGGGTGCGGAGGCGATGAAGAAAGTCATTGAGGTTTATAAGAAAGAACTGAACGCTTAAAGTTGACATTGCAGAAAAAGGCTTTCGGACCACTGAAAAATGTTTACATTTTCTCAGTGGTTTGAGAGCCTTTTTCTATAAGGGCGACGCCCGACGCTTCTTGTCGGATGCGCAGCATCCGGCAAGAAGAGAACAATGTCAACAAATCAGAATAACGAACACAGCCGCCAAGGACGATACCCCAAATATCGTTCCAAGGCGGCTGTGCGTTTTAAATATCGCGTTATAATATAATGAGAAGAAAGTTTCGGGAAGAGTTGGTGCGGCTCTTCCTTCCATTCGTGTATTATAGCATGGTTTGTCTGGAAAGTAAAATGGTTATGAGTAAATAAAAAGTGACAAATTATAATATTAAATATTAATAAAAATTAACATTTTGGAACGTCCAGGCATATAGGGCGCAAAATACCGTTTGAGCCCAAAATCGTAAGATGGTTTGATAGAATTGTAAAAGCGTCCCTGATTTGATATAATAAATATAAATATTAACATTTGGAACGAAACAACATGAAATGAAGATGCTCACGCAAAAAAGATATCGAACATGTTGGTGTTGTGGCACAGAAAGGAGAATAGAACATGACGTTTCTTGAAATTGAAGCGTTTTTGAAGATCGCCCAGTGCGGAAGCTTTTCTGCAGCGGCAGAAAAATTATATATCACACAGCCGGCTCTCGGCCGCCGGATCCGCGCACTGGAGGAAGAACTGGGCTATTCCCTGTTTATCCGGAATAAAGGAGTTCGTCATGTGGAGCTGACAAGACAGGGGAGAGCCTTTGTTGGAATTGCACACCGCTGGCAGGCACTTTGGAATGAGACTCAGGAGGAAGCATTGCTGAGCAATGAGAAGAGTTTTTATGTGGCCAGTGTCGGAAGCCTCCTTGCATTCATGCTGCCAACGGTGTTTCAGGAATTTATAAGGAATACGCCGGAATGCAGCCTCCATGTGACGACACTTCATTCGAGTGAAGCTTACAGCTATGTAAACAACAAGACGGTGGACATCGCCTTTATCACGGATCCGATGTATTCGTCACAGGTAAAGACGGAGGTATTATTTAAGGAAAAACTGTGCCTGATAGTGGGAAAAGATCTGAATCTTCCCCACAACATCAAAGTCTCAGAGCTGGATCCGCGCCGGGAGATCCGGACACAGTGGGATCAGAATTTTGACACCTGGCATAACTATTATTTCAACAGCGCGGCAGTTCCACAGGTTTATCTGGATGAGATGGGATTTTTACAGTATTTCACCCAGAACGGTGATAACTGGGCGTTTCTTCCGATCTCTGTCGCAAAAAGCATCTTAAAGACGACGCCGGTATCGATCCATGAACTCGATGTGGAGCCGCCAAGCAGAACGCTCTACTATCTGTACCGGACGGAGGATAAGTCGCCATATCAGAAGCCTCTTCTGGAAATATGCAGACGGAAGCTTGCAAATGAAAAGGGGATCACATTGATGGATCCGATCCTGAATGCATGATCATATCATACAAAAACAGGGGCTGTCATTGACAGCCCCTGTTGTACATTCTCATTTATGATCAGCGTTTGTTGCTTGCTCTCCAGATATGCATCTTCTCAGCCTCTGCGATCAGCTGGTCGCGGAACTGCGGGTGAGCTACGGAGATGATAGCTTCGGTCTTCTGCCATGTGGAGAGACCTTTTAAGTTTACTTTACCGTACTCAGTAACGAGCCAGTGGATATTCGCACGGGTATCGGTTACGATGGAGCCTGGAGCCAGTGTCGGAACGATTCTGGACTCTAAGGTACCGTCCTTCTTCTTGAAAGTGGAAGAGCAGCAGATGAAGCTCTTTCCACCTTTGGAAAGGTAAGCTCCCAGAACGAAGTCAAGCTGTCCGCCTGCACCGCTGATGTGCTTGATTCCTGCGG
>OBHX01002448.1_pt1 | contig 14420 bp, 9 predicted proteins | sample 1519331 | NCBI WGS metagenome assembly OBHX01 (sample SAMEA2602897, study PRJEB22501) | metagenome
GCTGGCCTAGATGAATGACTGTCCACGACAGAACCCGGCTTATCGGTCAGCTTCACTCTTTAATAAAACCCCGCTTCGGCGGGGTTTTTGCTTTCTGGGTAAGACAGATGAATGACTGTCCACGACGCTATGCTCAAAAGAACGCGGCTTATCGGTCAGCTTCACTCGTTATAAAACCCCGCCGAAGCGGGGTTTTTGCTTTCTGGGTAAGCCAGATGAATGACTGTCCACGACGTTATGCTCAAAAGAACGCGCCTTATCGGTCAGCTTCACTCTTTATAAAACCCCGCTTCGGCGGGGTTTTTGCTTTCTGGGCAGGTTGCCATGCCTGATGGCGCTGCGCTTATCAGGCCTACTGGGGGAGAGACTGGTTTTGTAGGCCGGATAAGGTGTTTACACCGCCATCCGGCAGAGGTTTTACAGCGAGCATTGAGATTGGTTTTCGAGGATGCAGGCGCTTATTTCCTTCTTATCTAATTTTTATATCCCTATTATTTATGCACCGAATTTCTTTTATCTGAGGGGAATGTGTCGGTGGATATTTCTAATTTTGTGACGACCAACACAAAACACTGTGCGATACGTTTTTATCGAGAATAATCGAACGCAATCGATCGCCATCACAAAATTACTTGCTAATAAATTGCACAAAATCAGTGTTAATATGATGTTGCATATGATAATTGTTTGTGTTTTTTAGATTGAATTTTAATGAATGCAATGTTTCTTTACAAACAAATATGGCGAAAAAATGTGATGCATAACGTTATTTAATCGCCATAATCATTAAAATATAATTAAATTTGATAAGTTGTTTATTAAATTTAAGCGCCATCTTGCCTGATAATTGTTCTGTAATTGATTGAAATATAGCCTTTCATGGTTTTAAAAAATAGTGGAAAAAATGGGGAGGTTATAGCCATAAAAAATCGTTATCCCCCCATCTTTTTTTGACTAAAATCAGGATAAAGTAAGATCGATAATTCATATCTATATGATTATTAAGTGATTTAAATTTCAATGATAGTCTTACAAAATGTAAGTCAAGGGGATTTGTGAGGGGTAGCACATATCCTTGTTCGCTTAATTTGGTACACTTCCTGCCGTCAACAAAGTAATTAACGCAGGTCGATATGAATACTATTACACTCCCTAAAACACAGCACTTAGTGGTCTTTCAGGAAGTCATTAGAAGCGGTTCTATCGGCTCAGCTGCAAAAGAATTAGGTTTAACCCAACCCGCTGTCAGTAAAATCATCAATGATGTTGAGGCTTATTTTGGTATTGAGTTAGTTGTACGTAAAAATACTGGTGTGACATTGACTCAGGCAGGTCAGGTGATGCTCTCATGGTCTGAATCTATTACCCGTGAAATGAAAAACATGGTTGATGAGATGAACAGTATGACGAGCAATGCGGTCGTTGATGTGTCGTTTGGCTTTCCTTCACTGATTGCCTTCACCATCATGTCCGGCATGATTAAAAAATTCAAAGAAGTGTTCCCGAAAGCGCAGGTTTCTATGTATGAAGCTCAGCTCTCCTCCTTCTTACCGGCGATTCGTGACGGACGGCTGGATTTCGCCATCGGTACGCTGAGTGATGAGATGAAACTGCACGATCTGCATGTTGAGCCGCTCTTTGAGTCAGACTTTATCCTGGTTGCCAGCAAGTCCCGAACATGCACCGGCATCACCTCGCTGAGCGCGTTGAAAAACGAACAGTGGGTGTTGCCACAAACGAATATGGGGTACTACAGCGAACTTCTTACCACGTTACAGAATAATGGCATCAGCAGTGAAAACATCGTTAAAACAGACTCTGTCGTTACGATTTATAATCTTGTTCTCAATGCTGATTTCTTAACAGTAATTCCCTGCGATATGACCACACCGTTTGGCTCAAACCAGTTTATTACTATCCCGGTAGAAGAAACCTTACCCGTCGCGCGTTATGCCGCCGTGTGGTCGAAAAATTATCGAATTAAAAAAGCAGCATCTATTTTGGTGGAATTAGCCAAAGAGTATTCATCATATAATTGTCGGAGACGAAGGCAATTAATTGAAATTGATTAAAGATTAAATTTGTTTTAACACGAAATAAACGCCATTTGTCTATATCTGACAATGGTCACGGCTATCTATTTACTTTAATACCCAGGTAAGAGGTTCTAATGCACATTACATACGATCTCCCAGTTGCAATTGAAGATATCCTCGAAGCGAAAAAAAGACTTGCGGGGAAAATTTATAAAACGGGAATGCCTCGCTCTAACTATTTTAGTGAACGTTGCAAAGGGGAAATTTTCCTCAAGTTTGAAAACATGCAGCGTACCGGTTCATTTAAAATCCGTGGTGCTTTTAACAAGCTCAGTTCATTAACCGAAGCTGAAAGATGTAAGGGCGTGGTGGCTTGCTCTGCAGGTAACCACGCGCAAGGTGTTTCTCTCTCCTGCGCTATGCTCGGAATCGACGGCAAAGTGGTGATGCCGAAAGGCGCACCGAAGTCTAAAGTAGCGGCAACCTGCGATTATTCCGCAGAAGTTGTACTGCACGGCGACAACTTCAACGACACCATCGCTAAGGTTAGCGAGATTGTGGAAACTGAAGGCCGCATCTTTATTCCACCTTATGATGACCCGAAAGTTATTGCTGGTCAGGGCACTATTGGTCTGGAAATTCTGGAAGATCTGTACGATGTCGATAACGTGATTGTGCCAATTGGCGGTGGTGGACTGATTGCTGGTATTGCGGTGGCAATTAAATCTATTAACCCGACCATTAAAATTATTGGCGTACAGTCTGAAAACGTTCACGGCATGGCGGCTTCTTTCCACGCTGGAGAAATAACCACGCACCGAACGACCGGCACCCTGGCGGATGGCTGTGACGTTTCCCGCCCGGGTACTTTAACGTATGAAATTGTTCGTGAGTTGGTGGATGACATTGTCCTGGTCAGCGAAGATGAAATTCGCAACAGCATGGTGGCATTAATTCAGCGAAATAAAGTTGTGACTGAAGGTGCCGGCGCGCTGGCATGCGCAGCATTATTAAGCGGGAAATTAGATAGCTATATCCAGAACAGAAAAACAGTCAGCATTATTTCTGGCGGTAATATCGACCTTTCTCGTGTATCTCAAATTACTGGTTTAGTTGACGCTTAATATACTTCGTTGAGGATAGGATATGAGTACTACTGATAGCATTGTATCCAGCCAGACAAAACAGTCGTCCTGGCGCAAATCGGACACCACCTGGACACTGGGTTTATTTGGTACAGCCATCGGCGCTGGGGTGCTGTTCTTCCCTATCCGCGCAGGTTTTGGCGGACTGATCCCCATTCTGATCATGCTGGTGTTAGCATACCCCATCGCTTTCTATTGCCACCGTGCGCTGGCACGCCTGTGTCTTTCCGGTTCTAACCCTTCCGGTAACATCACAGAAACGGTTGAAGAGCACTTTGGTAAAACGGGCGGCGTGGTTATCACGTTCCTCTACTTCTTTGCGATTTGTCCGCTGCTGTGGATTTATGGCGTCACCATTACCAACACCTTTATGACCTTCTGGGAAAACCAGCTGCAGATGCCAGCGTTGAACCGTGGCTTCGTGGCGCTGTTCCTGCTGCTGTTGATGGCATTCGTCATCTGGTTTGGTAAAGATCTGATGGTTAAAGTGATGAGCTACCTGGTATGGCCGTTCATTGCCAGCCTGGTGCTTATTTCTCTGTCACTGATTCCTTACTGGAACTCTGCGGTTATCGATCAGGTTGATATCAGCAATATCGCCCTGACTGGCCATGACGGCATCCTGGTTACCGTATGGCTGGGTATTTCCATCATGGTGTTCTCTTTCAACTTCTCGCCAATCGTTTCTTCCTTCGTCGTCTCTAAACGTGAAGAGTATGAGAAAGATTACGGTCGTGAATTTACCGAGCAGAAGTGTTCCAAAATCATCTCCCGCGCCAGTATGCTGATGGTTGCGGTGGTAATGTTCTTCGCCTTTAGCTGCCTGTTCACGCTGTCTCCGGCAAACATGGCGGATGCGAAAGCGCAAAACATTCCTGTGCTGTCTTACCTGGCGAACCACTTCGCTTCACTGTCCGGTACGAAGTCCACTTTCGCAACTGTTCTGGAGTACGGTGCTTCAATCATCGCCCTGGTTGCTATCTTCAAATCTTTCTTCGGCCACTATCTGGGCACGCTGGAAGGTCTGAACGGTCTGGTGCTGAAGTTTGGTTATAAAGGCGATAAAACGAAAGTTTCTGCCGGCAAACTTAATACCATCAGCATGATCTTCATCATGGGCTCCACCTGGGTTGTGGCTTACGCCAACCCGAACATCCTGGACCTGATTGAAGCAATGGGCGCGCCGATTATTGCCTCTCTGCTCTGCCTGCTGCCGATGTATGCCATCCGTAAAGCGCCATCACTGGCGAAATACCGTGGCCGTCTGGATAACGTGTTTGTTACCGTGATTGGTCTGCTGACCATCCTGAACATCGTCTACAAACTGTTTTAATCCTTAAGCTCAGGATGAGCGGAGTAGTGAAATGAATGAGTTTCCGGTAGTACTGGTTATTAACTGTGGTTCGTCTTCCATTAAATTCTCAGTGCTGGATGCAGCAAACTGTGAAGTTTTAATGGCGGGAATTGCAGACGGTATTAACTCTGAAAATGCGTTCATAGCAATTAATGGAGGAGAGCCAGCTAAGCTGGCTCACCACAGCTACGAAGACGCATTAAAAGCAATTGCCGTTGAACTGGAGAAACGTAATTTAATGGACAGCGTGGCCTTAATTGGCCACCGCATTGCCCACGGCGGAAATATCTTTACCGAATCAGCAATTATTACTGACGAAGTTATCGACAATATTCGCCGGGTATCGCCACTAGCACCGCTACATAATTATGCGAACCTGAGCGGGATTGAATCTGCTCAGCACCTTTTCCCAGGCGTGCAGCAGGTCGCGGTATTTGATACCAGCTTCCACCAGACGATGGCCCCTGAGGCCTATCTGTACGGTTTACCGTGGAAATATTATGAGGAGTTGGGCGTTCGTCGTTATGGCTTCCACGGCACGTCGCACCGCTATGTTTCTCAACGGGCGCATGAGCTTCTTGACCTGCAGAGTGATGACTCCGGTCTGGTTGTGGCGCACCTGGGGAACGGCGCGTCAATCTGTGCGGTACGTAATGGACAGAGCGTTGATACCTCAATGGGCATGACGCCGCTGGAAGGGCTGATGATGGGCACACGCAGTGGCGACGTCGATTTCGGCGCCATGGCGTGGATTGCCAGCGAAACCAACCAGACGCTCGGCGACCTTGAGCGCGTAGTGAATAAAGAGTCCGGTTTACTGGGTATTTCCGGTTTGTCCTCTGACTTACGTACGTTAGAAAAAGCCTGGCACGAAGGACATGAGCGTGCGCAGCTGGCGATTAAAACGTTTGTGCATCGTATTGCACGCCATATCGCCGGACATGCCGCATCGCTGCATCGTCTTGATGGGATTATTTTCACCGGCGGAATTGGTGAGAACTCGGTATTAATTCGTCGTCTGGTTATTGAACATCTCGCCGTTTTAGGGGTGAATATCGACAGCGAAATGAATAGCCTGCCAAATTCCCATGGCGAAAGAATTATCTCTAATAAAGATGCTCGTGTTATTTGTGCGGTTATTCCCACAAATGAAGAGAAAATGATTGCGCGTGATGCCATTGCCTTAGGCAAAATTAATACACCAGTAGAATTTGCATAATTAAATTTCAGCAGAGAGATTATTTTTCATGAAGGTAAATATCGATACCAGCGATATGCTGTATGCCGAAGCCTGGAATGGCTTTAAAGGTACGGACTGGAAAGAAGAAATTAATGTCCGTGATTTTATTCAGCACAACTATACGCCTTATGAAGGGGATGAATCTTTCCTCGCCGAAGCAACGCCTGCGACCACTGCATTGTGGGAAAAAGTTATGGCGGGCATCCGTATTGAAAACTCGACGCACGCGCCGGTTGATTTCGATACCAATATTGCGACCACGATAACCGCGCATGATGCGGGTTATATTGAACAAGAACTGGAAAAAATCGTCGGTCTACAAACGGATAAGCCGCTCAAGCGTGCTCTGCATCCGTTTGGCGGCATCAATATGATCAAAAGCTCTTTTGATGCTTATGGTCGTGAGATGGATGCTGATTTTGAATACCAGTTTACTGAACTGCGTAAAACCCATAACCAGGGCGTATTCGACGCCTACTCTCCGGATATGCTGCGCTGCCGTAAATCCGGCGTGTTGACCGGCCTGCCGGATGGTTACGGTCGTGGTCGTATCATCGGTGATTATCGCCGCGTCGCGCTGTACGGTATCCGCTATCTGGTGCGTGAGCGTGAACTGCAGTTTGCCGATCTCCAGTCGAACCTGGAGTGGGGCCAGAATCTTGAAGCCACGATTCGTCTTCGCGAAGAGCTGTCTGAACACCGTCGCGCTCTGCTGCAAATGCAGGAAATGGCGGCGAAATACGGCTGCGATATCTCCCGTCCGGCGCGTAATGCGCAGGAAGCGGTGCAATGGGTGTACTTTGCTTACCTGGCTGCGGTGAAATCGCAGAACGGTGGCGCTATGTCGCTGGGCCGTACCGCATCGTTCCTCGACATCTACATTGAGCGCGACTTCAAAGCGGGAATTTTAAACGAGCAGCAGGCGCAGGAGCTGATCGACCACTTCATTATGAAGATCCGTATGGTGCGCTTCCTGCGTACGCCGGAATTCGACACCCTGTTCTCAGGCGACCCTATCTGGGCGACCGAAGTTATTGGCGGCATGGGGCTCGATGGCCGCACGCTGGTGACCAAAAACTCGTTCCGCTACCTGCATACGCTGCACACTATGGGCCCGGCACCGGAGCCGAACCTGACGGTGCTGTGGTCTGAGCAGCTACCGATAGCCTTCAAAAAGTACGCCGCCCAGGTGTCTATCATCACTTCGTCTTTGCAGTATGAAAACGACGATTTGATGCGTGCCGACTTTGACAGCGATGACTATGCCATTGCCTGCTGCGTCAGCCCGATGGTTATCGGCAAGCAAATGCAGTTCTTCGGGGCACGTGCCAACCTCGCCAAAACGTTGCTGTATGCAATCAACGGCGGCGTGGATGAGAAGCTGAAAATCCAGGTCGGGCCGAAAACGGCACCGCTGATGGATGACGTGCTGGACTACGACACGGTGATGGAGAGCCTGGACCACTTTATGGACTGGCTGGCCGTGCAGTACATCAGCGCGCTGAACATCATCCACTACATGCACGACAAGTACAGCTACGAAGCTTCGCTGATGGCGCTGCACGATCGTGATGTCTATCGCACGATGGCCTGTGGTATGGCGGGTCTGTCCGTGGCGGCGGATTCTCTGTCGGCTATCAAATACGCTCGCGTGAAACCGATTCGTGATGAAAATGGTCTGGCAGTTGATTTCGAAATCGAAGGCGACTATCCGCAATACGGCAACAACGACGAGCGCGTAGACAGCATTGCCTGCGACCTGGTCGAACGCTTTATGAAGAAAATTAAGGTGTTGCCAACCTACCGTAACGCGGTGCCGACGCAGTCCATTCTGACCATTACCTCCAACGTGGTGTACGGACAGAAAACCGGTAATACGCCGGACGGACGTCGCGCAGGTACGCCGTTTGCGCCAGGGGCGAACCCGATGCACGGCCGCGATCGTAAAGGTGCGGTGGCGTCGTTAACCTCGGTTGCCAAACTGCCGTTCACCTATGCCAAAGACGGTATCTCGTACACCTTCTCCATTGTGCCGGCAGCGCTGGGCAAAGAGGATGGAGTGCGTAAAACCAACCTGGTCGGTCTGCTGGACGGTTACTTCCACCATGAAGCACATGTGGAAGGTGGTCAGCATCTGAACGTTAACGTTATGAACCGTGAAATGTTGATGGATGCCATTGAGCACCCGGAAAACTATCCGAACCTGACGATCCGCGTGTCTGGTTATGCGGTGCGCTTCAACGCGCTGACCCGCGAACAGCAGCAGGATGTTATTTCACGTACTTTCACCCAGGCGCTCTGACGCCGGAGGGACTATGAGAAAAGTAATTGCAACCGAATGTGCGCCAGGGGCGATTGGGCCTTACGTACAGGGTGTGGATCTGGGCAGCATGGTGTTGACGTCAGGTCAAATCCCGGTGTGTCCACAGACCGGTGAAGTGGCTGAAAACGTGTCCGATCAGGCGCGTCAAAGCCTGGAAAACGTGAAAGCGATCGTCGAGTCCGCAGGTTTGAAAGTGAGCGATATCGTGAAGACGACCGTTTTCGTTTCTGACCTGAACGACTTCGCCACCATTAATCAGGTGTACCAGCAGTTCTTTGATGAGCATAAGGCAATTTACCCTACGCGCAGCTGCGTACAGGTCGCCCGCTTACCAAAGGATGTGAAGCTGGAGATTGAAGCCATCGCCGTACGTGGCGACACGCTGTAATCCCTTGCGGGGCGATCTCAGGATCGCCCCGATCCTTAATGAGTGTGAAACCTGGTCTTCACTGAACGGCAATCCGAGGGTGTGGATATGATTAGCGCATTCGATATTTTTAAGATTGGCATTGGACCTTCCAGCTCCCATACCGTGGGGCCAATGAACGCAGGTAAAAGCTTTATCGATCTGTTGGTCAGCAGCGGGGAACTTCCCAAGGCTACGCATATTGTGGTCGATCTTTATGGATCGCTTTCCCTGACCGGAAAAGGTCATGCGACGGATGTCGCCATCATGATGGGACTGGCCGGTAACAGTCCGCAAAACGTTAATATAGATTCTATCGCTGGTTTTACTCAGGAAGTGGCCCGTACCGGACGTTTACCGGTTGCAGAGGGCACGCATATTGTCGATTTCTCCCCAGACAAAAATATCCTCTTTCACACCGAAACGCTGCCGCGCCATGAAAATGGCATGCGTATCACCGCATGGAACGGCACCGAGACGCTATTAAGCAAAACCTATTACTCCGTCGGCGGCGGTTTTATCGTTGAAGAGGAGCAATTTGGTCAGGCGCATGATGTTGAAGCACACGTGCCCTACAATTTTCATTCCGCCAGCGAACTGCTGAAACTGTGTGAGCGTAACGGGCTGTCCGTTTCCGGTCTGATGATGCAGAACGAACTGGCGATGCGCAGCAAAGAAGAAATCGATGCTGGCTTTGCCGCCATCTGGGATGTCATGCACGCCGGGATTGAGCGCGGCATGAACACCGAAGGCGTCCTGCCTGGCCCGCTTAACGTACCGCGTCGCGCCGTAGCATTACGTCGGTTACTGGTTTCCAGCGATAATCTGTCCAGCGACCCGATGAACGTTATCGACTGGATCAACATGTTCGCGCTGGCCGTGAGCGAAGAAAACGCCGCCGGATGCCGGGTTGTGACGGCACCGACCAACGGCGCATGTGGAATTATCCCTGCCGTATTGGCCTATTACGACAAGTTCCGCCGTCCGGTGAATGCAAACTCCATTGCCCGCTACTTGCTGGCCGCGGGGGCGATAGGGGCGCTGTATAAAATGAACGCCTCTATTTCTGGTGCCGAAGTCGGCTGCCAGGGTGAAATTGGCGTAGCCTGTTCAATGGCGGCAGCCGGGCTGACCGAGTTGCTCGGCGGTAGCCCGTCGCAGGTTTGTATTGCGGCTGAAATCGCCATGGAGCATAACCTGGGGCTGACCTGCGATCCGGTTGCTGGACAGGTGCAAATACCGTGCATTGAGCGTAATGCGATCAACGCGGTAAAAGCCGTCAACGCCGCACGCATGGCGCTACGTCGCACATCTGAGCCACGCGTGTCGCTCGATAAAGTGATCGAGACCATGTATGAAACGGGCAAAGATATGAACGACAAATACCGTGAAACGTCACGCGGTGGTCTGGCGATTAAAGTGGTCTGTACCTGAAGTTAAAAGCCGTGCCTGGGTTTGTAGGCCGGATAAGGCGTAAGCGCCGCCATCCGGCAATGAATCCATCAATTTGGCATGATAAAAAGGTGTACTTTGGTGCACCTCAAATTTTGTTCTAATAAGATCAGTGCAAAAAATGGACTGATCACCATGCTTAGAGAACCATCCCCACAGCAGTACTTATTTGAAACCATGGCTCTTGGCGATCTTGTCCCCGAAGGCCATCTGGTCCGCAAAATCGATGCCATCATCGACTTTGAATTTATACGTAATACCGTGGCTCATTTATACTGCCGTTGACAACGGCAGACTCGGTATTGCTTCGCGTTCGCCTGATTAAGATAACGCTGCTGGGCTATATCTTTGGCATTCGACCATATCTGTTTATTTATTACTTAATTGACTTAGAGGCTAACCCATTAGGCTATTTTATTCGCCAGAATGGAACCGAGTGTTGCTCGACAAAACGCATTTGCGTTTTGAGCGGCCTTAGTGCGAGCGCAGCGAGTAATCCTCACGAACTACGTATATGCTCCGGTTTCTGCGTGCTCTCTGGCCCCAAACTGGCTTTAACAATTACTCTTGGAGGGATAGATTATTTAGATAAAACTTAATTATTTCAGTCTTATCTTAAAATAAATTTAATGATATGGATGATGCTAATATTATTTATACTCAAAATATTAATGTTGACGTAAAACATAAGTGGCGGTATTAATAAAAATAATATACTGTTTGTAAAGCAACTGTATTGGTAAGGGTATTTTATGATTTCGCACTATCAATGCTGTTTGTGAGATATAATGTAAATTGATTGAATGGGTAGTAATTAATTATGAGCTTTATTTTTTTTGTCAGTTGCCTTGCTATTGCTTTTGCCTCGGGAATTGTTGTTGCACGGAAGTTAATGCCTCGTACGGTCTATAAGTTACCGCCGACTGCGGCAGTACAACCTGTACCGAGCCCGGTCACATCCGCACCAAAATCAGCGACGCATGCACCGAAACCTTATGTTTCAGCAAAGAAATATCGTGATTCCCGTTGGCAAGAGCGTGACGAGTTATTTCAGGGAATGGTTGATGAAGGTGTCTGGTTAGAAGGAAAAGAGTGGCTCATTACCCGTAGTGAGAAAATCTATTTTGATAATCTTGAAAAATGGTTTGGGCAATATTGCTATATTCATTGCCAGGTATCTTTAGGTCGTTTGATTAACTTTCCTGAACAACCTGGGTTTAGTGAAGAAGAACGAAAACGTTTTTTTATGATTTATAATAATATGGCGATGGATTATGTTCTGGTATCTAAAAAGAATAATAAAATTGTCTGCATCATTGAACTGGACGATCCGAGTCATGAGCGAACAGAACGTATAATACGTGATCGCTGGTTAAATGTTATCATGTCAATTGCGCAAGTACCTTTTGTACGGGCCTCTGTGATGAAGATAGATGAAGAACCGCCTGTCTGGCAGATCCGTGACGCTGTTCGTCCATTTGTATCGGCGACAAAAAGCGAAAAAGTACACTGAGATTACGTTGATAACCCCTGCCGGGGTTTCCTCGCAGGTATGCAATATGTAAAAAGTCCGTTGCCCTGGCGTGAACTCCAACCGCCAGGCTTTTTTGTTCTTTGGTGATAAGACCGATTTTAATTCCGTGGCTACCATCGAGGGTTCAAAGGGAATTAAATCGATTTTAGCTGCAGCGGACAAGCGAAAAGGATCTTGCGCCAGACAGTTTGTTGTACATCCGCGTCATAATAGTTTGCAAGTATTATGCATCCTGTGCGTGGAATGTTTCGCTCTGAAGCCAGCAAAAGGCCATCGGCATAATTTTTTTTAGCCATTCCACATGTGCAGGGAGTTGTGCATCAATTTCATGCAATGGTTTTATGTCGGTTAAGGCAACCACACAAAGAATACTAATTTTGTTGTCCATAAATATAAAAAGGATATTACGTTAGCACCCTATGCAGAGACGTGATAAAAGTTAATGTTTGGAATTGTGGAAATGCCCTTCAATAGTCGGCTATTTTTCTATGTGCCAAAAGATGTTGCCAGTAATTTTGATGAACTTCATGCAGTGTAGGTTGAACTGAAAAAAGAGCTGGCCGAAGTGCCTGAAACAGAACTGGCTGCACCCATCCCCCAGATGGGTGTCGTATGCAAAAAAAGTCCCTACTTTCGAACAGGCTCAGACTTTGATCTAATAGGGTTAGGGCAAAAACGATAACGCCGCACGTATGGCGCTACGTCGAACATCTGATCCACGCGTGTCGCTCGATAAAGTGATCGAGACCATGTATGAAACGGGCAAAGATATGAACGACAAATACCGTGAAACGTCACGCGGTGGTCTGGCGATTAAAGTGGTCTGTACCTGAAGTTAAAAGCCGAGCCTGGGTTTGTAGGCCGGATAAGGCGTAAGCGCCGCCATCCGGCAATTAATGATTTAATCAAGATAGCAGAATAAAAAAGGTGCACTTTAGTGCACCTTTTTTGTTGTGATCGGCTTCAAAAATAGAATTTAAATCCCATATGTTCATATAAAAGAGAAAATATTTCTTAACTTTTAGAAATTACAGGGGTTTGTTTGTGAAGTTTTTCTCTGATCCTGCGCGTATGATTTCTTCATTACTCCAATAGCTCACCTGCACCTAAGTACTGCGTATCGCATTGATGCAGTACGAAAAAAATATAAAAACCTCTACCTACACATTGAGCGGGAAATTATGGAAACGGCAACGAATAGTAGCGTAATACTCGACGCATCTGCTCCGGCACGTCGGGCGGGAATGACCGAAAGCGAATGGCGTGAAGCCATTAAATTCGACAGCACGGACACCGGCTGGGTCATTATGAGTATCGGTATGGCAATTGGCGCGGGGATTGTTTTTCTTCCTGTCCAGGTAGGATTGATGGGGCTGTGGGTGTTCTTGCTCTCCTCTATCATCGGCTACCCTGCCATGTACCTGTTCCAGCGCCTGTTTATCAACACGCTGGCTGAGTCCCCAGAGTGTAAAGACTACCCGAGCGTGATCAGCGGCTATCTGGGTAAGAACTGGGGCATCCTGTTAGGTGCGTTGTATTTTGTGATGCTGGTTATCTGGATGTTCGTTTATTCCACTGCCATCACCAATGACAGCGCCTCCTATCTGCACACGTTTGGTGTGACGGAAGGTTTACTGTCCGACAGCCCGTTCTATGGCCTGGTACTGATTTGCATCCTGGTGGCTATCTCGTCACGCGGGGAACAAATGCTGTTTAAAATCTCCACCGGCATGGTAATGACCAAGCTGCTGGTTGTGGCAGCGCTTGGCGTGTCGATGGTAGGGATGTGGCATCTGCATAACGCAGGTTCACTGCCGCCGATGGCGCTGCTGATCAAAAATGCGATCATCACCCTGCCGTTTACGCTGACCTCGATTCTGTTTATTCAGACCTTAAGCCCGATGGTTATCTCATACCGTTCACGCAACAAATCCATCGAAGTGGCGCGCCATAAAGCCCTGCGTGCCATGAACATCGCGTTCGGTATTCTGTTTGTTACCGTCTTTTTCTACGCCGTTTCCTTCACGTTGGCGATGGGCCACGACGAAGCGGTTAAAGCTTATGAGCAGAACATTTCCGCTCTGGCGATTGCCGCGCAATTTATCAATGGTGCGGGTGCTGGCTGGGTGAAAATCGTCAGCGTTATTCTGAACATTTTCGCCGTTATGACCGCTTTCTTCGGTGTCTACTTAGGTTTCCGTGAAGCGACTCAAGGGATCGTGATGAACATTCTGCGCCGCTATATGCCAGCTGAGAAAATCAACGAAACCTTTGTTCAGCGCGGCATTATGATTTTTGCCATCTTGCTGGCCTGGAGCGCAATTGTGCTCAACGCGCCGGTGCTGAGCTTCACCTCTATTTGTAGCCCTATCTTCGGCATGGTGGGTTGTCTGATCCCGGCCTGGCTGGTCTACAAAGTTCCTGCACTGCACAAATACAAAGGCGTTTCCCTGTATCTGATTATTTTCACGGGCCTGCTGTTGTGCGTTTCTCCGTTCCTGGCATTTTCCTGAGATATTTGAGCAAAGGTTGTTGTTATGTTTGAGACTACATTGAATCCATTATGGGATAGTTTTATCCGCGCGGTGCAGGAAGAAGTTAAGCCTGCGTTGGGCTGTACAGAACCTATCTCTCTGGCTCTGGCGGCGGCGGTTGCATCCTCTGAGCTGGACGGCGCGGTTGAACGCATTGACGCGTGGGTCTCACCGAACCTGATGAAAAACGGCATGGGTGTTACCGTGCCGGGTACCGGAATGGTCGGGTTACCTGTCGCGGCGGCGCTGGGTGCGCTGGGGGGAAATGCCCGTGCCGGTTTAGAGGTACTGAAAGATGCGTCGCCACAAGCGATCGCCGATGCGAAAGCGATGCTGAGCGCTGGCAAGGTTGCGGTGATGCTACAGGAGCCTTGCGAGGACATCCTCTTTTCCCGC
>OBHX01002461.1_pt1 | contig 14366 bp, 15 predicted proteins | sample 1519331 | NCBI WGS metagenome assembly OBHX01 (sample SAMEA2602897, study PRJEB22501) | metagenome
AACAAAAGCCTTCGAGGGAATTGAGGCTCCCTTGAAGGCTTATTAAAAATTCAGGCTAATGACAACGAGCACCAGCCCCACCAGAATCCATCTTTCGTGCTCTCAGGAAGCGAGGCGATTCTAGTTTCATCACTATCTTCTTCTGCAAGACCCGTTGTTTTAGCCAACAGCGGGTCTTGTTTTATCTCCAGTTTTAGCTCAGCTTTTATAGAGACGCGTAATAAAGGGTACTTTTGAAGAGCTTCCCTAGAAAGCAAAACCTGCTTTTTATCGTGTCATTTGGAAATGTTGTTTTGGGTATGCTGTTCGGATTAATTCATCCGAGCCGAGGCATCCCGTGAATCTCTTCGATAAATCCATCAACGCCGTTTACAACGTTGTCATCTCACCGGTCACGCTTTCATGCTGGCTGTTTCGCCAACTTCCGTTTCGGAAAAAGAAAACGGTTGAGATCCTGGACGATGCGTGTCCGAAGTTCAGCGAAATACCGACCGAGGCAGAGACGGACAAGATCGACGCAGCGTGGCCGCCCGCGCCGCACCCGGTGGAGGCGTTGTCGGTTCACGATCTGTTTCGGGCCAATGGCAAGCTCATCCGGGACCTCTGCTACGCCACGACGCTTTCCGAAGAGGAAGCCGAGAATTTCCTTCTGCCGGTCATTGCCAATCTCGCACGCATCGTGCACCTGACGCCGGCTTCCGAGTATGACCATCACCAAGGTTACGGCGGCTTGTTCACGCACAGCCTCGAAGTGGCCTACTACGCCGCCAACGATGCGAAGACCACGATCTTCGACCGCTCTGCTTCGCCTAAGGATCTTTATCTGAATAAGCGACGCTGGATCCTGACGGCGGTTTTGGCAGCGCTTGCGCACGACATCGGCAAAGTTTTCACGGACATGGAAATCACGGCCCCGAATGGACAGCACTGGGTGCAGGATGAGCCGATTGTCGACTGGCTTCGCAAGAACGGGATCAAGAGCTACTACATCAGTTTCCGACCGGGAAGAGAGCACAACGCCCACAAGTCCGCCTCGCTGGCCAACAGCGGGATGTTGATTCCGAAGGAGACGTTCACGTTCCTCGGCCTGACCGGGTACGGGGAACAGATGCTCAAGGAGTTTCGCAACGCGCTACTGGAAGGGAAGGAGGGCGGTCTGATCGGAAAGATCCTCGACAACGCCGACGGTCTGAGCTGCAATGTTTATAACATTCGTCAAAGGCTTGAGCGCTCATGTGATTGCTCCCCGTCCGATTTGTTGTCAAAACGGACGGGGAGCAGTCATGATAGCTTTTCCCATTTTGAGAAGTCCGACCACAGTGCAGACATGGGAAGGGCGAAGAGTCCGTTTCCACCGGATCGCACTTCATTGCCGGCGTAGAGAATGATCCCGTTGAAGTTGTCTTTGCCGACGAGATCCTGGAACCATTTCAAATGCCTGAAGTCATCGGAGCTGACGCTTTCGCTAGCCTTCACCTCAATACCGACAATATGTCCTGTCTCGTTCGTGATGAGAAAATCGATCTCATGGCTACGAGAACGGAAGTAATTCAGCTGCCAGGTTGGGTTGAGGTCAACTTCCGGCATAAGTTGGTTGTAGGCCCATGTTTCAACAAGCTTTCCACCTTCATTTTGAGATTTCTCATTACTTTCCAGAATCATGGCTGGATTAAGAATGTGGAGGTAGTGAGCCATTAGGCCGCTGTCCGTCATAAAGCCTTTGGGACTGGATCCAGGGCGGTCGTAATCTTTTTTAGTCCAACCGTCGACCATGTCAACGAGAAACATGGCTTCAATGGCGGACCAATATTTGTCTAGCGTCTGCCAGGCAATGGCAAATTGATTGGCCAAGGCGGCTTTCTTTAACTCACGGCTGGAGAAGATGGCGGCACATTCCATGACCTTCTCGCAGATGGGCATTTTGCGCGTATCCCATTGTGCCCTCATGTCCAGAAGAACCTGGTTTTGCAAATAGGACGCGTACCATCGGCTTCTTCCTGCCTGGGTCTTGATCGACAGTATTTCGGGATATCCGCCACGGATGGCGGCTTCTAGCACCATTTCCTTGCTGCATTCAAATTTGAGGGAGAGCGGAAGGAGCCCGTCGAACAATGCTTGTAAAAAACCAGGCTGCATGCCACGTTGTTCAGCTTCGGAAAACGTTCGAACACGAACCAGACCGGCACGACCGGCCAATGACTCATTGGCTTGAGGTAGCTTTCGGTAGTCCGACGACCCGGAGATGATGTATTGCCCTTTTTCCGGATTCCGGTCGACCTGGAACTTGATTTCTCCGATCAGCTGGGGAACCTTCTGAATTTCATCGATGACAAAAATTTCAGGAGACGTGCGCCGAACGAAATAACTGGGATCGGCTACGGCTGCGGAAAAGTTTGCCTGCACGTCAAGAGATTGAAACTTGACGTTGGGCAGTGGAGTTGTTAGGAGTATCGTGGTTTTGCCGGATTGGCGACACCCAACCACGGAAACCACACGATGCGTTTCCAACTGAGCTAGAAGTTCGTGCATTGCCCAACGCGGGATGATACTAGGAGAGCCTGCCATGGAGAAACTCTAAAGTTTAAGATGGAGAAATACCAAATTATCACTTGGCTTTTTTCTAAACTAAGACATGGCAAAATTATAAACTATCTGATGGAGAAAGTCTAAACTAGAGATCGAAAAATACTGTACAACAGCGGTATTTGTCGATTAGCTTTTTGTGGCTAAAGAGGTGAAAAGATACCTTCCGGAACCGTGTCTTTTACCGCGTGAGAATGGTGTTTTTTGCTCTCTTAGCGTACACCCTCAGTGAACAATCCGTCCCTCAATCAAAACCTGTCAAATTTGGGTTGATTTCTCCATAATGAACATATCTGTCAATCAAATACCCAAAGGGAACAATCATGTTGGTTGGATATGTTCGAGTAAGTTCCTTAGATCAGAACCCGGAGCGACAGCTCGAAGAACTAAAGACTATGCAGGTTGAAAAGATCTTCATAGACAAACAGTCGGGTAAGGACATTGAGCGTCCTGAATTACAAAAGATGCTTGCCTTCGTGCGAGAGGGTGATGTGTTGGTCGTCCATAGCCTTGATCGACTTGCTCGCAATCTCGCTGACCTTTTGACGATGGTTCAAGACTTGACTGGTCGTGGTGTCAGTGTTCGGTTCATCCATGAAAAGCTTGACTTCGATGCGGGCAAAGAATCGTCCCCCATGGCGAAACTCATGCTGTCAATGGTGGGAGCCTTTGCAGAGTTTGAGCGTTCGATGATTAAGCGTCGTCAGGCGGAAGGAATTGCGTTGGCGAAAGCGCGTGGTGTTTATAAAGGTCGTCAGAGGTCTGTGACGGATGCTCAGATTGAAGAGATCCGAGGCATGATGGAAAAGGGTGTGCCTTTGTCGGTGGCGGCTAGAAAGGTGGGAATTAGTCGGACGACAGTCTATAAGTATCTTCACTCAAAAAAAAATAGTTTGTGACGGTGAAATTAATAAGAGTTGTGTACTATGCAAAATCTATTATCTGTTCGTTCTCGCGAGGAATTTAGAAATTGGTTAATAAGAAACCATGACCATGAACTTGAATGTTGGGTAATTGTTAAACGAGGAAGACCTAACAATAAAAATATTTTTTGGTATATCGATGCAGTAGAAGAAGCTATGTGCTTTGGTTGGATCGATAGTGTGACAAAAAAAGTAACAGATGAAGTGACTGCTCAGAGATTTTCCCCTAGAAAACCCAAAAGTCTATGGTCAGAGTTAAATAAAGAACGATGCCGTCGGATGGAGCGACTGGGATTGATGACCGATGCAGGACGTGCAGTTTTACCTGATCTGAGTTCTAATGGTTTTATTATTGATGGCGACATTCTCTCTTTGTTAAAGTCTGATCCTGTTGTATGGGAAAATTTTAATAAATTTCCTGAACTGTATAAAAGAGTTAGGATAGATACAATTCAGATAAAACGAAAGCAACCAGAAGTTTTCAATAAGAGATTAAATAAATTTATCGAAAACACTAGAGCTGGGATAATGTATGGTGAGTGGAATGATAACGGGAGATTGTTGACGTAAAAAGTAGGTATGAAATTTTTCATATGGTTCATTTCATACAGAGTTGTTGCAAAATAAAGGCGAAGAATGGCGATTCTGCGACATAACGTCGTAGAACAAAGATTCTTTGTTCCTCAAGAAGTCTAGAATGAGGTTAGAAAGCTCAAGCTTCAAACGACCGACCGCAAGTCCCGAGACCCCAAAATCTCGGGGCTTTTTCTCAGGTGGAAAGTGGGCTTGGCTTACTAGTATCTCTCGGCTTTCGTAGTGAGATAACTGACCCCTCGGCGTGCTTGCCCGCCGAGGGTGCTTCTGCAATTAAGTCAGCCTCTTAGTTAAGGTCGATGCGGAACGACAGGTCGAACCACTTCGAAATGCGCAGGCGGAATGCGATGCGCAATTTCCTTTGTGCTAAGATGTAGGCATGGCGAAAGATCTCGTACATCTTCGCTAACCTCCAAAGCGCCCGTGGCTACGAACCTCTGGGCGCTTTACTTTTGGTGGCTTTGAGTTCTCTGCCGGACGACAGGATGCCGCCGACGACTCGGAAGAAACCACCCCTTCCGAATCCTTTGACGCGCTGGACCTCCGTAGCGCTGGGACCAGTAGATATTACTACAAGTAAATTGATGACGTCTGTTGAATCTCTCCAACAGGCGTTTTTATTTTGAGAGCAACAAAAACACCTAGGCATTACCTATACACTACCTAGGTAATGCCTAGGTAGTGTATAGGTAATTTGCTCGTGATTCTGGTATACTGGTCGCATCGAAAAACACATGAGGAGCACCGGCTATGAAACCCAAAATCATCGCTGTAGCTGCGACGAAAGGCGGCGTTGGCAAAACGACAATTGCTTTGCAACTTGCAATTGCTCGCGCCAAAAAAGGCAAGGAGGTTTGGCTGATCGATGGCGACCGCCAACAGACTGCTGTCACGGCCTTGACGTTGCGCGATTCTCAGAAGGTGAAGCCTGGAATCGCATGTGCGTCGTATCCTGACGGCCAGCTGCTCCTTTCTCAAGTCAAGCTTCAAAAGGATAAGTGGGATACGATCATCATTGACGTCGGCGGCTTTGACTCCTCAACACTTCGTGCAGCGCTTCTGATCTGTGATGTGTTGCTCGTGCCCTTCCAACCTCGAAGCTTTGACTTGTGGGGCGTTTCTGCGATGTCGAAGTTGGTTCAAGAAGCGACGTCTGCACGTCGAGGCCGTCCGTTTAAAGCCTATGCTGTGCTGAACTCGGCAGAAACGACACCCGGTTCATCTGAAAATTCTGATTCGATCGAGGCCCTTCAGGACTTTCCGGAACTGACTTTCCTAGAAACGAAACTTTGCCGCCGCAAGGCTTTTGCGACCTCGTCTGGCTTCGGGATGGGAGTCATGGAGCTCAAGGTGAAAGATAAGAAAGCTATAGCCGAACTAGCGGCTTTAGCAGAGGCCGTTTTTGCCGAATGGGAGGATTGATATGCCGATTGCTTCCATGAAAATGGTCAAGGAGGCCATGCGGCAAAAAGAAGCAGCTGAACGGTTTGACGATGACGAAGCTGCTTTTCAATTCATTTCCGGTGCACCTGACGGGGCTTTCAAGACACCAACCCAAGTTCCTGAGGAACCAGAGGCGGCACCTGCTCCTCGTAAAGTACGAAAGCTGAGAGGCCGAAAAGCAGTTATCACTCTGAACATTGATCCCGGACTCTTGGATGAGTTTGATGAAACTTGCGAAGAGCTTGGTTACACCAGGTCGCAGATGCTGATCATGCTGATCAAGAATACTGTTCAGAAGACGTCGTCGATGGATTGGGACGACGATTGACGAAGTGAGTGGTGAAAGAGGCTGTTCTTAAAGGGGCAGCCTTTTTTGCATTCGTTTGACTTTCATAAAAAAGTTGAAGCTTGCTTTGAAATCCCAATGCCTAGGTCACAAGTCTTCATGCCCCACAAACGAGGGGCGTTTCTCAGAGAGAAGAAGCGGCACTTATTTTTTTTTGCAAATTGTTGATCGAAGTCAATCTGTAAGGAAAAGGACAGCGGACATGATTTGAAACAAATGCCTAGGTAATACCTAGGCATTACCTAGGCATTACCTAGGTATTTATGGGGGTTAACCCTTATAAATGGTTGTTTGAGTCTCGTTGCAGTTCCCTTTGTGTTCGCTTTGGGTTCGGATCTTTTGAGACGTCACGAAGACTTCAAGTTTTCAGAAAAAGCATTAAACTTTGTTCATAAAGAAAGACCGCGTTGAGTTCGCACCTCAACACGGTCTTTCAAAAGAGTTTGTTTCGAACTTTTAGCAGAAGTTCGGAACAGTGGTGAGTCTTACGCATTTCTTTGCAGGGAAGGACGTAAGAACTCAATGAAGACGAATGCAGACTCATCCCAGATTCATCCTTCATTCATCGCTCATCCTATGCGTCATTATAGCCAACTCCCCCCCCCCCCTACAAATCGAACTTCACAAGAATTCGATCTCCCAGTCATCGAGCCCTACGCTGAACCGTTTTGGTACTTAAACGATGCGGACGATGGCTTCTTCTTCGTCATGACGAAGAACGAAGACTCAGACTTCTTCACGGAAGCCTATCCGGTTCATCGACTTGAAGAGGTTCTCGCTCTTCACCAAAATTCCCAATCTGACGTTTGGATCTCCCAGGCCACGTTTTATCGCACTCGTCGCACTGTTGAAAATGTGCGCTCTGTTGGTTTGAGCTTCGTTGACATCGACTGTGATGATCTACCTTGGGCTCAGGACCTCACGCCAGTAGATCGAGCGAATTTCCTCTTGCAGGTCTGCGACGAGTCGCGTATTCCACGCCCATCAGTCATCGTTCATTCTGGTCGTGGGTTGCATCTTAAATGGCTTTATACGAAAGCCATTCCTCATCCCGCTCTTCCTCGCTGGTCTGCAGTTGAAAAGCATCTCGTTGAGAAATTCAGAGCTTTCGGAGCTGACCCGAAGGCCACAGATGCTGCGCGTTTCTTGCGACTAGTTGCTACGACGAACACGAAAGCGGCCAAGCAGAAAAATCGTTGCGAAGTTGTGTACGTCAACGTCGAAAGCACGCTGGACGGCTCGATCTGTCGCTACGAATTCGACAAGTTCGCCGATCAGGTACTTCCGTTCACACGTCAGCAGATTCGTGAGTTTCGCAATCGGAAGAAGGAGCAAGCGCAATCCAAAGAGACCAAAGCCCAAAAAGTGAAGTGGAATCCGCAGAGCGTCAATGCTATGCGGTCGGATGATCTTGAAAAGCTCGTCGAAATCCGAGGCGGAATGCCAGAAGGTAAACGCATGATTTGTCTCTTCTGGCAGATGAATTTCATGTGTCTTGCCGGTCGTGTGACGGATGACAATTTCGACGCGATGGCTTCGCTGTTGGCGAGGAAGATCGATCCGAACTGGAACTTCCGTCTTGGCGACTTAGTGACCGTGCGCATGAAGATGCGTTCGACTCACAGAAAGTCTCAGGACGTGAAACGCATCGAGCTGTACACCCCGAAAACCGAGAAGCTTATTTCTGATCTTGAGATCACTCTTGAAGAGCAACGTCAGCTCAAAACGCTTGCTTCCGCATCTGTGAAGCATGAGCGCCGCAAGGAAGCACGTGAAGCACGTCGACGGAAAGCGAACATTATGCCGCGCGCACTGTATCTCAGTCGCGCAGAGCAACGCTGTGCGAGAGCACATGAGCTGCGTGCTCAGGGCTTGTCGATTCGAGCGATCGCTAAAGAGCTTGAACTTAGTCCTGCTTCAATCGCCGGCTATCTGAAAAAAGAAATTCCCTCAGCAAAGGGTGTTCAAAGTGCTATCTATTATCTGGGGTACCCTCTGCGCCAAGCGCAGGGAGATTTGCCTCTCGAGGTTATCGAGAGAGGACTAGTCGAGAGAAAGGGGGGTAAGGGGGAAGGAGAGGACCCAGGAGGGAACTTATCCACAGGTTTATTTGCTCTTGATAGAAACTTGTACGCCGCAAACCTCTCTTTTCAAAGAGGGGACAAGGCGTCCCCATTTTAGGAACGTGAACTAACATAGCCATATGCGATCTACTACTTCTTCCTACATCGTCGAACTCTCGCTTCGTGTAAACGATCAGCAAAATCGTTTTCTCGAAAAGGCATTCGAGTTCGGACGCATGCTCTACAACGCGACGCTCGGGACTGCTCTCGGGCGTCTTCAGCGCATGCGTGAAACCAAGGAGTGGCGGGCAGCACGGGACATGCCGAAAGGCAGAGCCCGCACCAAGGCCTTTACTGCGGTTCACAATTCTTTCGGCTTGAATGAATTCGGTTTGGTAACTATTGCCAATGACCATCGCAAGGCCAGCGGTCGAAACGATATCGGCTCACATGAAGCGCAAAACATCGGGAAGAGCGTCTGGCGGGCTTTGAAGCGCTACATGTTCCAGCAAGGCGGCAAGCCGCGATTCAAGTCCTTCAAGCGCGGACTTAATTCCATTGAAGGTACCGACAATCGCGAAATCATGTACAAGCCTGAGCAAAAAGCCATTGTCTGGCGAAAGCACATCATGAGGTACATGAAGTCCGACACCGACTACATGAATGAGGCGCTTGCCTCGGACCGTCGTGTGAAATATTGCCGCATAGTGCGTCGAACGCTCAACGGCAAAAAACGCTGGTTTGTTCAGCTCGTTGTCGAAGGGCTGCCGCCCGTTCGCAAGGTCTATGCGCCCAAATGCGAGGTAGTCGGCATCGACCCGGGTCCAAGCCGGATTGCTTATTTTCATGAGCGTCATGCGGCCATAGTCGAGGTTGCACCTCACGTGGATCTGAAGGAGCCGAAGATCCATCTTCTGCAGCGAAGGATCGACCGTTCAAGACGAGCGAACAATCCCGACAACTACAATCCCGACGGAACCGTGAAAAAGGGTTCGTCGACTTGGAACACAAGCAATCGCGGACGCAGGATGGCGGTCATTCTTGCCGAGCACCATCGGCGCCTTGCGGCCACCCGCAAACGCGACCACGGTGAGCTTGTGAACGATCTGCTGCAGATCGGCGGCACGATCAAAATTGAGAAAAACAATTACCGATCTTTTCAACGCTGCTTCGGACGGTCGACAAACCGGAGGGGAATGGGTAAGTTTGTGGAGCATCTCAAACGCAAGGCTGAAAGCGCCGGCTGCGAGGTGATCGAACTCAATGCCTATAAGCTGAAGATGTCGCAGTACGATCCGCAAACGGATGCGTACCGCAAGAAGCCGTTGAAGGAAAGGTGGCACCGCTGGGGAAACACCGGCACGCTCGTGCAGCGAGACGCCATGAGTGCATTTCTGGCGTGCCATGCAACTGAAAAAGGACACGACCGAGCCCTTCTCCTTGAGAAGTGGACGACTGCGGAAGCACTGTTGAGCGGCAGCGGTCTGTGTCGTCATGAACCTTGTAGCGACCCTGAAGTATCGAAAGACGCTTCGGGGCTCACGAAGCCGAATTGCGGGAGCAAGGCGGAACGGGAAAGAGGTCTGCCGCGCACACTTTGTACAGACGGTGACGTTCAGGCGGCTTTGCCCCCCGAAAGAGCTGTCTGACGGTCAAGGTGAATCCTCTGTCTTTAGACAGGGGAGCTTCAACTTGAAGAGTGGAGGATTGGCTATGCCTAAGAAAAAATTTCAAATTTCAAGAGAAAAGATCGCGTTCTTGAAAGCAATGCCATTAGTGCTGGTGCTTGAGGGCTTGCATTTGTACGTTAAGAAGGATCGTGATTTTCATCCGACAGGAAATTTGAAAACGATCCGGGTTATTGCTTCTGAACCTAGCGGATTCCAGCATGAGCTTGTTATCACTGATTCGCTTTGGTTTGATACGAGAAAACAGGTGGGCAAGAAAGGAGCAATTGATTTGGTGATGCACTTAACTGGCTGTACTTTCAAAGAGGCAATTAATCGGTTAACGGAAATTCACGTGTCGGCAGCAGAGCGCAGTAACGTGTAACACGTTACATGTTACATGTGGTGCTTCTTTCTATGAAAAAAGCCCCGTTACCGGGGCTTGCTTGATTTTTTCAATTTTCTTCTTTTTTCTTGCGCCGGATGGCTGCAAATCGAGCATTCCTCGCTCGCCTCGTTGCAGCATCTCGCTCTCTCTCAAGAGCGCGGTAGTCTTTTTTGCCGCTAGTGAGGCCTTCTAGCCGACCGCGAAAAAGTCCCTCTTGAAAGCCTTTCTTCCTCTGTTCTTGGATCTGGGCTTCCGCGTTTTTCTGCAGATTGTTCGTCTCCTTTTGCTTCCAAAGCAGAAAATTCTCGCGATCGAGCCGCAGTTGAAAGCTGGCCTCGTCAAGAAGGTTCAGTTTAGCTTGCGCCGAAAGTTCGGTCTTGAGAGCTTCTTCTTTGCGCAAATGCGCTCTTTTGAGTTTTTCGGCAGCTTCTCTCTCCCATTGAGATACAGCGGTTTCACGCTCCTTGAGGCGTTTCTCTCTTATATTGAATTCCCGTTCGCGCACATTAAGCGCTTTTTCTCGTGCATTAAGTGCTTGTTCGCGTTCTTGGAGAAGTCGTTCTCGTTCATCAAGTTTGGCGGATTTTCCGAAACCGAACATGCTCACCTCAAATATGTGTCAGTGATGTCGGGTCTAAAATGCCCGACCTCTTGAGATACTGTTTCTTTTGCGACCGGCTCATGAAGTCCTTGTTTGCGCAATTCGTCCATTCGTTCTTGAGCGTAGGTATGCCGAAGGCCGTGAGCACCATGAGACCAACCGAAAAGTTTTTCAGAGACTCTGGTAACTGACGCTGACCACGCGTTACCACCGCCGATTCCGTACCAGGTTTCACGGTAGATTCCGCGGTCTTGCACGACGACAGGTTCTGGGAGGCGCATCGCTTCCAATCGTTCGGCTAGCGCAGTAGGGATTCGGACTTCTCGTATTAATCCGCCTTTTCCGTGGACGGTGTAGGCAACAGAATCTTCTCGACCGCTGAATTTTGTCTCAAGTGTGCGGTCGCGACCGTCTCGAAGACGAATGTCCGGCGTTCGGTCTTCGATTGGTCTCAGCGTCAGCAATTCGGATGCACGCAGACCTGTCGCGTAGGCAATTTCAGTTGCAAGCGCATTTTTCGGTTGCTGGTTGTCGGCAATGGCCTGAACCTGCTCGGGAGTGTAGATGCGAGAGGAAAGTTGTTGAGGAATGCCTTGGACCATTTCAAGGCGTTCGTTTTCCTGGAGCTTGTGTGTGACATGCTGCATCATGCACTGAAGCGCTTGTCGATTAAGATCAATGGTCTTTTGTCCGACTTCTGTGCTTCGTTCTTGGAGGAAACGAACTGCGTCTTCAACGGACATGCCGCGAAGACCGCCTTCAATGCGATTTTCGTGAGCCCAAGTTGCGGCTACGCGAAGAGCAGATTCGTAGTTGCGTACGGTGCCGACTGATTCGAGGACGTTGCCGCGCCCTTGTAGGCATTTCATGACAGAGGCGGCTTGTTTTTCAGGCTTAGCGAACTTTGCCATTACGTCTTCACCTCTGGCTGATGCCAGCCCTGCTTGATGACGAAGCGCCGGACGGTCGAATAGGCGATGCCACGAAGCCCGCGTCGACGGCAGAGAAACTGCCAGACCTGATAGATCGTTAGTTGTTCTGAGAAAAGAAGCTCGTAGATCGTAGCGCTGTGGGGGGCAAGAACGGACGTCCGCTCCTTGTAGGGACGTGCCTGACGACCGATGCCGGCCATGTCTTTGAACTCTTCGACTTCGTCATGCAGCGTCACGCGGACCTCCTGAATTTTCAAAGAACTTCTGTAAGAACTCCTCTTCTCTCTTTCGAGAGGAGAGCGGCAACCACGAAGCCAGGCTTCGCAGCTCAAGCTACCTATTCGCCCCAGTATCGCTCGGACTGTTCTCGCGTCTCCTGTTTTCGCCTGAGAATGGCGCTTCCTTTTCTTTCGTCTGAAAGCTGACGAGCATTTTTTTTCGTGAGCGGGAATGCGTTCCCAAATGTGCCTCTGGCACCGTTCCCCTCAAGCCGAAGCGAGGAGGCCGGATTCACGAACCGGTCTAAAAATATAAGCACTCCAAAGGGTGCTTTTTACATCCCAAGACAAGGGGGTGGTCAGCGCTTCTGATTCAAGTCGCTGGTCTCGACGTGTAACGTCCGTCGGTTTCAGACCTAGTGTCGACGCGCAAAAGATCGATTTGCGAACGAGGTTCGTTGGGGTGAACCACTCCACTGGAATGCGATAATTTTACATCAAAACTATGAGCACGAAACCATGAGCGCGAAAGTGTTCTAGGTTTATGAGGAGTTTACGCACGGGAATAGCTCATTCCTTGCGTAGAAACAGACGAAGTTCAGGAAGTTTTGAACTTTTTTATGGATGAGGAGTTATGGACAACTTTAAAGGGGAAAATCATTGTCCAAATTTCAAACTTGGTTATCGTCAATTTCTTACTTGCAGAGGGATAGAGCGTAGAAAAGTGGGTGTAACTCCTCATGTCTCCCGCTATGTGACGGCGAAGACGTAACATAGCGGGAGACGGAGCGGACGAGGCCGCGTGTCTCCCTGCAAGTGTCGGCCCGCTTGCGGGTCGCACTTTGGCGCGGCAATCGCCGCGCTAGGGGGTGCAGGGGTTATCCCCATGCGCGGCTCTGCCGCCGGGCGACGAAGGTCGCCGCAGCCCGGGAGGACTGCACATCGGAGCATGGGCGACGAGCGGGAGCGAGTACGCTACATGCGGAGATGCGGTCCGCGTGGAGCGGACCGAAGAGGGGGCCGGGGATGCGTCCCCGGGCAGCCCGCAGGGCTGCGGGAGGTGGTAAGGGGTGCTCCCCTACGCCAGGGCCGCCCAAAGGGGGCGGGGGAGCCGCAGGCTCCCGTGGGGTGCAGGGGGTATCCCCATGCGCGGCTCTGCCGCTGGGCGACGGTAGTCGCCGCAGCCGTAGAGGCTGCGCATCGGAGCAGCGTCATGAGCGGGAGCGAATGGACGCGCGCGGAGATGCGGTCCGCGTGGAGCGGACCGGAAAGGGGCCCGGGGAAGTGTCCCCGGGCGGCCTGCTTGCCGGGACGCGGGGTGCAGGGATCTCCCTGCAAGCTGCCGAGATCTCAACCTCGAGGCAGCTTCGCTGCTGTCCCTTTTGAGCACGAGCGCAGACGCGCTCGTGCAAACGAGCGACGACACGATTGCTGCCTCCACGCCGCTGCGCGTCGTGCGCGGCCTGATCGCAGACCGGTTGCTGGCAAGGCGTGTGGGGATCGCAGGCGTGGGCGGTAGCCACCGAGGCCGGGAGCGCAAGGGTTTGCCCCTCGCTTCGCCGATGCGTTAATCGCCGTTGCTAGAGAGCGTGGCCTCCTTTTTTTCCGCGGCCTTGAGCTCGGTCGCCAGCTTCTTGTTTTCAATCGTCAGGGTGGCGTTGAGAGCCTGCAGAGATGCGAGCGCCTTCTTTGTCTCCTCGAGCTCGGATTCGAGCATGTAGCTGTGTTCACGAAGACTGTCGATTTCTGCTTCCCGAGCCTTGCGCGTCATGGTCTCGGTGTCAAGCTCGCGTGCGAGCCAGCCTTTGTCCTGAAGGTACTGGTCCGCTCGCATTTCGGCCTCGAGCGCACGGTCGCGCAGAGTAGCTTCGCGATCGGCAGCTTCGAGTGCGCGCTGTTTGTCTGCTTCGGCATATTGTTCCATCGAAGCGCTCAGTGCTTCCGCAACGGCTGCGCGGATAGAGGCCATGGCGTCGTCAATCGTCTTGGAAACGCCTTCATCAAGAACTCGAGACGAGAGAGTATTGATTTCGCGGGCCTTCTGTTCCGCCTTGAGCTGACGCCACAGCTTCAATGCCGGGCTGACGTGGGAGGCGGACGCGTGGACTTCTGCAGCAATCACACGGATGGATGGGATGGGTTGGCCCTTTGCATCCAGAATGTCGAGGAAGGCGAAGATTTTGTCTTTAGTGGCTTCTGGGATAGTGGTTTCGGACATGAGCAACTCCTTTGTTTGATGAATCTATTATAGCATAAAAAGTAACGTGTAACACGTTATATACTACAAAAGTAGGGTGGAGCGCGCCAAAAAATCCAAAATTGAAAAAACAAAGGCCCAGCCGGTTACCGAGAGCTGGGCCTTTGCATTTTGGGGTGGTTCTTGGCTTCAAAAAAGCTAGAACCAAGGAAAATAGTAGCACGCCTTCTTCGGCGACAACAGAATTGCCCCCTCAGCCAAATCCGCCAGGAACCCTCGCCTCGGTGAGGCGGGGAGGAATGGCGGAAAAGACGGCGAAATGCGAGGCATACGTTAAAAGAGGAAGCCTCATATAATCAAATTTCCATACCGTTCCTTCCTCTGTCACGAATGATCCGCGCCATCCGCATT
>OBHX01002468.1_pt1 | contig 14339 bp, 15 predicted proteins | sample 1519331 | NCBI WGS metagenome assembly OBHX01 (sample SAMEA2602897, study PRJEB22501) | metagenome
TTGAGTGTAACATAAATGGCTTTTTTATTTGTCTCGCTTAATTATACAAACGGCGTTGCTTATTAAATCCCTCAATTAAATTCGTTGAATAAATAGTTCTTCTAATTGAGGAAGGAAAATTATAAAAGGTTAATATAGCAGGATTCATAAGTAATCTAATCACTTTTGGATACTGTTTTTTCCATTTTTCTGTCATAAAATTTATTTGATTAATAGCTTCTTCTTTTGAATCGGCTTGATAGACAGTCTTAAAATCATCACAAATTTCTTTTCTATCGTTGATACGGACTTTATGCGCAATATTTCTAGAAACATGAACACAACACTGTTGAAATTGAGCATTTGGATAAACACTATAAATACTGTCATTAATACCACTTAATCCATCTGTTACTACTAATAAAACTTCCTCTAAACCACGATTTTTTAAGTCTTGAAGGATTTCTTTCCAAACGTAAGCAGACTCTGTTGGAGCAATATTAAATCCTAAAACTTCTTTTGTTCCATCTAAGCGGATACCAATTACGATATAAACGGCTTCTTTTGAAACAGTTTGTCTTTTTACAGGAATATAAGTAGCATCCATGAAAATGATTGGATACTTAGATTCTATTTGTCTTTCTTTGAAAGCTAATACATCTTCAGAGACAATCTTACTTATATTTGAAATTGTTTGTGGTGTATAATAATGACCATACATTTTTTCGATTAAATCAGAGATTTCAGACATGGTGATTCCTTTTTGAAACAACTGAATTATGGTTGTTTCCAGAGTATCATTGCTTCTTTTGTAAGCAGGTACAGTTTGTTGAGAAAACTCTCCATTTCTATCTCTTGGAATAACTAAATTCAATTCTCCATACTCGGTTTTAAATGATCGTGAATAATTCCCATTGCGGGAATTACCCGTATTAAAACCGGCACGATCATACTTTTCATAATCAAGAAAAGCTGTTAGTTCAGCCTGCAGTAACGAATTGATGGCTAATTCTAAATGTCGCCGAAATAAATCATCTAGATCACCTTTATTGATTAGTGTTTCCATAATTTCTGTAGTAAAATGTGTCATGAGAAAGTCCTCCTATAAAATTTCTGTGTGGTAACTTTAATTTTACAGAATGGACTTTCTTTTTTTCTACTCAAAAATTCTATTTACACAAAATATTTTACGCTATCTAATTTAAACAAAGAGAATGATATCTTATATATTTAAGTCTTTTCTGTTCATTTTTGGGTTATCTTCAAAATTGTTTAATCATTAGAACTAGTTCTATCAATCTTGTCCTTTCTTTACCCCTATTGCCATCTCAAAAACAAACACTTTTATGTCCGATTTTTCAGACATTTTTTTGTTGTTTTTATTATAAAAAGTTTGTTTTTTTCATTATGATAGTTAGAAAAAAATACCATTCTCTTGCATAAATGAAATGAAGCAAAGAGAATGATCAATTAAAAAATGATTAACTATTCTATTATTAGGCTATTTGTATTATTCTTCTGTCACTTTTCTATCAAAAAAGCCAGAAATAACTAGATATAGGTATTTCTTGCTTATAATATAATATTTACGCCACAGCCTCCCAATGATTCTTTTTGGAATCATAATCTATGATGATTTGCAGTAACATAAATAAATAGGATCATCGCTGGTAGTTTATCCAAGAGCACTCAAGAAAATACAAAATGTATTGTTCAAGCGCCTATCGTAATGATAAAATGAAACAAATAAACGATACAAGGAGGAAGAGACCTTGAGTAATGGCAAAAAATTTTTTTCATTGTAAAAATCGTTCAGTTGCTAATCTATGGGGTTTCGGTAGCGTGGGCATTTTTTTATAGAGGAATCACACCAAACTGGCCATTTTATCTCTTGTTAGTGGGAATATTAGTAGGAAATTTTGTCCCCCTTCACTATCGTACCAACTTTTTTTCAACTGGTTCTGGTCTTTTTCTTAAAACAAAGACGCGAAAATTAGAAAACATTATTGAAATGACAATTACCTGTATGGTCATTTTCTTAGTAATATTCCTAAACGTCTTCTAATAAGAATCTCTTAAAATTAGCTTGTTACAGTTAGTTAACTAGTTTGTATTTTTCCTAATTTAAATAACACAGTAATTTTATCTTCCTCATTAACATCTTTTGCCACCTCTTTGTCTTAAATTTGAAACATACAAGTAGAGCTACGGACACTAAGAATGTTTTGGCTCTGTTTTTTTGCATCAAAATTACTCTGATATAGCTAGCTGATAGCTTCCGTCCATTTGAATGAAATTATTTTCATTTCACCTTATTACGAAAGGAGGTGTGACAAAAATCTTGTCACACCTCCTTTTTCCGAACAAAAGGTGTTCCAGAAGTAGCTTCTTCGGAAATAAGCCGAAATTTCACAAAAATTTGAGAAGCAATTTTCGTAAATTCCTTCTTATTTCTTGAAGCTGCCCACTTCTGTCACAACCTCTATATTTAAGTATTACCCCACAGACCCTTCCATATAGATTTTTAAATTACACACTAGTTTAAACTAAAACAAACAAGGAAAAACTTACCATTTAATCAAAAAATTAGCTCATATGAATATATTAGAATGTAAAATAGACTGGTCAAAATCTGGTCAAAAAAGAGGACTAATACAGGTAGTCCTCTCAGACTGTAGACAAAAGCTGTTCCAAACTCGTAACTCGAGCTTGGAACAGCTTTTTATCTACTTCGTTTCGAATTTTTGAACAAAAAAATAAAGGCTCCTTGCCTTTCCATAGCCAGGTGGCTAATTTCTTTAAATTCATTGCAGCAAACACTAGCATCGTATGCGTCGCGACTTTTTCCAAGCCTCGATACTTGGTCCAACGCATCCCATGCTTTTCTTTTGCATCCGCAAATATTCGTTCAATCGTTTGTTTCCGTTTTTTGTAAATTGATTTATTCAGATCTGTTAGGCGAAGATGTTCCACTTCATTCATCAGATCTCCCCAAACATGTCTCGTGATGACTCGTTGATGATTTTTACTTTTGGTACATTGGTTTAGCAGAGGACAGTTCACACATTCTTTTAAATTGGATTTGTATTCTCGGTACCCTTCTCGAGTAACCGTTGAAAAAGCGAGCATTTGATCTTGCGGACAAATATAACAATCAAAATACTCGTCATAGAGAAACTCATTTTTTGATAATAGCCCCTTTTTCCCTTTGGGCCTTGAATAAGGCAAACAAGGTCGAAGGTTCAAATGAGTCAAAAAGTGAGCAAACTTAGGTGTCTTATACCCAGCATCAGCGACAACACAATTGATTTCAGGAAAAAGTCTCTTCGATTGTTTGACGAGCTGAAAGGCGACTTAACTGTCATGAATATTTCCAGGAGTGATGATTGTGCTAAGAATAAATCCATTGTCGTCGCATGAAGTATGGGCAGAATAAGCAAATTGTTTTTCTCGTTCGCCTTTGACGTTGTAGCCGCTTTCCGGATCAGCTTTACTTATTTTTCTTTCTTTCAGCTTCACTTCCTTTTCTAAGTCCAAAGTAAAAGGGCGTTTTCCAGCCTCTATTCGTTGACGATTGATCTCATCTTCTAATTCATCCTGATAGGCTTTCGCTTCATCATGGGTCATTTCTTTCGTAAACTTATGTTTATTGGCGTTAGCTTTGATGTGGGTAGAATCCAGATACAAATTATCCTCTGTTACAAAACCTGCTTTAACTGCTTGTTCTAAAATATAGGCAAAAATATCCTCAAACACCGGCGTTTCTCTAAATCGGCGAACATAATTCTTTCCAAAAGTTGAGAAATGGGGGATTTTCTCTTCGAAGGAGTAGCCTAAAAACCAGCGGTAAGCGACATTAGTATCGACTTCCTTAATGGTTTGTCGCATGGAACGGATACCGAATAAATACTGAATAAACACCAATTTGGTCAGAATCACTGGATCGATACTTGGGCGACCTAAATCGGAGCAAGTGGCTTCGACGATTGGATAAATAAATTCAAAATCAAGCACGGCATCAATCTTTCGAACGAGATGATCTTGAGGAACTAGATCATCAATCGTAAGCATCGCAAATTGATTTCTACCATTCGTATTGTTTTTAGACATCATAGCTATCACTCCTTGCATTCGTTTTCATAAATCTATTATAAAAGAAAAGACTGTAGACATCATCCATAAAATGGACTTTGTCTACAGTCTGAAATCACCACTGATGATTTTCTCTTTTGCGTCTGAAACTGCCTGATAGGCTTCCTCTGATAATTGTCCTTTTGTCAGATCTACCCCTTCTTCTTTCAAACCAAAGGTCAAATGCTTGCCGCCAGGAAATTTATCGTTATGAGAAGTTTCTGCAAATTCTTTGACTTCTGCACCGACATTTTTCTTTGTAGAAGTCAACGTGAAATTCCCTGTCTCGCCGTTCTCCATTTTATAATCCCCTTCATCCGCTTGATCGCGATCTACACCAATCACCCATACTTTTCTGCTATAGTCGTTTTCATTGCGGGCTTTTGCTTCTTGGAACACCCCAGCTCCAGTACTTCCTGCCGCCTGATAAAGAATATCGACTCCCTCTTTGTACATAGAAGCAGCAATAGCTTTTCCTTTATCTAGCGAATCATAGGATGCGGCATATTGTACGTTAACAGTAATTTCCTTGTTCAGTGCTGTGGCCCCTGCCTTAACGCCAGCTTCAAATCCGCTTTGGAAACGTTGGATCACGGGCCCTTCCATTCCACCAATAAAGCCTACTTGATCACTTTTTGTCGTATATGCGGCAGCTAGTCCTGCTAAATACGCACTTTCTTGATCTTTAAAGGTTGCTGATGAGATATTCTTTTTCCCAGTAATCTCACCATCTACCAAGGCAAATTTCAACTTTGGATTATCTTTAGCAGCATTTTCCAGTTCCTCTGCTTGCAAGTAGCTCAAGCTAATAATGGTGGTAAAGCCGTTTCTGATTGCCTGATCGATATTGGTACTGTTATCCTCTGGATTGTTCGTTTCTATATACGTAAAATCTTTTTTTGCTGTCAGCTTTTTCTCTTTTCCCCAAGCCTCTAATCCTTCCCAGCCAGCTTGATTGAAGGAGCGGTCATCAACCCCGCCAAATCCAAGAACCAAAGCGATTTTACTTTTCTCTTTTTCACTTTGCTTCTCCCCCTGAGACTGACTACAGCCGACTAACGTTACTAATGACACCAAAAACAACAATGAAACAAGTATTTTCTTCAAAATTTTTCTCCCCTTTTTATGTGTCTTGACACATTGAACTTTTAAAAGTATAGCATACCAATATATAGAACACTACTCTTCAACGAAGATTTTCCGTTTCCCAATTTCTCCACTATCAAAAAACCAGCAATCACTTCTGACTGCTGTTTTTTTATAGCTGTTATTCTGCTTTTACTGGACTACTTATATTCTCAGCTAAGTCCTCTAAAGCTTCGATATCATGAATCAAGTAATAATTCTTTTTCTTTTCGATAATATTCTCCTCACGAAAATTCGTGATTGTTCGTAAAAGATGTCGATAACTGACATTTAAGATTGAGGCGCAGGTGGTTAACCGAAATGAGAAACGTTCGTTTTCGTGATGGGTCAAAATAAACTTTGCTAAACGAGTTTCAACAGGTTCTGTCAGTGAGTTCGCCAAATTTATCCCGGAATTTAAACGATAACTTAGTAACTGGCAAATATTCTGCAAAAAGCGAATATCTTTTTGAAGCTGTGTTCGATATTGATTTAGCGGAATGCTGATACAGATGCACTTAGTCACTGCTTTAACGCTGCTTTTCGGCGATAATTCCCACAATGAAGAGGCTTCGCCGAGTGGTGTAGCGGGCTTTGCGTAATCGATGCAAATATTTTGTGTATCAGAAGAATACGAGTACACCATTACCGTCCCATCCACTAAAAAATACAAATAATCTGAGGTTGTTCCCGTTTGAATGAGGTGCTCTTCCTTTTCAAAAAAAAGTAAAGAAGCCATTGCCAATATATCTGAATCCATATAATCCTGCAGGTTGTGCTTCTCAACGTAAGCAGTTAATTGCTTCGTATCATGGATTTTTTTCATGAAATCGTCACCTCTAAGAAGTTTTTCTTTATTATAGCTTAGATTGTTTTTCGGCTCAATACGAATAATTATTTATAATTGTTTGTAAATTGTATGTAAAAGTTGTGTAAAATAAGACGTGCGTCACTTCATTGATTTTGATTCCCTGCTATGATTTAGACGTATTAGAAATTATATCCAACAGGAGGAGAAAAATGCAGTTCAAACAGTTAGCAAAAGGGTTCATCGGAGTCATGTTATTGACCACTTTGGCGGCCTGCGGTTCTGGGAATACAAGTAGCAGCTCAGAAAAAGAGAGCAAAGAAAAATTAGTTGTTCAATTCGTTCCAACAAACAATGATGGTAGTATGGAGGCAAAAGCAAAACCATTTGCTAAGTATTTATCGAAAAAGTTAGATCGTGAGGTAGAAGTGACGTTAGCTACTGATTATTCAACGATCGTCGAAGCGATGTCTTCTGGTCAAGTCGATGTCGGAATTATGCCGCCTGCAGCCTATGTTCAAGCAAAGGATGCTGGAGCTGCAGATGCAATCCTGACTTCTCAGCTCGGCGATTATGATCAAGAAACTGGCTTGCCATTAAAGGACAAACTTACGAACACCTTTAAAGGAGAAGTATTGGTTCGTGCCGATAGCGGATTGAATAAGTTAACTGATTTAAAAGGAAAAAATATCGCAACCTTAAGTCCTAACTCTGCTAGCGGCTACATCTATCCTGTCGCTGAATTGAAAGATGCTGGGATTGATCCTACTGCAGATACAAAGATGACCACTGTGAATGATATTCCGAGTGAGATTACCGCAGTGTTGAACAAGCAAATGGATGCGGCGTTTGTTTTTGAAGGCGCGCGAAATGTTTTTGCTTCGAATTTCCCAGATAATGATTTATTTAAGGATTTAAAAGTCCTGTACCTGACAAAAGGCGATATTCCGAATGACGCAATCGCTGTACAGCCTGACATGTCAAAAGATTTAAAAGCGAAAATTAAAGAGACCTTCTTAAATATGAAGGATGATAAAGATGGCAAAGAAGCAATGGCTTTGTGGGGGCATCAGGGCTATGAAGAAGCTGCTGATTCTGCCTATGACACGATCAGAGACTACACGAAAAAAGCAGCAGAATAAAACATCAGTAAGTGTCAGCAAGCTTTTTTTTGCTTACACTTAAAAAAATGGAGAAGGATAATGATTATTTTTGACAATGTTTCGAAGGTCTATCCCAATGGCGTTGTTGGCTTGAAGGATATTGACTTAACAATTGAAGATGGAGAATTTGTTTCCATCATAGGGTTGAGTGGTGCTGGAAAGAGCACTCTGCTGCGCAGTATCAATCGCTTGGCAGAAACCACCAAAGGAGATATTCGCATTAATGGAACCTCTATTACAAAAGCGAATAAAAAAGAGCTGCGACAGATTCGCCGCCAGATTGGTCTAATCTCGCAAAGCTTCAATCTGGTAAAGCGTAGTACGGTTCAGAAAAATGTGCTATCTGGACGTTTGGGCTATTACTCCACTTGGAAAAGTATTTTAGGTCTTTTTACGAAGGAAGACTACCAGCAGACAAAGGAAGCACTGGAAAAAGTTGGTTTGTCTGATAAATTGCAGACACGCAGTGATGAGCTCAGTGGTGGGCAACAACAGCGAGTATCCATTGCGCGAGCACTCGTGCAGCAAGCCCCCATTATTTTAGCGGATGAACCCGTTGCATCATTAGATCCAATCACGACTCAAAAGGTTATGATGGACCTAAAAAATATCAATCAAACGATGGATAAAACAGTCATTGTCAATCTGCATTCAGTCCCTCTGGCTCGTGAGTTTTCTACGCGTGTGCTCGCGTTAAAAGCTGCTCAGGTTGTCTTTGATGGTCGTCCAGACGACTTAACCGATGAACGCTTAGAGCAAATTTATGGCAATGCAATCTTTGAAGAAAAGGCAGGCGAAATCGATGAGCTTGAAAGAAACCGTTCACTTTAAATGGTATAAACACCTGCTTATTCTTCTGTTCTTAATTGTTTGTTATCAAGGAAGTGCCTGGATCACGTCAGCTGATTTTTCTCAGGTTTTTCAAAACTCCAATCAAATGACTGTCTTTTTATCACGCTTCATTCATCCAGACTTTAGCTATTTACCTAAATTAGTCGAGCCTATGGTGAAAACACTTCAAATGTCTTTGCTTGGAACGGTCATTGGCTTAATTTTAGCGATCCCTGTTAGTTTTTTAGCGACCACTGTAGTGACAGAAAACCGTCTTCTTTCTACCATCTTTCGTTTTCTTTTAGGTTTAGTACGGACCATCCCTACCCTGCTTTTAGCCGCGCTTTTTGTTGCTGTGTTTGGAATTGGTGAAGCGACTGGCGTGTTGACTATCGCTGTCTTTACTTTTGGTATGGTGTCACAATTAATGTTTCAAGCAATTGAAACCATTGACTTTGGCCCGATTGAAGCCGCTGCGGCTGTTGGAGCAAATAAAATGCAAATCGCTATTTGGTCGATCGCTCCACAAGTTTTGAGTCAGTTTGCGAGCTATGCTTTTTACGCGTTTGAGGTGAATGTTCGTGCTTCTACTGTCCTTGGATATGTCGGAGCTGGTGGTATTGGCGTTATTCTAAATTCCTCACTTGCGCTTTTGAATTATGAACGAGTTTCAATCATTATTCTAACGATCCTAGTAACTGTCGCGATCGTTGATAAATTAAGTGAACGTGTCAGGAGGTCCCTGTTATGATGCTTCGTGAAATGAACAGAAGAACCCTTTTATCATTAGTTGCTTTAGTGATTCTCGTTATTTTGTTGGCCGCTACTCTGGATTACTCTGGATTAAGCACCTTCTCTCCTTCCATGGGAATGGACGTTTTGAGAGGGTTAGGTCAGCCTGATTGGCAGTTTCTATATGATGGCAGCGGCGAGGATTTGATTAGTTTGCTATTATTAACCATTGGAATCGCCTGTTTAGGGACAATGATCGCTACGGTATTAGCGATTCCCATTACCTTGATCAGTGCGGTTAACCTCTGGCAAGCACATCCATGGGTAACAAAAAATGGCAAGCTTATCTGTAATGTTTTACGAGCTTTTCCTGAACTAGTTTTTGCAATTATTTTTGTGAAAGTCGTCGGACCTGGCCCCTTTGCTGGTGTTATGGCGATTGGCGTCCATCAGATCGGAATGCTTGGCAAACTTTTTACAGAAGAAATGGAAGCGATGGATGAGCGACTTGTTGAAGAAATGCATGCGGTAGGAGCAAATTTTTGGCAAACGATTTTCTTTGTTCGCATCCCCTATTTGATGCCGATTTATTGTTCTTTAGCATTAAATCATTTTGAAATAGCGGTTCGTAGTGCGGCTACCTTAGGCTTAGTTGGCGCTGGCGGAATCGGTGCTCCATTGATATTCGCGATTCAAACTCGGTCTTGGAGCAAAGTGAGTATTATTTTGATTGGCGTAGTCGTAACCGTGTTTATTTTAGATCAAATAACCGGAATTATAAGAAAGAAATTGAGATAAGAATGAATATATTGCATATATCAGATATACACTTTCGCAGAGAGTATGAGGCTTGTGAAGAAGGCTATAAGGGAATGCTGGCTACGATGCAGAATCCCCTTATCCATCTGGAGCAATGCATTCATCATCTCCTGCAGCAAACACCCTTGGACCTTGTGATTATCAGCGGAGATTTAACCGAAGATGGCGAAATAGACGATTATCGATACTTGAAGACTTGGCTGGAAAATGCGCTAGGAGAAACGACGATTCTTGTTACTCTAGGCAATCACGATATCAAAGAACATTTTTGGGTAGGCTGGTGCGATGAAGCCGCCTCTTCTGCCCCGTACAACCAGATAGTCAAATATCCTGAGTTTACAGTGATTTCCTTTGATAATTCAAGCTATGGATACGCAGATGGTATAGTGGACGATCAGCAATTTCAATGGCTGAAAAAAGCCTTAGAGCAAGAAAAAGACCAACCGATTTTCTTGGTCACCCATCATCATCTACTGTCTCACCAAAGCAGTATACCAAAATGGCCTGGTACCGAACGTTTCTTGAAGCTAATCGCACCTTACGATATTCGCTGTATCCTAAACGGTCATACCCATCACACATTTACTGATGAAATTAATGGGATCCCCTATTTTACTGTATCGAGTATGTCCTTTGTTGGTGAAGATGAAGGCGATGGCTTCGTACGCTTTGAAGAACGTCATGGGTATAACCTTTATCATCTCGATCAAGGAAGGATTGTTCGCCAGACAACAGAAAACTTTATTCCAGGCAACATTTTAAAAACACTTCAAATGAAGGATTAAGGCATTATAAATCAAAAAAAGAGACCGAACAGCTGAATACGCTTCGGTTTTTCTATTTTGAGTCAGCTAAAGGAGCACGCAGAATGAACATTACGTTTTTAGAGACAAGTGATATGCATGGCTATGTTTCACCAACAGACTATTCCGGCAGAACCGATCTGGCCTTAGGAACGGCTAAAGTATCGTCGAAACTGAAGGAATTACGGGCAAAAGCAGATGGACCGGTAATTACGATCGAAAATGGTGATTTCATCCAAGGGTCTCCTTTGAGTTATTATCTTGCTAAAGAATATGGTTCAGCCAAAGAGCTTACAGACTTGATTAACCAAATGAGCTATGATGTTCAAGTGTTGGGAAATCATGAGTTTAACTATGGTGTGGATTATCTCGAGGAAGCGATTAAGAATTATCAAGCGCCTATATTAGGAGCCAATATGGTGAACAAAAATGACCAACCATACTTTGGAAACGCCTATAAGATTATCGAAAAGGTGGGTGTAAAAATTGCTATCTTGGGATTAACGACACAATACATTCCTCACTGGGAAAAGCCAGAAACCTTAGCAGGAATTACGTTTAAGAGTATCGTCGAAACAGCAAAAGAATATGTTCCTCTATTAAGGAAACAAGCAGACTTGGTAATCGTTAGTTACCACGGCGGATTTGAAAAAGACTTGTTAACCGGTGAGGACACAGAAGCGCTAACTGGAGAGAATGAAGGCTACGAGCTATTGCAGCAGGTTGAAGGCATTGACGCCCTTTTCACCGGTCATCAGCACCGGAAAATTGCTGAAACGGTTCATGGTGTTCCCGTTGTTCAACCAGGCTATCGTGGCGAGTTCATCGGTGAAATTCGTCTTACCGTCGAGAAAAAAGAGGGGCAAGTGGTTGTTACAGATCACCAGGTTGCTTTACACTCAGTTGAAAAATCAGAGCCTGATCCAGAAATTCTTGCAGCGATCGTACCGGTAGAAGAAAAACTAGAGAAATGGTTGGATCAACCCTTAGGTAAAGTGAACGGAAATATGCGTATTAATGATCCGATGCAGGCTCGTCTTGAGGAACATCCCTATGTAGAGTTTATTAATCGTGTACAATTATTTGCCAGCGGCTCAGAGATTTCTGGAACTGCGTTATTCAATAATGAAGGAAAAGGCTTTGGTGAGACGATCACGATGCGGGACGTCATCACCAACTATATTTATCCGAATACTCTGGCAGTGATTCAAATAAATGGTGCAGATTTGAGAGCGGCGTTGGAGCAGACCGCAAATTATTTAGCTGTAGAAAATAACCAAATCGTATTCAATCCAGCCTTTATTCAGCCTAAGCCCCAGTACTACAATTATGACATGTATGAAGGGATTCAGTACACTATTGATATGAAACAGCCTGTTGGACAACGGATTACCGAACTTCGTTTTAAAGGTCACCCCGTTCTTCCGCAACAAATGCTGGAAGTGGTGACAAATCAATATCGGGCAATCGGCGGAGGAAATTATGCGATGTTTGGTGCGGAGAAAATTGTCCGAGAAATCCAAATCGACATGACCGAATTAATTGCCGACTATTTGAATATTCACCCACGCATCGAAGCAAAAGTGAATCATAATTTTCAAGTGATTTTGTAGTATATAAATAAAAAATTCAAAAAGGTGTGAGCAGTTTTTTGCCCACACCTTTGTTATGCCAAATTGTTAGGCTGTCTGATTTCCATCCAGCCATTCTTTAGCCAGCGATCTACCTCATCAAAACAAAAAATTTTCCTCTGATGGTTCCTTAAATAAGACTATTTTGATCCTTTTTCCATGAATAAGATTTTGCATCAGACAATACTTCATTTCTGAAAAAGTTGCGGCACCAATATAGCCTAATACCCCTTTCCGATCTTGATTAAATACAAAAAATAAATCCGCTGCTGCGATATTTAAAAAAAAGTCGTCAAGATTTCTGGATACTCTTTGTCTAGGATCGGACATGAGCGAGGATAATCAATTAATTCAATGCCTTTTTTACTGAAATCTTTTTCCATATCTCGATATTCTTCTTGGAAAACAATACTTCCAGAAATAACAGCTTTCACAAAATTGGCCTCCATTTTTTTATTTTTCAGACACTCCACCATACCGGATACCTCTCAAAGAAAAGACATAGCAAAAATCAATAGCAGCTATCTCTCCACGGTTTTTTACTGGTAATTTTATTTTTCTTTTGGAAATTGTATCAGGAAGGTCGTTCCTTCATTTTTTCGGCTGGTCACTTCAATTGAACCGTGGTGCAGGCGCACTAGTTCCTTCACGATTGATAATCCAAGACCTGACTCGCCTATCTTTGTATTTTTACTTGACGGATCGGCTTTATAATAGCGATCCCAAATGTTTTTTTGTTCCTCTTCAATCATGCCGATGCCATTGTCCTCGACAGTAATAAATACAGGCTCTTTGTCAAATGATGTTGGTAAAGAGAAATCTTAGAATAATTTGGACAGAACAGAAAGAAGAAACTCTCTTTCTGTTCTGTTTATTTGGTTAAAAATGTTTTGCCATGACGAATCATGATCCGTAGTTTGAAATTGTAAAAGCTGCGAAAGCCGTACGCATTGCGTTTTAATACTTTGATGTGGTTGTTTAAACATTCCAATGGTCCATTTGAATAGCTGTAGTGAAGCGCATTTTGGATCTGTGGCAGAAACTTTTTAAACGTTCGTAAAGTGGTTGTATAGGTTTCAGGAAGACCGCTGACTACTCTGTTTAAACAGTCCTCAAATAATGACTGATCTCTTTTCTTTACCGCATAAAGAACGTCTTGGTATAACTGATAGCCTTGGCGCAGGTTGGGACAAGCAGCTAACAGTCGATCGACAATCTCACTTTCAGTCAAATAATCTTTAAAACTGGCACGCCAAATCCGTTTTTCGTAGTTTAACTTTACTTCTTCTTTTTGTAGGAGTTTCCAATAGCGTTTCAATTTTTTCCCTAGTCCTCGTTGAGAGTGGGAAGTTCCTTTAAGTCGTGCAGTTGTTTCTTTCACTCGATGATTCAAGAAAGTTCTGCCAATATGTTGGACGATGTGGAAACGATCGATGAACAACTGAGCATTCGGGAAAAGCTTTTTCACCAACGAAACATAAGGCGCATACATATCAATAACAATCAATTGAACGGCTTCACGAGTCGCTAATGAAAACCGAGAAAAATAGCGTTCTAAATAAGGCAAGCGTCGATTTTCGACAATATCCAATAATGCATGGCTTTGTCCGTCCATCATGATAAAACTCATTGCACTGGCAACACTTCGAACCGATTTGAATTCATCAAAGCATAAGACCTTTGGCAAAGCCTGTTTGAAAGGATTCAATGGGCGGTAGAATCGCTTCATGACACGATAGACCGAAGAAGTGGAAATATTTTTCTGACGAGCGATTTCCGTCATGGAAGTATTCTCTTTTAAGCGAGCAATGACAGACCAACGAACTTTTTGACTAATGAAACAGTGTTTTTCAGCAACAGAGGTATCCGCTACGAATGTTCTTTGGCAAGACTTACATTTAAATCGTTGTTTCTTCAACTCCAGATAAGTGCGATACTCAGACACATCATTCAGTAACAACCGAACGGTTGTCGTCCCCCAACGAATGATCCTAGAGGGGACGACACAAAGACAATGGGGACACTCTTCTGGCTTGTACAGAAGAGTTCCTTTGTAAATCAAGCAAATTTGCCCTTTGTATTTTTCTTTAGTTAAACAATTTTCCTCGAAATAGATATTTAGGTCTAGAATATTTAGGGTATCTTTGATAAGCTGAGTATGAGACATCTTGAATCCTCCTATGAATTGGTAGCCAAATTAATTCTAAAGGATTTCAGGGTGTCTTTTCTATATTTTTTTTATACAAAAAAGGGTTCTGTTGCAAAGTTTTAAATAAAGAATAAAATCCCTTACGGTATCTATGATTTAAGCTGGGAT
>OBHX01002472.1_pt1 | contig 14323 bp, 10 predicted proteins | sample 1519331 | NCBI WGS metagenome assembly OBHX01 (sample SAMEA2602897, study PRJEB22501) | metagenome
GATCTCCTTTTCCGTCTCGCTCAGGTCAAGAGCGCCGCCATCGGCGACGGTCACGCGCAGCTCATAGAGCGTACCGGCGGTAAGTTCCGTTACAGCCTTGCCGTCCTCGTCTGTGATCGACCACAGTGCAGGATCGACCTTTGCTAGCTTGCCGTCCACGCCATAGGCGTAGAGGGTCAGACTGGAGGTGCTGCCGGACAGGTTATTCATGCGGAAAGCTACCGTGGTGTTGGGATGTACGTTGCGGACGGTCACAGTGTTGCGCCAGCTTGCAACGGTGCCTTCGCCGCCGTCCTGCGCAAACTGTTCCTGCGAGAGGACATTTCTTGCTGCCTGATCAAGATCGACCTTGCGGTAGGGCATTTCGGGCAGATAAACGAAACGGTCCTGCAAACGAAGCAGTTCCAGATAGCCTGTCGGGCAGTAGAGCGCATTGCCGCTGTTGCCGGCATACATTCCAATGGCCATGTTGTTATAGCCGTACTTGTTGGAAACATCCATCGTGAAAACAGTCTCGCCAGTTTCAAAATCCAGAATGATGTACTGCCACATCCCGGTGGTCACATCCTGCACATAGCCGTAGATATAGCCCGTTGCGGTGGAAAGCTTCAGGATGGAGGTGTCGCTCAGGTCGTTCCGGCTCCAGATGCTCTTCATCTCGTAGCCGTTTGCGGTCTTTACGGTGTCCATGCGCTCGATGCCGGGGGCGATCATAACGTTGCCCTTCATGAGCCAGTTCTGGTCGTAAATATTAGCGTAGCTCTGGATGGAGGAGTCGTTGTTGGGGTCCGCCAGACCTGCATTACCCGCGCCAAACCAGTTGCAGACGATGGTGCTGACGGTGCCATTGCCGTCGTCATAGACGATGGCAGAGTTCTCAACGGCTACCTGATAGCCCTCGGGCAGGTCATCCAGCACCGGGGCGCTTGCCACGACCTCGCCGGTCTTCATATCGAGCGCAAGAAGGTTTACGATATCCTGATTGTCGGTGAACAGCACAAGGTTCGGTGTCAGTGTGGGAGAGCAGCCGCCGCCCCATGCAAGACCGCCGCCGGTGGTCTTATCGCCTTCGCCGCTCACCTTTGCACCCGCGCTCTCATAGGGCGTGCACCACACAACGTCTACGCCTTCTTCTGCACGCAGAAGATAGCAGTTCTGGTTGGTGAGGATCACCGCACCGTCCTTGGAGGCGGCGATGCCGTTCTCGGCACCCTCGCCGGGGGTCAGCTCGTAGACAAAGACAGCCTTTGAAAGGTCTGTCTGCTCGCCATTCAGGATCGCATCAATGGCAGAACGGGCAATATAGCCGATGACGCCCTGCTGCTGGCGCTGCGGATAAATGCGGAAGCCGCCCGTTGCAAACCAGAGGTTTCCGTCATAATCAAAGACCACGGACAAAAGATTCTGCGTCAGCTCTTTTCCAAGCGCGGCTTCGGCGGCAGCCTTGATATCAATGTCCAGCATCTTCTCAAATTCGGGCAGCACATTGCCGTTTTCATCTGTTGCACGGAGCATCAGCACATGGTTGTTGCTCGTGGGGCAGACGATGCGGTTGGACGCGTCCATGAAGGTATAGGAGCTCTGGATAACGTAACCGCCGCCGTCATGCTTCTTTGGCGAGAAATAGCCGAGCGTTTTTGTTTCTTCGGCGTTCAGGTCGCGGATGGCGATGCCGCCCAGCAGCGGCACAACGGCATGGCCGTAGCTGTCAAAATAGATAGCGGGAGAAGCATTTGCATTCGTTGTCTCATAGGAAACGTTGATCTCGGGATAGATCGCAAGCGGCAGGATCTCATCCGTTGAATCTGTGTTGTAGCCGTCGTGATGAATGTTTGCATCGCTCTTGGCCATGTAGGGGTTTTCCTCCACCTGCTTGGGGTTCAAGGCCTTCACAGGCAGTGCCGCAGAGGTCGTCTCCGCAGCAGAGGGCTGCACCACGGCGGACGGTGCAGAGGGCTGAGAAGCGGCGACACTGTCTGCGGGCGTCTGCGTACCGCCGCAGGCGGCCATGGAAAGGCACAATGCTGCGGTCAGCGACAAGCTCAACGCAGAGTGGATGATCTTTCTCTTTTTCATAAGTCGTTCTCCTTGTTGTGTTCGTTGCGGTCAGGTCGGCGCTGCTCTGCCGGATTTTTTTGATCCAGCCAGATGCAAAAACCCTGCCGCAAAGCGGCTTCGGTCACTGGCTCCAGCAGAAAGTAGTCTGCACGCAGCCGGAAGGCATGGAGCGAAAAATTCAGATCGCTGCACCAGATAACGCGTGTTTGGGGACAAAGCGCGTGCAGATGCTCTACTGCATTCAATCCATCCACCCCCGGCAGGGCGATCACGGCATTTGTCAGCGGCTCGCAGCGCGCGGCTTCAAAAAAGCTTTCCTGATCGTGGTAACAGTCCATTTGGGGAAATAAACAATGCTCGGCGCAGAACTGCAAGATCTGCTCTGCCCAAAAAGCTTCCTGCGCCCTGCTGTTTGTCAGCACGGCGATTCGATACACAGCGACCCTCCTTCCTTCTGCCGTTGTTGAGATTCTCTGTCTCTAGTATACGGGCGGATACGGCTGTTTCAAGCTGTTTGGCACGAAAGCCCGGTTTCCGTCACGAAATCCCGTTTTCTGCTGCGACAGAACCGGGCAACTGTGCTATAATCAGGATGAAAGAGTTTATAAAGGAGGTTGGAAGCTATAACAATAGCTTCTTGGTACAGCATGAGATTTGCGATCGTCGATGACCTTGGTACGGAGCGCACGCTGCTGAAGGAGCGCTTGGCACGGCAGCTGCGCCAGCGCGGTACAGAAGCAGAGCTTTTAGAATTTGACAGCGGAGAAGCTTTTCTGGCGGCAGAAAAAGCGCAGCGCTTTACCGCCGCATTTTTGGATATTTACATGGATGGTTTAAGCGGCATGGACGCGGCAAAGGAACTTCGGAAAACAGACGCAGACTGTCTTCTGGTTTTTACCACCACCTCGACAGACCATGCACTCGAGGGGTTTCAGGTACGGGCATTTCATTATTTGGTCAAGCCCTTTTCAGAGGCCGAGTTGTCCGGTCTGTTGGATGAAATGCTCGCAAAACTCCCCCGCCCGGAGCCGGTTTTGACGGTGAAGGTGGATGGCAGCGACATCCATTTGCGCTATCGTGATATCATATCCGCCGAGCATTTCGCCCACATCATCAATATCCGCACCACTGCCGGCAAAACGCTTGCCATGCGCCAGAGTTTCAAGGCGTTCACAGAGCCGCTCAAAAAGGACCCGCGTTTTTTTGTTTGTGGCCGCGGTACGATCATCAATATGGAGAATGCTGCCGATTTTCAGGATGCCGCCTTCTGTATGACGGACGGCAGCCAGGTCTATGTCAGTCAGGAGCTTTTGAAAGCCGCCCGACAGGCGTTTATGGAATTTCTGCTGCAAAGGGGGCGTGTGGGTTGAAGGATGTTCTGCGCCCGATCCTGGAGCTTACCGTTGTGTTTCCCGGCCTGCTGCTCGCGTATTTTCCGGTGCGCTCCTATCTGAAGCAGTCTTCCGCAAAGCTTGCGGTATGGGAGGTGCCGCTGCTGTTCGGGCTTTGCCTTGGCGGCGGGCTGTTTTGCTATCATTTCGGTCTCTCGACCGCGTTCCCCTTGCTGCTCATAACGATTGTGACAATTTTCCTGTATCTCAAAACGCTGCGGCTCTCTCTCTGGAAATCCGGGACCATCGCGCTGGCGGTCTGCGCGGTATTTGCGTGCCTGAATAGCTTGTCCCGCGCCGTTGGTACGGTAATCACGATCCGGCTGCAGCTGCCGCCGGACAAGCCGTGGTTCTGTTTTAGCGCCTGCATTTTTTATAACGTGATCTGCTGGCTGACCGCTGCTGCAGCCTATTATCCTTCTACCCACTCAGTGCGCGCAATGGTGGAGGATGACAATTTTGCGCAGACGTGGTATGTGTTCTGGGTGCTTCCGATGGTGTTCATCCTGCTGAATCTTTTTATAACCCCGCGCTACCAGATAACGCTCCGTATAGGGCGGGTCTTGCAGGTCTACATCGTTATGAGCATCGCGCTTTTGTTTTTGATGTTCATGTTCAATGCAATCTTTCTGCTGATGGCAAACAGCCTTAATAAGAATGCAAGATTGCAGCAGGAAAACCAGTTTCTTTCCATGCAGCAGCAGCACTATGAAAGCCTGAAAGCCGCCATTGAAGAAGCCCGGCAGGCGCGACACGATATGCGCCACCAGCTGAATCAGATCTCCGCACTGGCCGAGGCAGGAGATCTGGATAACCTGAAGGCTTACCTTGCAAAAACGGTCTCCCGGATCCCGGATCTGGATATGAATTTCTGCGAAAACCGTGCAGCGGACAGTGTTGTCGGCTATTATTGTGCCCTTGCAAAGCGTGAGGGTGTTCCCTTTTGTGCCAAACTCGACTTACCACAGGTGCTTCCTGTGGACGAGATCGATCTGTGTCTGGTGCTGTCTAATCTTCTGGAAAACGCATTCGAAGCCAGCCTGCGCACCGCACCCGCCCGGCGCAAGATCGCGATCACCGCGTATGTCCATGCCGAGCGGCTTCTTTTGGTCGAAGTGGAAAACGCATTTGACGGTGAAGTCAACGAAAAAAGCGGGCTCTTCCGCTCGTCCAAGCGAAAGGAAAATGGGATCGGCATCCAGTCTGTCCAGCATATTGCAGAAAAGACCGGCGGTGCAAGCACATTTACCCATCAGAATGGCGTTTTCTCTGCCAAGGTCATGCTTTGTGGAGAAAAGCAGCCGCCAGAGACCGCGGACAGCACCACGGAGTTGTACGGAAAATGTGAAAAGCAATGCGGAAAGCGCAGAAACTTGCCATATAAAAAGTGGAAACTTCATTCCCCAAATGGCAACCTCCATGCTAAAAGTGGCAAGTGACATATACAAAATGCCATTATACAGAAATGCCCACTCCCCTGAGAACTCCTCAGACGAGTGGGTATTCTTCTTTCCGTGTATCAAATTTACCTTTGTGGTCACTCAAATCGCCACCAAGTCATGGATTAAAAATCATCATTTTTTATTTATCCCAGAGTAAGTGCACGGTTTCTGCACTGTTTTTGCACGGTTTCAAGGGTTGCAATGGGTACTCTGACTTGCAAAATACGACAAAGGGTGCAGAAATTGCCGGGCGGAAAATCACGATGCTTTGCACAAAAATAACGAAAACTCGAAACTTCTAAAGTCAGAGTGTTCTGCCCGGTGGGCTCTTTTAATCAGGGTGTCCGGGATTCGAATTCCCGCGGGCGCACCAAAAAGCACCAGACAAATTTTTGTCCGGTGCTTTTTTGTTGTGTCATTCAAGATTCTCAACATTGTGATTCCTTTTTGGCTGCTTAGCCCGCTTTTCATTTCCTCCAGATCATCATCCCCATCCAGAACAGGTTGGCGAAGATCCTGTCGGTGCCGGTGGCCACCATGGCCGGGAACAATGCCCAGAACAGCACCACCCGATGGCAATATGCCCCAGCATCTGCCGCGTTCCTGGAATACATTCGCTCTCGGCTGGGGGATGCCTTTTGCTGATTTCACCCATACCAATAACAAACACCGTGCCGCCATGCAGGGGGTTTTCCTGCTTGCGGCACGGTGCTTTGTTGTATCAGGCTATTGTCGGGTTATTGTTTCTTTTTGGCAAGCTGTCTGCCCACGGCCCGCAGCCAATCCAATGCGGCGGCGGCAAGGGCGGGGTACACGATCAGGCCGAACAGCTGGTACCAGGTGGGGATAAAGTAATCTGCCCCGCCGGGCAGGGTGCTGGCGGCGTTCAGGGTAATGCTTTGCGGAGTAAAGGTCAGGCCCACGGTCTTGTTTTCATCGGGGCTGCAGGGGTCCAGCCGCAGTGCCACGATCTGGGTGCGCGGCAGGGTGTACACATAGGTGCCGTCTGCCAGCACTTTGGGGAAGACGCGGCAGTCCTGGCTGTAGGGCTCCCCCGTTTTTGTGGTGTAATACAGGCACATTTCGCGGGAATCGCCGTCAAACTCCACGTTGTAGCTCACGGTACGCACCACGCGGCCGGATACATCCTCCAAAATCATCTGCGGGTCGCCGCCTGTGGTAATCAGCTGGCCCTGGGGTGCGCTGTTCTCTCCCGGCTCCCCCCAGGTCAGCTCGGCCAGCTGCCAGCTTTCAATGGGGATCGAGGTTTCAGTCAGGGTGCCTTTTGCCTTGGCGGAGCTGTCCCCCACAAAGGCCACCGCACCCTGCACCAGCCAGAACACCAGCGCCGCGCACCAGCACAGCACCGGCAAGGCAAAGCGATGGGCAAACAGTCGGTTCAGGCGGCTTTTCCATGTCATCTCTTTCATTGGGCCGCCTCCTTGCTCATCTGCATTGTGACCGGCTCATACCCGGCATCCGTTACGCGGTAGAGCAGGGTCTGCCCCGCCTGCGCAGCGGCCAGGTGGTCGGTAAACAGGTTCTGATAGCTCTGCACAAAGATATCGTCGATCTTTTGCAGGTAAAGCACCGTACAGCCGTTGGCACGCACGGTTTCATCCAGGCGTTCAGCGGTGTAGGGGTGGTAGTAGCGCTGCTTCACGCTCTCCTCCTGTGGTTCCAGCTCCGGCAGGCCGAAGGTTCCGCCGCCGCCCTCCTGCGTGGCCCCCACGCCGGAGTAATCCACCAGGATGGGGTAAAAATCAAACACGGCAGAGAACCAGTGTTCGCCGTTATCCCCCTGGCTGACAAAAAACACGCGGTCGTTTTCGTTCAGGTAATCGCTGCACAGCCAGTCAGCTTCGGCGCGGGCGGTCTTGCGGTCGGCGAATTCGCCATCCGAGAAGCCCAGCACCGAAAGCTGCGGCAGGATCATGCCGTTCACCCGCACCAGCATGGCGGCGGCCATCAGCAGAACACCGGCCTGGCCCGCCAGGGCAATCCAGCGGCGGGCCGGGGCTTTCTGTTCGCCATCCGCGGTTTGCAGGGCGGTGCTCCAGCAGGCCAGCGCCATAAAGAACCAGCCGATATAGTAGGTATAGATATAGCGGTTATAATCCACCAGCCCCACGGCCTGATCCGGCTTGAAAATAAAGCCATAGCTGAGCGCCAGCATGAGGTTATACCCCACAAAGCATGCAAGGGACAGCACCCCGATGCAGCCAATGCGCAGCTTGAGCTGGCGGCCTCTGGCGCAGATGGCCGCCACCAAGAACACCAGCAGAATCAGCACCACAACATTGCGGCCCTGGCCGATCATGCTCAGCCGACCATCCGAAGTCCAGAACTGGTGGCCCATATCGGCCATGGCTTGGGTGAACTGGCTCTGGCGCTCGGCGTAAAAGCCCTCCACCGGCTGGCCCAGCAAAATCTTGATGCCGTTGATGACCACAGCGGACAAGGGGGCGCTGGTTTCGCCGGTGCCGCCCTCGCTGGCACTTTTGGCAACCAGAATGCCCACATAACGGATGTTCCAGAAATAATAGATCAGCATGGGCGCGGCAAAGCAGGCAATGGCAAAGCCGGTGCGGCGGGCAAGGCCCTTTTTGAAGGGGTGCTCCGCAAACAGCCAGGCATCCACAGCCATCAGCCCCGCCGCCACCAGGGACAGCACAAAGGTGTTGGCCTTGATGTTGGCCGCCAGCGCCAGTACCGGCAGTACGGCCCACTTGGGGCCGCCGGTTTTGCGCAGCGCCAGCCACAGCGCCACAGCGCCGCCCAGTGCAAGGCCCGCGGGCACATCGCCATAGGCGGTCATATAAGTGGTATCCAGATAGATCGTATGGTTATACACCGTCAAAAACCAGGGGGCAAACCAGCAGATTGCTGCCAGCGGCACCGCAATGCGGTACTGGCGGAAGTTCAGCCCGCCCAGCACCGCGGCAAACACGGCGGCGGCCAGCACATCATACGCCACATAGATCTTCCAGTCTGCATAATGGCCCAAAAACTGGAAGAAGTAGGAGAGCAGCGGCAGGCCGGGGTTCTGGGTCTGGGGCCAGGGGGTTCCAAGGGTAGCCAGGGCATACAGGCGGTTATCCGCCTTGGTCACCTTTACGGCGGTAGCCCACAGGCTGAGTTCATCATACTTGGTTGCCAGCGGCTGGCGGATAAAAAAGTACACCGCAAATGCCAGCGCCATGCCCCAGAACAGCACCGCCCCCGGTGTAACCAGGCGGCGGTAGGCCGGGCGCTGGCCTTTGTGGGGCACCAGCGCCCACACGCCGCTGCCCGCAAACACCGCCCACAGCAGTACAGTGCCGGGCAGCAGCAGGTTTGCCATGCCCGCAGCCGTCAGCCAGGCAACGGCAATGCCCAGCGCGGTCAGCGGGGCCAACGCAGCATGCAGGTTACATTTGAGCGTTAGGAACGCGCAGAACAAAAACAGCACCGCCAGCGCGGCAAAGATGCAAAGCAGCTCCATAGAATCACCATTTTATACAACATAAAAGCCCTGCGGGTGTGCCCCCAAGCCATGGGCGCACCGCCCCACAGGGCTCTTTTTTACTTTTTGCGGAAAACATCAACGGCAAGGCAGGCAAACGCAGCCCCCACAGCCGGGGCAAACAACAGCAGCAGCCATTGGCCGCCGTTTGGCACAAAGCGCAGGTACCACGGCCGCACCGGGTTGAGCACCACGCCGTCCAGCCGGGTAGGCACGCCTCCCACACTGTCCGGGTCAATGCGCAGCCCGGTCACGGTAAGGCCGCCCAGGTCAAAGGTATACTGGTTTTCGCCGCTCACGCGGGCAAAAACTTTCTGGGTCTCGCTGTACTCGGTCTGGCCGGGGCGCAGGTAATACAATGCTGCGCTGCCGGGCGGCAGGTAGTGCACGGCGTCCAGCTCCACCGTTTCCAGCCAGGCTTCGCCCCGCCAGATGATGTGCGGGTCGTTGTCGGTGGAAAGATACCAGCCGGGTTCATCCACCGGCGCGGTATGCCATTCATCGTCATCATAATTGACAAAGCTTTCAAATTCCAGGTCATCCGCCGTCAGGGTGCGGGTCACCATAGTGCCGTCTGCTTTATGGTTCAGCATCACAGCGCTGCCCACCAGCACGTACACCAGCCACACAATAACAGCGGCGGCATATGCCAATATCAGCAGCTGCTGGGGGCGCAGCGGGCGGCCCGCACGGGCAGGGGCGGCAAAACGCTTGGTTGGGCGTTTATCTTTCATTGTACCACCCCGCTTTCTGCCACAGCCACCGGGGTAAAGGCGATAGGCTTGCTGCGGCCTTCAAACCGGTAGAGGGTTGCGGGCATATTCGCTTTCAGCCCGCCTTCGAACCGGCTGCTGAACTCCCGCTCCAGATAGTCGTCCGCGCGGTCGATCAGCAGGTAGTCGATCTGCTTTTCTTCCATATAGGCGGTCAGAGAGTCTGCGGTGCAGACCGCCTCAAAGTCATACAAGGTCCAGTTCAGGCTTTCCACCAGGTTCATAAAGTCGGAGTCCCACCGGCTGGAATAATCATCGTTGCCCCACCAGGTACCGCCATAGCCGTTGACCACCTTGGCGGTCAGCTCATACTTGTAGTAGTACCAGCGGGTGGCATCATCGCCCTGACTGATGACCAGCACACGGTCCGGCCAGTCCAGCACGGTGTTCATTGCTTCAGCGCGGTTCTTTACATCGCGGCGCAGGGTGTACAGGCTGTCGGCGTTGGTCCAGAACCCGGCTGCGGGCACACCGCGCCAGGCAAAAATACCCAGCACTGCCGCAGCGGCCAGCCCCAGCGCCGCACGGCCCAGCCGCTGCGCCGCGCCGCTGCCCTGCCCCACCGCAAAGCCCAGCACACAGAAGCCGTACAGCATCCACCCCTGCAGGTAGGGCGCGATATAACGCTCATAGTCCTTCAAGGCGGAGCCTTCGGCCTCGGAGAAATTGTAGAAGTACAAAATCAGGTGGAAGAGATACAGCGCGGCAAAGCAGAACGCCCCGCCCACAAAGCCAACCACGGTGCGGCGGCGTGCGGCACCGGCAGGCGCTGCCACAAAGGCCGCCGTGAACAGCAGCAGAATGCAGCTGACGGCCATGATGGGCGCGCCCACCAAACAGACGCGGCGGTACAAAAATGCCTGGCCCATGCTCTGCATGATCTGGGCAAAGCGTTCTTCGCGCCCAATGCCCAGCAGCTGCTTGATGCCGCCGGTCAGCACAGCACCATAGCTCAGGCCCGCGCTGCCCACGCTGGCCCCAGTGGTTTCGGTTGGGGTCACGGCGGCGGTATAGCGGTTCCAGCTGATAAACACCGCCAGCACCACCGCCGCCAGAATACTGCATTTTGCCAGCGATACGCCGAAAATGCGGGCAGGCTTTGTATCCGGGTGCGGCGTACCGAACAGCTGATCCAGCCCGATCAGGAACGTAACGATCAAGGCATAGGCAAAACCGATATCTTTGGTCATGGTCAGCACGGCAAGTGGCATGGCACAGGCAAAAAAGCCGGTTTTGCGCCCGCCCGCCGCGGCATACAGGCACAGGGTTCCGCCAAACAGCAGCGCCAGGGGGGTATCCGCCATGGCGTTGGCGTACATGGTGGATGGGGTGCCCGCCGGAACCACGCTGAAAAAGAACGGCAGAAGAAAGCCCGCAGCAAACACCAACACAGCACCCGCCCAGTTTTTGCGCGGCATGGCTGCCGCCGGGGCAATGCAGGCCAGGAACAAAATATCCAGCCCGGCCAGGCACTGCCATTCATAAAACTGGCCCGGTACGCGCTGGAAGAGATAGGAAACCAGGCTGGTTGCCGGGTAGGTAAAGCTCGCCGTCAGGTTGATGGGATCCGCCACATACAGCGCAGCGCGCTCCGCCACCATCTTGGGGGCAAGGCCCCAGGCGGTAAATTCATCCCACTGGGTAAACATGGGCTGCTGCAAAGCAAACAGCACCCACAAAAAGCAACTGCCGCCCACAAACAGCAAAAAGCCGGGGCTGAACAGCGCCCGCCGGATAGCCCGCCACCCGGCACGCACCCCAAAATAGACCCCGCCGGCCAGCCAGACCGCCATGATGATAAAATGGCCGAACTGCAAAAGCCCCAGCAGGGAAAGCAGATACAGCACCACGACCGACCCGCACAAGGCGGGCAGCGGCAGCAGGGCGGCATCGAACCGGGTGCATGCCGCCACGCACAGACAGCATGCGGAGAAGAACAGCAAAAACAGCAGGCCGAATACAATCTGCACGGTACAGCACCTCCCGGAATCAGAATTAAATTAGTAATTAGCAATTAGCAATGAATCATTAGCGGTGGACCGCCGCCCGGTGGGCGGCTCAGAAAATTGGGGCAAGGTAGCATATAAAGGCTGATTCTATACCCGAAGACTATCACGCAAAAGCCGCGAAAAACCGCAGATTTGATCGTGCCACGGGCACACTGCCATTATTTTTAACTATTCTCTCATATACGCGTAAGCCAGCTCACGCGTATACGACGTACACCGGCCCCACAAAGTAGTGCTGGAAGAGCAGCACAGCGCCCAAAACGGCATAGCAGGCGCACAGCGGGGTGATGGCCGCTTCGGCCTTTTCTTCCGTGATGGCGGGGCGGATGGTTTTGCGCAGCAGCACGACCAGGGCGGGCAGCAATGCCAGCCAGACGCAGAGGAAATACCGCGCCTGCAGCCCCACAATGCGCACCATGCCCACCGGGGTATAGGTGATATACATGGCTGCCATGGCACCGGCGGCGTACACCAGCGCCAGCAGCGCCGCCCCACCCACGCGGCGGCGGGTGGGGAACGCATCGGCGCGTTTTGGCTGCGCAGCAGCCAGCAGGGCGGCCAACAGCAGCACCAGCGGGCCGGTCAGGTTCAAAAAGCTGATGGGCAGGTCCTTCCAGCCGAACAGGCCGAGCTGCCCAATAAAGAAATCATTCTCTCCCAGGGTCCCCCAGAACGCAGCAATGGTCCGCAGAGGGTTGCGCAGCACAAAGGCCAGCTGTTCACCGCCGTTTACCGTGCTGCCGCCCTGGCGCTCAATCATGGGATAGTTATAGCGGAACGCCGTTCCGTACCATTCCGTCAGCAGGGTAACGGCCATAGCACCGCCAAAGCCGCCCAGCGCCCACAGCGGGCGGCGTCCCTTGGCGTGCCATTCCCGCTTTGCCACCAAAAAGATAGGCAGCACCCACAAAAGGTTCAGGTACGGTTTAGCGATATTGACAAAGATGCAGGCGGCGGTGTAAATGCCCGCCGTTTGGGTGTTCCACTCCTTGCGGGTCAGCAGGGCAAGCATCAGGTAATAGCAGCCCAGCAGGGTTGCATCATAGCTCAGTGATGCCCCCATAAAAAGCGACATCGGCAGCAGCATAATGGCCGCAAAGGCCGGGCGGTAACGCTCCGCTTTGGCCAGCGCCAACGCGCACAACAGCGTGTAGGCCAGCAGGTTGACGATGCGCCCGCCATATAGGCAGCCCAGCGCGCCAAAGCCCAGCAGGCGTGCCAGCGCCATACCGACCGCGCCCGGCAGGAATGGAATGACCAGAAAGCTGACCGGCTCGCTGACTGGGTCCGGCACAGAATCCCGCACATCGTGCGCCAGGTACAGGGCAAAGCTGTCCGCCATGCTCTGCACTGCGCCGTCCTTGCCGTATTGCTTCAGGGCATAGCCCGCGGTGTTATAGGCTTTTTCCGCCCCGGTATCGGGGTCAGTGCCCACACCGGCAGAGGTATGTGCATTCACCCATGCACCGGGGAACGCTTCCAGCAGGTAGGCCACATCGTCCGGGTAGGTGCGGGAAGCATCAAAATCAAAGTGCCCGGTGGAGATGGCATAGGTGCGCAGGTAATGGTCGGCTTCGTCCGGCGTTTGCAGCGGCGGGTTGGCAAATGCAAACAGCAGCCCGCACAAAAAGATGCACACGGCCCCTTTTGCCGCAAATCCTTTTGCAAACCGCCGCACACAATACCCAGCCAGCAGACATACTTCCAGAAAGGCCGCACACCCCAGTGTAACCACCAGGGGGGACACACGGCTATCCAGCCCAAAGAACACCCGCCAGTAATAGGCCCACAGCACGCCGCACACGGCAGCGCACAGCACAGCCAGCCCCCACCGCACAGCGGCGGGCAGCTTTTGTAATTTTATTGGCATAAAACTTCCTTACAACCGCCCTTACAGAATGTACTGGCCGACCTTGTACTGGTCCAGGTTGCCGCGCAGGAACTCAATGGTTTCGGCAAGGCCCTGTTCAAAGGTATACTGCGGTTTCCAATCGGTCAAGGTGCGTAACTTGGTGGCATCACCCAGCAGGCGGTTGACCTCGCTCTTTTCGGGGCGCAGGCGCTCGGCTTCGCAGACGATCCTAGCGCTGGGGTTGATCTGGGCAATCAGCTCATTGGCCAAATCGCCGATGGAATGTTCCACGCCGGTGGCAATGTTGATTTCCTGGCCAATGGCGGCATCGCAGTCCGCAATGGCCATAAAGCCGTGGGCGGTGTCCTTGACATAGTTAAAGTCGCGGGTGGGGGTCAGGCTGCCCAGCTTGATTTCCTGCTGGCCGGCCAGCAGCTGGGTGATGATGGTGGGGATGATGGCGCGGCCGCTCTGGCGCGGGCCATAGGTGTTGAAGGGGCGCACAATGGAAACCGGCAGGTCAAAGCTGCGGTAAAAGCTTTCGGCCAGGCGGTCCGCGCCGATCTTGGTGGCAGAGTAGGGGCTCTGGCCCTGGAACGGGTGGTGCTCGTCAATGGGCACATACTGGGCGGTGCCGTATACTTCGCTGGTGGAAGTAACCATCACGCGCTGGGTGCCCAGCTCGCGGGCGGCGTTCAGCACGTTCAGGGTGCCCTTGATGTTGGTATCCACATAGCTGTCCGGGCTGTGGTAGCTGAACGGAATGGCAATCAAGGCAGCCAGATGGAACACGCGCTCCTGCCCGCGCATGGCAGTACGCACGCCGTTGGGGTCACGTACATCGCCCATAAAGATATCCATTTCATTGCGGATCTCCGGGGGCAGGGTATCGATCCAGCCCAGGGAACCAAACGAGTTATACAGGCAGAAAGCACGCACTTTCTCGCCGCTTTTTACCAGCTCTTCGGCCAGATGGCTGCCGATAAAGCCATCGGCACCGGTCACCATAACGGTATGGGACATTGTAAAAACACTCCTTTTTATATGGCAATACCGCCCGCAGGGCAGAACAATCCAATTATTACAAAATAGTATAACCGATTTGCGGCCTGATTTCAACCAATGCCCCGCCCAGCGTGCAAAAAAGTGCCGGGGCTGCCGCGGATCGGGTAGGCCTGCATTAAATTTATATAAAGATTATTCCGTTTGTATCAAAGAGTTCGGCAATATGTTATAATAGGGCAATACCGCATAATTCTAAGTGCCGATACGGCGAGCGAGGTGCGGCAGATG
>OBHX01002485.1_pt1 | contig 14264 bp, 10 predicted proteins | sample 1519331 | NCBI WGS metagenome assembly OBHX01 (sample SAMEA2602897, study PRJEB22501) | metagenome
TGAATTTTCCCAGCTCATGACCGAGTCGAAAGAGGCGATTGCTGCTTTTAACAAGGCGCACAAGGTTGAAAGTATTTATACGAGCAAGCTGGAAGAGATGAGCCAGCATTTGGCTAAGTTTCAGGAGGGGCTTCATCAGACGAAAGCTAGTCGCTTGGTGACTAGTTTAGACCAAGCCGACCGCGAGCGAGACGATGCTTTGGGGACGCTGACTGCTTTGGTGCGGGCATTTTCACGGGTCAAGGAGACGGCGACCAAAGAAGCCTACGACACCTTGGCAGGCTTGCTGAAAAATTACGCAGGGATTGCGGCTGCCAACTACGAAAAAGAGACAGAGGGCATCAATCACCTGCTCCAAGAGTTGAAGAAATCAACCTATCAAACGGCGCTGGCAAAACTGCACTTGGAAGCTCATGTGGAAAATTTGATGACTGCGCAAAAGCGGTTTGAAGAAGCCTATAAGGAGCGCTTGACTGAGTTGAAAGGCAAAGTGCCTAGCCAAAGCAAGCAACTCCGCATTCAACTACAAGAAATCTACGATTTCCTGCTGGATTTCACTGCTATTATGACCTATGCCTACCCAGAAAGAAGCCACTATGCAGATCTTCGCGACCACCTCAATACCATTCGCAGCCGCTACAAAAAACGCAAAGCGGTTAAGAAAGTGAAAGAAGAGATCTAGCAAAAAGGTAGGTACTTCCATGAGAACTGAAAGTGAAATGTTGGATTTGATTTTGCAAACCGCAAAAGTGCTAAAAGTCGATGCTGTTGCCATGTCCGGCTCGCGGACAAATCCAGATGCTCCCAAGGACGAGTTTCAAGACTATGATGTGGTCTACATTGTGGATAATTTGGATAGACTGGTAGCTGACCTTGCTTGGTTGGAGCAGTTTGGCGAGCGCATTATTGAGCAGCATAATGTACTTGCGCATCGCCGGCTCTACTTGATGCTCTTTGAAGATGGTAATCGGATAGATTTGACCCTTTGCCCTAAGGAGCATATCAAAGAATGGGTGGATAGCGAAGCAGACTTTATGGTGTTGGACAACCCACAGGGACTTTTTCGACCCTATCCCCCCACTCCCAAACGCTATTGGACAAAACCAGCAAGTGCGGATGATTTTGCAAAATCGTGCAATGAATTCTGGTGGGTTTCAGCCTATGTTGTCAAGGGGATTCAGCGTCAGCAATTTGTGTATGCGGTGGATCATCTCTATGGTATCTGTCAGAAAGAATTGCTCAAGCTTCTAGCTTGGCAAGTGGCAGCGAACAAGGGAGTGATTGATATCGGCAAGAACTATAAGTATCTGTTTCAGTATTTACCCGCGGAGAAGGAAGAAGAATTTGCCACTTTGCTTGATTTTTCCAACAAAAAAAGCCTCATCCACTCTTTACTGTCTACGCAGCAATTTTTTCACAAAGAAGCTCAGGCTTTCTCTCTCAAGACTGGTTTTCCTTATGATAAAGAAACTGCAGAAAAAATGATTCAGTACACTAAAGAAAAACTGAATCTAAGAAAGTGATAATCCACTTTGCTCATTCATAAGAGATGCCTCTTACATCAGGAAGCATTAAAAAAGAAAATTACAGAAAGGATAGTTTGGTTGTATAGCAACTGAACACGGGACTAAGACTTAGGAAAAAAGATAAATCGATTGGAGTTCATCGAACCCTGCATCGATTTCCTATTTTTCTACAGAAATTTTCGGCAAGCCGAAACGTCCCTTTGTATCTTATGAGTAACATTCAAAACATGTCCTTGGAGGACATTATGGGAGAGCGCTTTGGGCGCTACTCCAAATACATTATTCAGGAGCGGGCTTTGCCCGACATTCGTGACGGACTCAAGCCCGTGCAGCGTCGGATTCTTTATTCGATGAACAAAGACGGCAATACCTTTGACAAGGGCTACCGCAAGTCTGCCAAGTCTGTCGGAAATATCATGGGGAATTTCCACCCGCACGGTGATAGTTCTATCTACGACGCTATGGTGCGTATGTCTCAGGATTGGAAGAACCGTGAGATTTTAGTGGAAATGCACGGAAATAACGGTTCTATGGACGGCGATCCGCCAGCCGCTATGCGGTACACCGAAGCTCGTTTGTCTGAGATTGCGGGCTACTTACTACAAGACATCGAAAAAGACACCGTGCCTTTTGCTTGGAACTTTGACGATACGGAGAAAGAACCAACCGTATTGCCTGCTGCCTTTCCAAATCTTTTGGTAAATGGGGCAACGGGGATTTCTGCTGGGTATGCGACGGACATTCCGCCTCACAATCTGGCGGAAGTCATCGATGCGGTGGTCTATATGATTGACCACCCCAAAGCTAAGGTTGACAAACTCATGGAGTTTCTGCCGGGCCCTGACTTTCCAACGGGAGCTATTGTGCAAGGGCGTGATGAGATTAAGAAAGCCTATGAGACTGGAAAGGGGCGCGTTGTCGTGCGTTCTCGGACGGAGATTGAAAAGCTCAAAGGCGGCAAAGAGCAGATTGTTGTCACTGAAATTCCTTATGACATTAACAAAGCTGTTCTGGTCAAGAAGATTGATGACGTTCGGGTCAATAATAAGGTAGCTGGTATTGCAGAAGTACGGGATGAGTCTGACCGTGATGGGCTTCGTATTGCCATTGAGCTGAAAAAGGATGCCAATACCGAGCTGATTCTGAATTATCTCTTTAAATATACGGATTTGCAGGTCAATTACAATTTTAACATGGTGGCGATTGATCATTTTACACCGCGTTTGGTAGGGATCGTGCCGATTCTGACTAGTTATATTGCCCACCGAAAAGAGATTATTCTGGCGCGCAGCCGATTTGACAAGGCCAAAGCAGAGAAGCGCCTGCATATCGTAGAAGGCTTGATTCGAGTGATTTCTATCTTGGATGAAGTGATTGCGCTCATTCGTGCGTCGGAAAATAAAGCTGATGCCAAGGAAAATCTCAAGGTCAGCTATGATTTTACCGAAGAGCAGGCAGAGGCTATTGTCACTCTCCAACTTTATCGCTTGACCAATACAGACGTGGTGATTCTGGAGGAAGAGCAGGCGGAATTACGCGAAAAAATTGCCATGCTTTCAGCCATTATCGGTGATGAGCGGACCATGTACAATCTGATGAAGCGTGAACTGCGTGAGGTCAAAAAGAAATTTGGCAATCCTCGTCTTAGTGAATTGCAAGATAAAGCCAATACCATTGAGATTGATACGGCTAGTCTGATTGTGGAAGAAGAAACCTATGTCAGCGTCACTCGTGGTGGCTATCTTAAACGCACCAGTCCACGTTCTTTCAATTCATCAACGGTTGATGAGGTCGGCAAGCGAGATGATGACCGTCTGATTTTTATTAGCTCGGCGAAAACCACTCAGCACCTTTTGATTTTTACCAATCTTGGCAATGTCATCTATCGACCGGTCCACGAGCTGGCAGACATTCGCTGGAAAGAAATCGGGGAACACCTCAGCCAGACCATTACCAATTTTGAGACGAATGAAGAAGTCATCTACACTGAGTTAGTAGATAATTTTGACGAAGGCACTTATTTTGCGGTAACAAAACTAGGGCAAATCAAGCGCGTAGAGCGAAAAGAATTCAGTCCTTGGCGCACCTATAAGTCCAAGTCTGTTAAATTTGCTAAATTAAAAAATGAAGACGACCAAATTATCACACTTTCTCCAATCAAGCTAGATGATGTTATGCTAGTGACCAAGAACGGTTATGCCTTGCGGTTTAATATTGAAGAAGTGCCAGTTGTGGGTGCTAAAGCAGCAGGTGTCAAAGCTATCAATCTCAAAAAAGATGATGTCTTAGCAGCGGCTTTTATTGCCAATACTGATTCACTTTATATCTTGACCCAGCGCGGAGCACTCAAGCGAATGGCAGTTGCAGATATTCCTGTGACGAGCCGAGCAAATCGTGGCTTGCAAGTGTTGCGCGATCTGAAGTCCAAGCCACATCGTGTTTTCCAAGCAGGTCCTGTTTTTGGAGAGCAGCCTGCGGAACTAGATCTCTTTAGTTCGGACAATCCAACGGCAGAAGAAGAGCAGATTCTCTCAATTATTTCTAACAAAGGAACTACTTACCAAGTGAATCTAGCTGACCTCGGTTTGTCTGAAAGAACCAGCAACGGAAGTTTCATCTCAGATACTATTTCAGATGAAGAAGTGTTCTCTGCGAATCTTAAATAATTGAAAATCAGTCCAAGCGGCTGATTTTTTGTTCGGTTATAAACTGAAATTAAAAAATTTTCAGAATTTTGCAAAAAACTATTGAAAATATCTAAAAATAGTGTAAAATAAAAATCATAAAATTAAAAAGGAGAATGTTATGTCAGTAAATCTTGATTGGGAAAATCTTGGTTTTTCCTATATGAAATTGCCTTATCGTTATCTTGCTTATTATAAAAATGGTCAGTGGGAAAAAGGAGGATTGACTGAAGATGCAACTCTGCACATGTCTGAATCATCTCCTTGCCTTCATTACGGTCAACAAGCCTTTGAGGGAATGAAAGCTTATCGCACGAAAGACGGCGGCGTACAGCTATTTCGTCCAGATCAAAATGCAAAACGTCTGCAACGCACCTCAGACCGTCTCTTGATGCCACAAGTTCCGACTGATATGTTTGTAGATGCTGTGAAGCAAGTGGTTCGTGCCAATGAAGAATACGTTCCACCGTATGGAACAGGAGGAACCCTTTATATTCGTCCGCTATTGTTAGGTGTTGGTGACATCATCGGTGTTAAACCAGCAGATGAATACATTTTCACCGTGTTTGCTATGCCGGTTGGAAATTACTTTAAAGGGGGCTTGACTCCGACAAACTTTATCGTTTCTGACAAGTATGACCGTGCTGCTCCTTATGGAACAGGTGCTGCTAAAGTCGGCGGTAACTACGCAGCAAGCTTGCTTCCAGGGCAAATGGCTCACGAAAAGAAATTTTCTGATGTCATTTATCTAGACCCTGCCACTCATACGAAGATTGAAGAAGTGGGGTCTGCAAACTTCTTTGGAATTACCAAAGACAACGAATTTGTAACACCATATAGCCCATCTATCCTGCCTTCTATCACAAAATATTCTCTTCTATATTTAGCAGAACATCGTTTGGGCTTGAAAGCTATCGAAGGAGATGTACCAATTGATGATTTGGATCGTTTTGCTGAAGCAGGGGCTTGCGGTACAGCAGCGGTCATCTCTCCAATTGGTGGTATTCAGCACGGTGACGATTTCCATGTCTTTTACAGTGAAACAGAAGTTGGACCTGTCACTCGAAAACTTTATGATGAATTAACCGGTATTCAATTTGGTGATGTTGAAGCACCAGAAGGCTGGATTGTCAAAGTTTAGAAATTTTTGAAGCTATCTCACCGTTGGGGTAGCTTTAGTTTCGCATATTGCTTGCTAGTTTTTCTATTTTTTTGTAAAATAGAGACTTGAAAGAGGTATATGATGAGTAAAAAAGACAAAAAGATTGAAATCCAATTAGCAGATAGCCAAGTAAAAGTAGGGTCTGAACAATACGAAGGTTATGCTTTATCTATTGGTAAAAAAGTCATTGGTCAAATTGCTGAGTTAGACGGGCAATTTGCTATCATAAAAAATGAAAATGTTGATAGTTTTTATAAAAAACTTGAAAATGCCGTGGAAAAATTGATTGAAACCTATAATTTGGGGAAATAAATGCTTGTGTTTTCTTTTCATCAATGGTATAATAAATACTGTTGATTATACAGGAGAGGTAGCGAAGAGGCTAAACGCGGCGGACTGTAAATCCGCTCCTTCGGGTTCGGGGGTTCGAATCCCTCCCTCTCCATGAGCGCACTCAGCGTTTAAAGGATTTTGTCCGCGTTCTTTTTGGGGTATAGCCAAGCGGTAAGGCAAGGGACTTTGACTCCCTCATGCGTTGGTTCGAATCCAGCTACCCCAGTTCTTAGGTAATATATCAGATAAATGGTAAAATATCTTAGGGTATTTTATTTCTTTATAGGGTGGGAAACGTTAAAGATAGTTCATGTCATTGCGGTGCTTAGGAAAAATATTATAAGTATGTCAAGCAAGAAATGCTTGATTGTTGGAGGATTTTTTTAGATGAATGAATTTGAAGATTTGCTAAATAGTGTTAGCCAAGTTGAGCCAGGCGATGTCGTTACTGCTGAAGTATTGACTGTTGATGCGAACCAAGCTAATGTTGCAATCGCTGGAACTGGTGTAGAAGGTGTGTTAACCCTTCGTGAATTGACAAACGATCGTGAAGCTGACATTAACGACCTTGTAAAACCAGGTGAAACACTTGAATTGCTTGTTCTTCGTCAAGTAGTTGGTAAAGATACTGATACAGTTACTTACCTTGTATCTAAAAAACGTTTAGAAGCTCGCAAGGCATGGGACAAGTTGGTTGGACGTGAAGAAGAAGTTGTTACTGTAAAAGGTACTCGTGCAGTTAAAGGTGGCCTTTCAGTAGAATTTGAAGGACTTCGTGGATTTATTCCTGCTTCAATGCTAGATACTCGTTTCGTTCGTAATACTGAACGTTTTGTAGGTCAAGAATTTGAAGCAAAAATTAAAGAAGTGGATCCAAAAGAAAATCGTTTCATTCTTTCACGCCGTGAAGTAGTAGAAGAAAAAGCTGCAGCAGCACGTGCTGAAGTGTTTGGTAAATTGGCTGTTGGTGACATCGTGACTGGTAAAGTTGCACGTATCACAAGCTTTGGTGCCTTTATTGACCTTGGTGGTGTTGACGGACTTGTTCACTTAACTGAATTGTCACACGAACGCAACGTTTCACCAAAATCTGTTGTATCAGTTGGCGATGAAATTGAAGTAAAAGTTCTTGATTTGAACGAAGAAGAAGGACGCGTATCACTTTCTCTTAAAGCTACAACACCTGGACCATGGGACGGTGTTGAACAAAAATTAGCTGCTGGTGATGTGATTGAAGGCACAGTTAAACGTTTGACAGATTTCGGTGCTTTTGTTGAAGTATTGCCAGGTATTGACGGACTTGTCCATATTTCACAAATTTCACATAAACGTGTTGAAAATCCGAAAGATGTGCTTAAAGTTGGTCAAGAAGTAACTGTGAAAGTTCTTGATGTAAATGCTGATGCAGAACGTGTATCACTTTCTATCAAAGCTCTTGAAGAACGTCCAGTACAAGAAGATGATCAAAAAGAAAAACGTCAATCACGTCCTCGTCGTCAAAAACGTCAAGAAAAACGTGACTTTGAGCTTCCAGAAACTCAAACTGGATTTTCAATGGCTGACTTGTTTGGTGATATTGAATTATAATCAAATAAAAGGATTGGAATTTATCATTTCAGTCCTTTTTTACTTGTTATTTTTATAAAATTTTTATATAATAAAATAGTTGCCACCCTTAGTGTAATGGATATCACGTAAGATTCCGGTTCTTGAGATGGGAGTTCGATTCTCTCAGGGTGGATTGTGTTTATTACTTGAAAGTCTTGTTTTATGCAAGATTTTTTATTTTTACAAAGGAGATTGCGAATGCCTATAAAATTGATTGCTCATGTTCTAATTGAAAAAGATGGAAAATATTTGCTTATTAAACGAAGTAAAATAAAACGTGGTTCTCCAAACATGTATCCAGAATATTGGGATATTCCAGGAGGTAGTGTGGAAGAAGACGAATTGCCGCGAGAAGGTGCTGTACGAGAAGCGATGGAAGAAGTCAACCAAAAAGTACAATTAAGTTCGATTCTTCATGAGGATAGCTGTTATGATGATACAAAGGGCATCGTTTTTACGCGTCTAGTGTATAAGGCAAAATATAGAGAGATTAAACTTGATTTGGAAGAGCATACAGCATTTCGCTGGATTCGGGTGCTGTCAGATATGAAAGGTGAGAAGACTGTTCCTTATTTAAAAGATATATTGAAATAAATTGATAAGGTGAGATTATATAAAATAATGGATACGATAAAGTCATGATGCCGTGCAAATCAACTTTATCGTATCCATTTTAGATATGAAAAAACTCCTTGATAAAACAAGGAGTAAGAAAGGAAATTCTTTAGTTTTTAGCTGCTGAAGCAAATTCTTCTTTGGAGAAGGCATCATTGATGATGTCTTTTAATTGTTTAGCAGAAGCTTGCATTTTTTGTTTTTCAGCATCATTCAACGGGATATTTACTGGACGTACGATACCATGTGCGCCGACAATAGCTGGTTGTCCAATGTAGCAGTCTGTAACGCCAGGATATTGGCCTTCTTGGAATACTGAAAGTGGAAGAACTGAATTTTCGTCATCAAGGATAGCTTTTGTGATACGAGCTAAGGCAACTGCGATACCATAGAAAGTCGCACCTTTTTTATTGATGATTGAGTATGCAGCATCACGGACACCTTCAAACAGGTCAACTAATTCAGCAGCATTGAAGTTTTCTACGTCTTGAAGATAATTTTCAAGGTTGACACCTGCAACGTTGGCATGTGACCAAACAGCGAATTCTGAATCACCATGTTCTCCCATGATGTAAGCATGGACAGAACGAGCATCTACATCTAATTTTTCAGCAAGTGCTTGACGGAAACGTGCTGAGTCAAGAGAAGTACCTGAACCAATGACACGTTCTTTAGGGAATCCAGAGAATTTCCAAGTTGAGTAAGTCAAAATGTCAACAGGGTTAGCAGCTACGAGGAAGATACCGTTGAATCCTGAAGCAACAATTTTAGTAACAACATCTTTGTTGATACGAAGGTTTTTTTCAACCAATTGAAGACGAGTTTCACCTGGTTTTTGTGGTGCACCAGCAGTCAAAACGACAAGATCTGCATCGTGTGCATCAGCATATTCTGCTGAATAAATTTTCTTAGGTGAAGTGAAAGCCAAGGCATGGCTGAGGTCTTCAGCATCCCCTTCTGTTTTTTCTTTGAAAATATCAACAATACCAAGTTCTTGGGCGATTCCTTGGTTGACAAGAGCAAATGCGTAAGAAGAACCTACAGCACCGTCACCAACAAGGATGACTTTTTTATGTTGTTTAGTAAGAGTCATTTTGCTAAACATCTCCTTTATTTTATTGGGGAACGTTTTCCCTTTACACATCTATTCTATCACTTTTGTAACATTTTGTCACGAATATAATACATATCATCTTATGTAAACGTTTTTACAACAAAGGGTGTTTACTGAAAAAAATCCCAATTTATGTTATAATGATATGGTCATATAAATTGAAGAGAGGCATTTTTTAATGCAGGATAATAATTTAGTAAATGTGAATTTAACGAGCGAAATGAAGACGAGTTTCATCGATTATGCCATGAGTGTCATTGTTGCTCGTGCTCTTCCGGATGTTCGAGACGGTTTAAAGCCTGTTCACCGAAGAATATTGTATGGGATGAATGAGCTGGGGGTGACTCCTGACAAACCACATAAGAAATCTGCTCGTATCACGGGTGATGTTATGGGTAAATATCACCCACATGGAGATTCTTCTATCTATGAAGCAATGGTGCGGATGGCGCAATGGTGGTCTTACCGTCACATGTTAGTAGATGGTCACGGAAACTTTGGTTCTATGGACGGAGACGGTCCTGCGGCACAACGGTATACAGAAGCTCGGATGAGCAAAATATCGCTTGAAATGTTACGTGATATTAACAAAAATACAGTTGATTTTGCAGATAACTATGATAGCAGTGAGCGTGAGCCATTAGTTTTACCGTCACGTTTTCCTAATTTGCTGGTCAATGGGGCGACAGGTATTGCTGTGGGAATGGCAACAAACATTCCTCCTCACAATCTTGGTGAGACCATTGATGCTGTAAAATTAGTCATGGATAATCCAGATGTGACCACACGTGACCTTATGGAAGTGTTGCCTGGTCCAGACTTCCCGACAGGCGCTTTGGTTATGGGGAAATCGGGCATTCATCGCGCTTATGAAACTGGGAAGGGTTCCATTGTTTTACGTGCTCGGACAGAAATCGAAGAAACTAAATCTGGTCGTGAACGAATTGTCGTCACTGAATTTCCGTATATGGTCAATAAAACCAAAATTCATGAGCATATTGTGCGACTGGTTCAAGAAAAACGTATTGACGGAATTACAGCGGTTCGTGACGAATCTAACCGTGAAGGGGTTCGTTTTATCATTGATGTGAAGCGGGATGCAAGTGCGCATGTTATTTTGAACAATTTATTTAAATTAACGCAAATGCAGACGAATTTTAGTTTCAATATGCTGGCGATCCAAAATGGAGTGCCAAAGATTCTGTCTTTACGCGAGATTTTGCTTGCTTATATTGAACACCAAAAAGAAGTGGTGACACGTCGGACGGTTTTTGATAAGGAAAAGGCGGAAGCTCGTGCACATATTTTAGCTGGTTTGCTGATTGCACTTGATCACATTGATGAAGTGATTCGCATCATCCGAAACAGTGAGACAGATGCAGAAGCGCAAGCAGAGTTGATGGCACGCTATGAATTATCCGAACGTCAAAGTCAGGCGATTCTGGATATGCGTCTTCGCCGTTTAACGGGATTGGAACGTGATAAGATTCAATCTGAATATGACGACTTGATGAAATTGATAGCAGATTTAGCAGATATTTTAGCTAAACCAGAACGAGTTGTTGCGATTATCAAGGAAGAATTAGAAGAGATTAAACGTAAGTTTTCTGACGAACGTCGTACAGAACTAATGGTTGGTGAAGTACTGTCTTTGGAAGATGAAGATCTCATCGAAGAAGCAGATGTTTTGATTACACTTTCCAATAAAGGCTATATCAAACGGTTGAACCAAGATGAATTCACTGCGCAAAGACGTGGTGGTCGTGGTATTCAAGGAACAGGTGTAAAGGATGACGATTTTGTCCGTGAATTAGTTTCTACCAGCACACATGATCGCTTACTCTTCTTTACCAATAAAGGTCGCGTTTATCGCTTGAAAGGTTATGAAATTCCTGAATACGGCCGTACAGCGAAAGGTTTGCCAATTGTTAATTTGTTGAAATTAGACGAAGGTGAAACAATTCAGACGATTATCAATGTTCAAGCCGAGCATGATGATCATTCCTACCTTTTCTTCACAACGCGCTATGGTGTTGTGAAGCGGACAAGCGTAACAGAGTTTGCTAATATTCGTCAAAATGGTCTGAAAGCTTTGAATTTAAAAGATGAGGATGAACTCATCAACGTCTTTTTGACAAATGGTCACGCAGATATCATTATCGGAACCAAAATGGGATATGCTGTACGATTTAACGAAAATCAAGTTCGAAATATGGGACGAGCTGCGACTGGTGTGCGTGGAGTGAATTTGCGTGCGGATGACCATGTTGTAGGAGCAAGTGTCATTTCGAATGATCAAGAAGTGTTAGTTATCACTGAAAAAGGATATGGCAAGCGTACTTTAGCTAGTGAATACGCTACGAAAGGTCGTGGCGGAAAAGGAATGAAAACAGCTAATATTACTGAGAAAAATGGTCCATTAGCGGGGCTTATGGCTGTGAATGGTGATGAAGATTTGATGATTATCACAAATACAGGGGTTATTATTCGGACAAATGTTGCTAATATTTCTCAAACAGGACGTGCAACTTTGGGTGTTAAAGTAATGCGACTAGATAAGGGAGCGCAGATTGTTACTTTTACAAGCGTTGCAGCAGAGAATGAAAAAGAAGTGGATGAAGAATAAACTAAATAAAAGGAAATGTTATGTCATCAACAAGAAAAAAACATAATAAAAGAAAAAATATTCTGATTAATATTATTGCGACATTGTTAATCATTGTTGCACTTGCACTTATTTTCAACTCTTCTATTCGGAATATGATCATGGTTTGGCATACCAATCGATATCAAGTGAGCAATGTTTCAAAAGATAAAATCACTCAAAATAAAAAAGCCAAAACTAGCTTTAATTTCGATAAAGTTAAATCGCTGTCTACCGAAGATGTGATTAATGCGCAATGGAAAGCACAGCAATTACCAGTTATTGGTGGAATTGCTATTCCTGAACTTTCGATGAATTTGCCAATTTTTAAAGGCTTGGGCAATGTGGGTCTTTATTATGGCGCAGGTACGATGAAAGAAACACAGCAAATGGGGAAAGGGAATTATGCATTGGCTAGTCACCATGTATTTGGGATTACAGGTGCAAGCAATATGCTCTTTTCTCCTTTAGATCGTGCTAAAGCCGGAATGAAAATTTATCTGACAGATAAGGAAAAAATTTATACTTATTCCATTACTTCAGTTGAGAATGTGGCACCTGATAGAGTAGATGTGATTAATGACCGCGAAGGTGTCAATGAAGTGACTTTGGTGACTTGTGAAGATGCTGCGGCTACGTCACGAACGATTGTTAAAGGAACGCTAGAAGGAGAAACTTCTTATAAAGACGCGCCAAAAGAAATTTTAAATGCATTTAGTAAAACATATAATCAAATGCAACTATAATAAAAACGAGGTTGGGACGATAATATCTCAGCCTCGTTTTTATGATGGAAATAAATAGTCACGCGATACTTGAGCAAGCTTTGCAAGAGTGAGAGAACGGGCTAAAAATTTTTAGTTCTCAGCCCTATCCCACTTTTGCTTTTTTGTCGAATGAAATCAAAGTGGTTTATGACAACATGTTTGTCGAAGTACAGAAGTCGTGACTAAATCGCAAATAAATCATTAAGATTTTCAGCCAAAGTTGGATGAGTAAAGATTTGTTTTGTGAAATAAGTATAAGGAATCTTATTATCCATAGCTACAGTTAGAATGTTAATGATTTCTTGAGCACCTTTCGAGAAGATAGTAGCCCCTAAAATTTCCTTAGTTTCTGTATTAACAACAACTTTAAACGCTCCCCTAAGATCTGCATTAACATGTCCACGTGGCATGGCTGCAACTGGAATTTCTTTGGTAGCATAGGGCAGGCCTTGTTCTTTAGCTTGGGTTTCTGTCAAACCAATTTGTGCAAGTGGGGGAGTGATAAACATGGTAGTCGGTACATATTTGCGATTTTCAAGTGTGTAGGAGCCATCACCGGCTAAGTAATGGAAAACGACACGAAAATCATCTAGCGAAACATAAGTAAATTGTAGTCCACCGTTGACATCACCAACAGCAAAGACACCAGGAACAGTTGTTTGGCAATGCTTATCCACTTGGATAGCACCGCGGTCTGTAACTTGGATGTCTGTATTTTCAAGTTTTAATGGTTCGATATTTGGTTTACGACCGGTAGCATAAAGCAAAGCGTCAAAGCGAAATATTTCGTTTTTAGCAATGACAAGCACCTCTTCACCGTCATTTTTCACTTCTTGAGTGTAAATATTTTGAAGAATTTCAATGCCATCTTCCGTCATATATTGTTTAGCCAAAGTGGCAATTGAAGGCTCTACACGTGGCAAAAAAGTATCAGCAGCATCAAGGACAGTAACCTTGCTTCCTAGCTTATTGAAAAGTCCTGCAAATTCAAGACCGATATTTCCACCACCAAGGATGCCAAGACGTTTAGGTAATGTAGAAAGATTTTGAATGCCTGTTGAATCATAAACATTTTTTGTTGTAGTAAGTCCTGGAATTGGTAAAACATTTGAGATAGCGCCCGTATTGATGACGATATTTTCGGCTGTTAGCTCTTGCTTTTCGTCGCCTGCTACAATTTCAATTATTTTGTTAGACAGAAAATGAGCTTCTGCATCAATAATATCTACTCCAGCACTACTAATGGCTGCGTAATTTTTCCCATTAAGTCTGCTAGTAACCTCATTTTTCTCAGCCATTACTTCTTCAAATGATAGTCCTTTTTCTGCGGCGACTAATAAAGTTTTGGTTGGAATACAAGCGATATTGATACAAGCTCCACCGTACATGGCTTTGCTACGTTCAATTAAGGCAACATTTTTTCCTTGTGTTGCCATTTTTGCTGCCAATGTTTTACCAGCTTTACCAAAACCAATAACAATTAAATCGTATGTTAACATGATTTTTCCTCCGTTTTTATAAGCATTGTAACATATTCATTTTGCAAATGCTCGCATTTTGCTCTGGAGGATTGGTAAAGGATTGGGGAAAAGAATTTCTTTGAAATTAGAGAAATATTTTTAGAAATTCAATTATTTTTACAAATAAATTTTTAACTTTTGGAAAAATTTTATTTGTAAAATCTTGCCTTTATCCTTTGAAAGGTCAGTAAAATCAATATGTATAATAGAAACTTATGGGACGATTAATTTTTCTTAAGTAGACACAAGATCATATCTGATATAAAATGTAAGCGTCAACAAATACTGAGC
>OBHX01002491.1_pt1 | contig 14244 bp, 13 predicted proteins | sample 1519331 | NCBI WGS metagenome assembly OBHX01 (sample SAMEA2602897, study PRJEB22501) | metagenome
CCCTTGATGTGCTGGTCGATCGGCCGGACGCCGAAGTTGCAGCCGCCGGGCATGGTCGTCTTGGCCGAGCCGAAGCGGCTGAGCATCGAGCCGATGAAATAGTACGACGCGCGGATCTTGCGCATCAGGTCATACGGCGGCTCGGTGAAGCGCACCTGGGTGCAGTCGATCTCGACGGCGGAGGGGCTGAGGTATTCCACCCGCGCGCCCAGCCCCTGCAGGATCTTCAGGAGCATATCCACGTCGCTGATCTGGGGCATATTCTCGATCCGGCAGACACCGTCGACCATCAGCGCTGCCGGGATGATCGCCACGGCCGCGTTTTTCGCGCCGCTGATCTCGATCTCCCCGTGCAGGGGTCTGCCGCCATGTATTACATATCTATCCAAACTATTTGACACCTCTCATGCTGCGAAAGCAGAGTGCAGCTCCGCATCTGTGACCGGGCGAATACGCTCCGTGCGTAGCTTGCCCGATTTTTGCGGAACCTAACGATGAATTATAGCATGCTTTTTCCCGAAAAGCAATCACAACCCGCCACTTGCCGCCTCGCCGCGCTCGCGCGCGAGCAAAAGCTGCGTTTTCAGCAGGGCAACTGTCGTTTTTCCGTCGCAAAGTTCACCATCAAGCGCCATCTGCACCAGTTCCTCCAGCGGATGCCGCTCCACGTTCAGAAATTCGCCGGGATCGAGGTGCGCTGCGCCGCGGTGCAGGTCGCGCGCCAGATAGATGTGCAGCACCTCCTCCGAGTAACCGGGCGATGTAAAGTTCGCGCCCAGATACTGCATCCGGCCGGCCGTCAGGCCCGTCTCCTCCGAGAGCTCGCGCGCCGCGGCCAGCTCCGGCGCTTCGCCCGGCTCGAGCTTGCCGGCCGGCACCTCGAGCAGCGTGCGCGAAAACGGATAGCGGTACTGCCGCACGCACCAGACCGTGCCGTCGGGCTCCAGCGGCAGAACCGTCACGCCGCCCGGATGCTCCACGACCTCGCGCTTGGCCGTGCTGCCGTCGGGCAGACGCGCCTCGTCGAGCCGGACGTTGACGATCACACCGTGGTAGCTCGTGAGGGTCTTGAGCTTTTGTTCGATCAGTTCCATGAAACATCCACTCCTTTTTTCAAATGGAATGATACCATATTCCTGCGCCGATTACCATATATTTTGAGTAGCAAAACACGGGCTCGGACGCTATACTGGATCTAACCGGACGCCTGTCCGGAAACCGACACCAAGGGAGGCATTCCCATGCTGGTAGAAACCGCTGACGCCGCGGCCGTCGCCATGCGCATCACGCGCGCCGAGTGGGCCGCGCTGCGCGAGGCCGACATCCGCGCCGCCGTCGACCATGCGCTCGAGACGCACGGGCTCGCGCCCTGGACAAGTATGAAGATCGAACTGTTCGTTGCCGAAAAGGAGGTGCTGCTCATCGCAAGACCCATTTCCACCCCGCCGCGCCGGTTCCGGTTCCACTCGTTTGCCGACCTGACCGCGGCGCTGGGCTGTTTTCCGGCCGGGCTCGACTCGGACGTGGTGTACATAGACGGCGGCTGGGAGCTGTTCGTGCGCACTGGGGACGAGGCGCTGCCGAACGCGCTCTTCGAGTTCGGCGAGCCGCTGCCGTGTACCGAGGAACTGTACGCACACATAGGCGAACACGGCGACGTGGTCGCCCGCCGTGACGCCGTCGGGACGCTTCAGCGCTATTTCTGCTGATTTCGCTCTTTTCATTTGCCGCCGGATGTGCTAAACTATATCCACGATTTCGCACGAAGGAGGTCCCCGCCATGCCGAGAGCCAAGGGCGTCAAGCAGGTCGCGGCCAACCGCAAGGCCCTGCATGACTATTTCGTGCTCGAGCGGTTCGAGGCCGGTGTGGAGCTCTTCGGCACCGAGGTCAAGTCCATCCGCGCGGGCACGGTCAATCTGAAAGATTCGTTCTGCACCGTGAAAAACGGGGAACTGTTTGCCTACGGCATCCACATCAGCCCCTACGAGCACGGCAGCATCTACAACCGCGACCCCGACCGGCCGAAGCGCCTGCTCATGCACCGGCGGGAGATCACCAAGCTCTACGCCCCCCCGCAGCAGGACGGGCGGACGCTCCTGCCGCGGTCGCTGTCTTTCAAGGACAGCCGCGGGGAGGGGGAGGTCGGCCCGTGCAAGGGCGAAAAGCACTATGACAAGCGCGACGGCGACGCGCAGCGCAGGGCCCAACACGAGAGCGACAGAACCATCAAGGAGAGAAAGAACTGATGCGCAATCCGATTGTCACCATTGAAATGGAAGACGGCGGCATCATCCGCGCCGAGCTCTATCCGGAGATCGCGCCGAACACCGTCCGCAACTTTATCAGTCTCGTCAAGAAGGGCTTTTACGACGGCGTGATCTTCCACCGCGTCATCCCCGGCTTCATGATCCAGGGCGGCGACCCGACCGGCACCGGCATGGGCGGCCCGGGCTACAGCATCGAGGGCGAGTTCACGAGCAACGGCTTCCAAAACGACCTCAAGCACACCCGCGGCGTGCTGTCCATGGCCCGCGCCATGGATCCGAACTCCGCTGGCAGCCAGTTTTTTATCATGCACATGGACGCCCCGCACCTCGACAAGCAGTATGCCGCGTTCGGCAAAGTGACCGAGGGCATGGACGTGGTCGACGCCATCGCGCGCACCCCGCGCAGCATGTTCAACGACAAGCCCACCCACGAACAGAAGATGAAGACCGTCACGGTCGAGACCTTCGGCGTCGAGTATCCGGAGCCGGAGACCTGCTGAGGGAACAAATCATCGGCAGTTTCGTCTGATTTTTCAGAATGCGTTCCTGCCTGCGCCGCGAGAGCGGCGCAGGCGGCCGACGCGCCCGACATCATGGGGATGTACCGGTTTCGACGGGGGTGTGGAGGCAGGAATAGCGGGCGGCGGCGCCTGACCGCCATAAAACGGGCACCTTATAAATTAAAGAACAACAACGAAACTGTTCTTCTCGCTGCTTAAATAGCGAGCGTTCCCGCCGGGAGGACCACGGCCCGGCAGCGGAGCGTCGATGAGTGGTGAACGTGCGCACGCTAAGCTTTGCGCGTGCCATGCATCATGAAGCTACCGGACGGACAGGCTTGCCGGTTTGCCTGTCCTGAAGGGAACAGGGGCGTACAGCGTCCCGCAAAAACCTGCTGCGCCCGGAGAAGTTCCTGTCAAAGCGCTTTCGGACGAGGGTTCAACTCCCTCCATCTCCACCATTGAACGCATATCCGAACCCTACATTGTGTGGGGAACGGTATTCGTCCAAACCAAAAGACACTCCTTGTCTTAAAGCAAGGGGTGTCTTTTTTTCGGTTAGGTGATAAAGGTGAGTAATCGGACGTTTTTCCGATAAACTATCTCTAATACGCGCGTACTAAGGAGAAGTTATAGGGATTTTGACCCGATTACTCACCTTTATCACCTTATACAATTAAATGTAAAAATCCCCGGAAGCTAAAACCTCCGGGGATGCTGTTATATGAATATCACTTATCCGTCAGTTGCTTGATCGACTGATTAAGTCCCGTTGCAGCCCAGCCGGAAACGATACCGACAGCCGCAGCGTCCAGCCAGTTATCGGCCGGGTAACTGGGCACGCCCATCACCCATGCAATTACACCGAGCGCCAGCCCGGTCACGCCGCAGATAATGGGAATCCACTTGTCTGCCACATTGGTGGCCTTAACTGCCATGCCTACCAGATACGCGATGGCGGTAATCGCCGCCACAGATGCAATACCAAAATCCATATGTATACCCCTTTCAGTTTTCTGTCGGTAGCTGCAAGAATTTGCTGTGAATATCATCCATCACGCCGTTGACTCCAAGTGCATGATACTGTTTCCAGCAATTCTCAAAATTCTGTCGGGCATAGATCGGGGCATAACCCCGATCATGCCATTTGTTGTAATCTGCGATCATCTGCGCCCGCAGCAGGGCCTGTACACCCAGTTTGGTCGCCGCAGTGTCCGCACGATCATGCTTGATCTGCGTCGCCAGATGCCGGATCATGGCCAGCATCGCCGCGATCAGCAACGATGGCACACCCAGCAGGCAAAGCCACTGATATGTAGTCATCGGGCAGCGTCCTCCATCGTCCGCTGGAACACGACCAGCGTCCGCATCATATCCATAGACAGAGCGAGATTGCCATCCCCAGTGCCTTTAAGCGTACCGTCATCGACGAGTGCCTGCAAGCTATCGAGCGCCCAGTCGGGCACATCAGTCACCTTGCCGTCAATGATACAGCCATAGGTTTTGTGACTCGCATCCCTCATGCGATTCATTACATATAGCATTCGCACCATATCGGCGGACAGATCAAGATTGCCGCCACCAGTGCCAGCGATAAGCCCTTCATCCATCATTTCTTTGATCGTGCCACGTGCCCAGTCAGGGACTTCGTTAATGCTGTTGTATCTCATAACATCTTCCTCCTCATCGTTATCGTTATCGTTGTTGGCGATGCCGTGCATCGCATTATAAACATCGCGTCTGAACATATCCATCGTCAGGCCAAAAGCGTTCCAGAGATGCGCGGGGTCGGCATGGGAACTAGCAACGCCACGCATACATCCTTCCGCATGACTGATAATCACACCGTCTGCCAAGGGGTCAAGGCCAAACTGGGCGCAAAGCTGCGCGAAAAGCGGCACGGCTGCGGCGTAAGTACCTCTGACATGAGTTTCGGTCGCCGTAGGATCGAGATCGCGCCACTCAGCGCCATGACCAGTGTAGACGATAGATGCAGGCTCAGTCATCTCGATACCGATATGCGTCCCATTTGCAGACCCGCCGCAATGCCACGCTTGTACAGTCCAAGGCAGTGTCTGATACACAGTGCCATCCCGCTGCACAAAAGCATGGACGCAAACAGATTGGCCGTTTGGCCTGTACTGATTGTAACTTTGCGCCATGACAGATGCATTAGGTTGCGGGCACCCAATGCTATGTAGCATGATGCCGCGCGGTTTAAGTGGCGTACCAATCTGATAGCACTTGTTTCGCGTTGCGTATGCTTCGATGATTTCCATTTGCTCGTCCTCCTTTTCTTACGTTTTAACTACTTTGAATTTGCCGTTTTCCAGCGCAGATTTGCCGCCATCATCTTAGAGTCAGTTGCCAGCCTCTAGCATTTCGGCATCATAAGTCACATAGGCATTCGCGCCATCAGCAATGGGGATCGTAAACCTAACGTACTTATACGTTTCAGGAAAATCGTTATTGAATGTCACTTTGAACACATCACTCGACTCCTGCTCCCATGTACAATTCCCAAAGTGCGACCCGATTGTCGCGGTAGTAATATAGCTGGATGTGTTGAAGGATTTGTCACCATTGTAGATCGCAACTGCCGTTACCCCAACACCGGCGCTTGACGGTGCAGCAAGCGGTCTGATCCTGACAACAGACCCAGCATTGCATGGAATAAAGCCAGTGACGCACGAGCCAGTGTTGTCTTTCTCCACGCCGGCCGAGGTTGAAAGCCTCTTGCCGTTTGTATATCCGACAGCCGCGTGCGACACGCCACCTGCCTTGAAGCTGTCCGTCAGAATGTTCGGCGTCGTCACGGCGCTCTCGACCGCACTGATTGTGATAACAAGATTGCCAGTAACTCGTGGGATGGCGATCTTGCCACCCGAATAGTAAATCGACACGTCCTTCCCTCCCATCGTAATTGAAGCTGTTGCTCCGTCGAGTTCGTATCCTGCGTCCGGCGATATATTCGCACCGAAAGACTGCCCGTCAATTACCCGGAGCTGTGTGTTGTCTGTGAAGCAGTTTCCTAAATTGTACGTTACCTTGTGATAAAGCTCAGTCTCGTCACCTCGCCACACCTCAGCGGTAATGTCAACTCCGTCCATCTTTACGCTCACGGAGCTGATTGTCTTGCCGTTCTGGGCAGAAATCGCCGCCTCATACGGCTGGTACTGCGTCACCTCTGTCGCAGCATTGTCACTTGCAGCACCTTCGATGGCGTTGGTCACGGCAAAGGTCGCTATGTCCGGCGTCACCGTCTCCGGCGTCCCGTCGATCATCGCCTTGCGGTAAGCGTTGATCTCTGCGGCAGTAAAGCCAAGTTCTGCTGCGAAGGTAACACACTTGTCGCGGAATGTGCTTCCGGGCTTGCTGTTGAGCGCAGAAATCAGCCCACTCCATTCAGCCTCATTTCTCCTGCGGGCGTTCGCATCGGTATCCGAGCCGCTGTAAAAGGTCGTCAGCTCGTAATCCTTGTCGATGTCGGACTGGCTCATGCCGAGCAGGCCCTCCAGCACGCAAGCGAGTGTGCCGGTCCTGTCCGCACCGGCTGCACAGTGAAAGTACACCGGTTCGTTATGCGTGACCGCATCGAACACGCAGCGAAGATTTGCCTTCCATGCGTCTGCCGGGGTCAGACTGTACCAAGCATACGTGGCTGCGCACGTGTAGCGCACATCATCGCCGAGTGGGGAAGCCGTCAGCCCGCCTTCATCCGCCCCTCGCAAATCGAGCTCGTGCTGTATGCCGAGCTGCCCAACGAGGACTTCTCTGTCTGCGCTTGTCACATAACCGCCGCGAAAGAGCTTGCCGTACTTCACTGTACCGCCGTCGCAATGCCATCCGCCGAGGTCACGCACGTTCCATGTGTTTGTCTGGATGTAGCGTAAGAAATCAAGCGGTTTCAGCGTACCGGCTTTCCCGCCTGACGCAAAAGGTGTCTCGATGCCCGGAACTTCGTTGCAGTAGGTCTTTCCGCCCAGCGTCTTACCGATGGGGCGGTAGTTTGCGGCGAGCGCTGTCGCGGGCGCGTATTTTGCGATCTGCGACGTGCTGTAATCGCCGGGATCATAGGTCACGTTTGCGAGGTAGTTCCGCACCGCCTCCGGGCACTGGTGCCACGCAATGGATTTGACGTCTGGAATCGACTGGATCAGCGCACTCATTCCGTCCAGCTTTGTTCCCGCCGGAACCGTTACGCCTTTCTCGCTGATTGCATCCGCAATGGCCTTTTTTGCGCTGCTCAGCCGGGCGATCTGGTCATTTACGCCAGCCATACGCTCCCCCCCCCTCTCTCTCAGATAGCCGCCAGGGCTGTCTCAATGTCGTCCGTCAGCTTTACCGTGCCACCGGAGGTGTACCCGGCAGCGATTGCCACGCTTGTCGCCGTCAGGCCGTCAATGGTTTTGCTGACAGCGCCGTTGTTGGTCATGGCGCCCTCCACCTTGCTGCCGTCGGCAAGGACGATAAGCTTGCCGTCCAGCACGTCGGCAGCTTTGGCGGTAACGCCGGACACGTCCTGATACTTGTCCGGGATAGCTCCGACTGTGACCTTGCCGAGAACCTTTCCCTTTGTGGGGGTGATGTCTTGGGCAGCCTTAGCAGGCGTGACCGACTTGTCTTCCAGCACAACAGAGACTTTTCCTGCGCCGGAGTGCTTACCGGCTGGGACGGTGTATTCCTGATTGCCGGTGGATGCATCCAGCACCTTTGTGACCGCTCCGTTGTCCGGCATGGTGCCCGTCTGGGTCACGCCTTCGGCGTCAACGAATACTTTGTTTGCGAGCACATCGCTTGGCGCAGCAGTCGTGGCGCTCACATCCTTAAAGTTATCCGGGATGGCTCCGACGGTCACACCCGACAGGCCGTAGTACCCCTGATCCGGCGTCACGGATTGCTGCTTTGTTGCGGGCGTGACAGTCTTTGTCTGCAAGTGGTAGTTGCCACCACCAGCAACGCCTTTGACTGTTCCCGAGCCGTTGTGGTAGCCTTTCGGGATCGTGTAGGATTCACCTTCTTTGACGTTGGCGTCAACAGCGCCCTGATTGTCGATGGCATCAATTTCCGCCGCCAAATCGTCCAGCTTATCCGCGCTCGTACCAAGGCCAAGCGCGACCATCTTGGTGCGGATGGTGTTGCGTGCAGTTTGCAGTCTGGTAATCTCGGTTTGTGTACTCATAAACTCACTCCTTATAATGTCGCCAGCAAGGCGTTAATATTGCCGACCACGGCGTATACAGCCGAAGACGTGATCGGTTTTGTGTTGTCCTGCTCTACCGCATTCGCAGTATCAACGGCAAGCGTGTTTGTTTTGGCGTCCAGTATCAGCCCGTTGCCGATCTGATACTTTGTGCCGCCTCCGCCTGAACGTGCCGCCTCGTTGATCGCCTCCACGAGGTTGGCCTTTGCCTCCGTCGTCAGGTCTGCAAGGTCGCCGATCTCGGCGCGCAGACGGTCGAAGCCAGCGTGCTCTGTCGGGGTGTAAACGTAGTCTGACGGTTTGGGGCGTGCGAATACAGGGAAATTGACCTGCACCTCGGTGTAACCGCCGTTAGTATCGGAAACCCAAACGTATACAATTAGTTTTCCGGGAACTTGCAGTAGTTCATCGGGAATCGCCGCTTTTCTGTTTTTAACCTCAACAGTATACGGAATATTGATTACTTTCTCGGTGTTGGTGAAATGCGCTTGCGAAACTGCATCTTCACCGAACTCGATGATTCTACCGGTATCCCATTGAAATAGTTCCCCACGTCCATCTGCGAGTTCAAGTGTCATGATATCCCCTCCTTATTTGTACCGCCCCACAACGTAGTAGCCGATGCGCGGGTAGTGGATGGTGCCTTGATTCGGCCGCGCGAGCGCATACGCCGGTGCGCCGGTAAGTGGATCGTCGGATGCGCTGAACAGCGAGATCAGCCACGCATCCGATTCACCACCCATGTAGGTCACACTGATCGTCGGGGTGTCCGCGAAAGCAAAAGGATACTTCCGTGCGGTGATATTAACATCGCTGCGCATCCACGTGCCAAAGTACAGCGATCCCCATGCTTCGTCGATCGCCAGTGTGTCGGTGCCAAATACCGCCCACATTTCTGCCGTGCCGTTGCTCCACTTGCGCCACGCCCACTTGCCGGTCGTGCCCTGCTTTACAATGTAGTTAACGCCAAGTTTAGACAAAATGTCTCGGATAGATATACCGTTAAGTTTCAAATCTCCGACGATAGTCATGTCACCATTCAGATCAACAGGCCATTTGAATTGCACGGTTTTTTCTTTTTCGGCAATGCCTCCAAAGCATACGGACGGCAACGAGAAGTTGATGTTAAGTGGCACTTCTATGGTCGTAACTATGATTTCCTTGGACGTTTTGCTGCCAAAAGCGTCAGAGACGGCTACTTCCAGCTTTCGAGTGGTATCGGTTCCGACACCCGAAAGGTATAGTGTTTTTGCGCCTGCGCTTTGATTGGTAACTGTCTGCGTTACAACACCGTCGAGTGATACTGTAAGATTGGCTCGGTTATCCTGCAATGCCATCGCCAGCGTAAAAGTGATTTTGATGTCCGCTCCGCTTGGGTTTTCTGTCCACACGCTCTCGGTATAACTGCCGCGAACATATGTCAGATCATTGATAACAGGGGTGGTATATGCGGACACAGATAGATTCGTGCTATATGTTGCAGTACGTTTTCGGGAATCTGTCACGACAACCTTTACAGGGATGTTTCCGCTATCGGGCAGACTGTTTTCCGCGTTAGCGTCAACGACTTTCCCATTTACGGTCATCACAGTGTCGATGATCTTACTCCCCATCACGCCAGCCGCAGTTATACTCGCTTTTACTCGGCTTTTGTTCTGAACCCAACCATAAATACTCTCATATCCCGCCGCATCCGACAAACTAACAGACACGGTGGGTACTGTATCGGGGGAAACAGTAATTTTCGTCCACACGTCAGTAGACCCGATCAGGGTATCTCCGTTATAAGTCATGCATCGGAAATGCATCTGACCTGATTCCGCGCCGGTAAGCAAATTTGCAAATGATTTAAGAGGTGTCCACTTAATCGACCGCTCTGCGGTTTTAGTCGCAATCGTGCCGTGGTAGCGTATTCCGAAGTTATAAATAATCGTGTGGGTAAAATCGTTACTCGCGGGATCAAGTGTAATTGTACCCTCTTGCCCCATTACCAGAGGGGCTATAACGGGCGTCGTTGCACGAGGAATTGTACTTAGAGTCAACGTTTGAGATTTTTTAACTACGCCCGCGCTGATTCTCGTATCCATCCACGTGTTCACCGTAATCGTGCCGGTGCCGTCGTTCCTGTGGGGGACAGTGATTGTAGTATCAACGATTGTCTTAGTTGTACCTTGGGGAAGAGTATAACTAACACTATATTGCGTCACTTGCCCACCGTTGATATATACATCGTAGTACGCGGTTCTGGAATAATCATTGTGGCTTGCGCCGGTCTGCGTAGATTCCCACAAAATTCTTACCTGAGACGTATTGTCCTGAATATTTTGACTGATTTGAGATAGTGTCAGGCTTTGATAAACCGCCATCAATTCACCCCCACAAAACTAACAGATTGGTTCGGCTGTACAACGATGCTCATCGGGCCAAGTCTGAATCTCGACAACTCTACCAGTTCAAAACTGTTATTATTCCAGTATGCTAAGAGCATTCCGTTTGCATCATAGAAGCCAATTTTGTCGTTGTATTCCCTGAGCGTAATTTCAGATACCGAAGAGCCGATTCTTAAAACCGGATGCCCGTCATCATCCATCCCGATATCAATAAAATCGGAGAGGGTTTGGCCGTTCACAGTAACGCGCTCCGCTGACATTTGACCGGTGGTAATAGCATTTGCATTGATTTGCCCGTCCATCGTCAACGCCACACCGCTAATCGTCTTTCCTCCGTCTTTGGAGTATCCAAGCCCGTTGATATTCATCAGCCACAGGCGGGTATTATCTTCGACAGTTGGGGTATCACGTACCATCCATCCAGTAGGATATCCATTTTCATCATAGAGGACTTCCCAATATCCGCCCTTTGCACCAATGATGCGCTCGGTCGCGTCCTGCATCGCTTTTGCAAGCCCCGCATACTCGCGCTTAACTTTTTGGATGATGGGGTTCTCGACAGTATAGTTTGAGTCCGGTGGGCCGTAACAGATAGTGGTAGCACTCATGCCGCCTTTAACTCGCAACTCCTGCGACATAACCAAAACGGGCAGACCGCCTCCGTCAAGGTCTGTGCTGTCGATAACGTGTATAATGTCACCGGCTTCAACGGACGGATCGCCACGCCACTTTACTTCTAGTGGCATCAGAGTCAGACTTTTTATCTGTTCAAACACCGAGACGGCAACCGCTTCTGTCATATATGGATTTGTTGCCGAAATGCTAGTTCCCGTCCCGACAGTAATCGGATTATCTTCCGTGCCGGTGACAAGCGCCTGAATTGTGAATCGATCGTCGGCTGTCTTTTTCAAACCATTCTGATATTGCGCGTCAAGCCCTACGGTAATACCCTCGGTATATTTGCAAAAAACCAACTGACCTGTCGCGTCGAATTTCGCATTCGCACCGATTAGCCCTGCCAACCATCCTAACTGCTGACGGATTGTACCCGCGTAAGAATTGGAAATTACCATATCCGGGAAAGCAACTTCTGGAGCAGTGATGTTCGCCTGTAGACAGATATCGGTCAGCATCGCATTCGGAGTGGCCGGAAAACTAATGGTGGGGGTATATTCGTCAGTCAGTGCCGCCATGCGGTCATAACCGGTGATCGTGAGACACAGGTTGCCGCTATTTTCTACGCCGTCAGAGGGGACGTAAAACACGCCTTTCGGGATGTATACAGTTCCGCCGTCTCCGGGAAGAATGACCCCGACAGAGGGGGCGAAATACGCCCCGTTTAGGGGAAGCGCGGGAGTTTGCTTATAAATCGTCACTTTGCATTGCGAGGAAAAAGACGCTCCGATCGTTACACCGTCCGATGACCCGCATTGTTCAGTAACAACGATTTCCTGAATTTCAGAAGCGGCAAGCTCGCTGACACCGTTAAATGTGATTTTACTAGTAATACTTCTTCCCGGCGATTTACACGCTTCATGGAAGGATTCTGTCACAGTGTACATGGTGCTTCACCTTTCAATAAAATTCATGGAGAGACTATTCCACAGATAGACCCCGTTAATGAGACTATACATAGGAGCAGTCCGGTCGCCCACATAAGCAGTCATGCTTCGAGTTTCTCCGGTCAGCGCATCAGGATAGGAAACCGTGAAAAAGGTATCCGTGACGGCGTTTAGCAAAGTGGACATATCCGCTGCGGTCATTGGAGGCCACGAGAGAGTTAGTTTTCTCTTTACTGCAACTCGATCTCGAAATAGGTCGCCATTCTGATTTCGACCCGTCCCATCAGCGTCAATGTCTTGAATGCTCCATGACAACTGAGCAGGGTCAGGCAGAGGGACAGAAGTCCCGTCTGCCTTTGCGATTACAAGAATTGCCATAATTTCTCCTTACGCCAACAGTGGGCTAAATCCGGTTGCGCGGATGGCGGCATTGTTTTCGTCAACCATCTGCCTAAACAATTCTTTACCGTTCATCTGCACAATTACAGTGATCGGGCGACCGTTGCCCGAATTCGTTTCACCGCTTGCTCTCTGCACTGCCTCGTACACACCTTGCGATACAGATTCGACAATCTGATCGTTGTTTGCTACAGCCGTCTTTCCTCCAATGCGACCAACCATCTCAGCCCCTGCTTCACGCGCGATAAAGAGCTGCCCCTCATCCACAAAACCGCCATTAGCCAATCTCGGAATACTGACATAAGAGATGGTACTAATGCCTCCGCCAACGATACTCAGCACTGAATTGACTTTCCCAATGAAGTTATTCAGCGGCCGGATAATGCCATTTAGCATTCGTTCCAGCAAACTAATCGCGCCATTTACCAACGCTCTAAAGGCTGAATTGATAGCGTCAACCACATTCGACTGGAACCACCCGCCGACTCCCGCGAATACGCCAGCGATTTTGTCCCAAAGCGAAACGAAAAATTCACCGACCGATGAGCACATCGACCTGAATGCTGTTTGCACTGGGGTGATAATTTTGTTTTTAAACCAATCCGTCACAACGCCCCACTCAGCTTTAACCTTCGTCCATGAGGTCGTAAAAGAAGCAGCGATTTTAGTTCCGAGCGTTGAGAAGAAAGTATCGACCGGAGTGATTACTTTGGTGTTAAACCAATCACCTACGGTTGACCACAGTGCGCAAATGGAATTCCAAGCATTCGTGAAGAACTGGGCGATGTCCGTGCAAAGATTACTGAAAAAGGTAGAAATACCGTTAACAATGTTGGGAATCAGAGTTCCAAGAAGAGTACCACCCAGATTTGTGATTCCCTCGATGACACCGGAAACCCAACCCGTGAATCCATTTACAAGTCCATCGATCACACCTGAAAAGATTTTAGAAATACCGGAACCGAAAGTGGCAAAGGATTTCTTAACCAAATCCAAATCACCAGTAAATACACCTTTTAAAAATTGTGCGAATCCCGTGAATACTTCCACGACGCCTGTCACCGCAGTGATTACGCCGTCCAGCACGCCAACCAGACCGTTAAATAACCCGATTAAAGAACTTCCGACAACTGTGATTACTACTTCGCCGATGAAGTTCATGAGGCTACCGATAGTAGATTTCAGGCCATTCCAAAAACCGTCAACCCAGCCGAGTTTTTCGCCTAGCTGATTCAGTTTGTCGTTGAGCGCCTGCAAGCGTTCTCCAACTTTCAGCTTTCCAAAGGTGTTTGCCACTGCCGATTTAATATCGTTCCATCTCTCAATAAGAACTTTGAGAGTAGCAATGACTACTACCAAAATTGCAACAGCAGGAGCCGCAACCTTGGCAACCATCCCAAGTACAGACAAAAATCCTTTTACTCCGCCGCCAGCCGCGTTAAATTGTAAGGCAACTCCCGCGATACAACTTGCGAGTTTTGAAAGGATCGCTTGACCTGCGCCCGAACTAGCAAACGTGGCAAACCCCGCTTGTAACGTAGCAACTGCGGCAGTAACCCTTTTCCCGATTTTCCAACCTGCGAATGCCGCCCCGATTGCCAGAGCGATCACCAAAAGTGGTTTTAGTTTATCTTTGATCTCATCAACACGAGTTTCTACCGCATCGCCGAGAAAGTCATAGGTGGGGAGATCGAAGTCAAACCCACCTCCGCCAGCGCCGCCAGCACCGCCACCGCCCGATCCGCCATTGCTGGCCGAGGGAAGTACATTCAACTCGTCAAATCCGGCGATGTATTTCTTCAACTCTTTAGCCGACCCGGCAGCGCTTCCGAGATTATCTGCCACCGCTCCTGTGCCGGATGCGAGTTTCCCAACGCTTGAATAATCAACATCGGTCAAAGTAAAACCGAGAAGATTTGCG
>OBHX01002493.1_pt1 | contig 14237 bp, 7 predicted proteins | sample 1519331 | NCBI WGS metagenome assembly OBHX01 (sample SAMEA2602897, study PRJEB22501) | metagenome
GTTTTAGAGCTGTGCTGTTTCGAATGGTTCCAAAACGATTTAGAGAGTGTGAGGCACGGGCGTTAGGTTTTAGAGCTGTGCTGTTTCGAATGGTTCCAAAACCATTATTTCCAACAACTGCAACTTTGTTTCGTTTTAGAGCTGTGCTGTTTCGAATGGTTCCAAAACGTCACCAGCCCACTCATCTATGATGTTAATGTTTTAGAGCTGTGCTGTTTCGAATGGTTCCAAAACTATAATATTATGGAAAATTGGCTAGAATGTGTTTTAGAGCTGTGCTGTTTCGAATGGTTCCAAAACACGTTTATTATGGTTTACAACAAAATTAAGTTTTAGAGCTGTGCTGTTTCGAATGGTTCCAAAACAATGTTATAATAATTTATATAAAATAAAAAGTTTTAGAGCTGTGCTGTTTCGAATGGTTCCAAAACTTCTGTAATGTTCGTTTTTCCGTCACCTTTGTTTTAGAGCTGTGCTGTTTCGAATGGTTCCAAAACTGTATTTTCTGAAATAGCTGGAAGATAGTTGTTTTAGAGCTGTGCTGTTTCGAATGGTTCCAAAACGGTATGGCAAACGGGAGAGTACGGACATACGTTTTAGAGCTGTGCTGTTTCGAATGGTTCCAAAACATTGCGGTGCGCTAAATAATCATAATATGAGTTTTAGAGCTGTGCTGTTTCGAATGGTTCCAAAACTCCAAAAGAACAACAAAAGGACGCCCCAAAGTTTTAGAGCTGTGCTGTTTCGAATGGTTCCAAAACCTTATTCAATTACTTCAATAATTTTTATAAGTTTTAGAGCTGTGCTGTTTCGAATGGTTCCAAAACGGATACAGATTTTGAAGAAATTAAACCAAAGTTTTAGAGCTGTGCTGTTTCGAATGGTTCCAAAACCGGACATACGGGAGTCGTTACAGGTTTAGCGTTTTAGAGCTGTGCTGTTTCGAATGGTTCCAAAACAATATTGTTATAATTAACTTGTAAAAATAAGTTTTAGAGCTGTGCTGTTTCGAATGGTTCCAAAACATACGGACATACTGGTATTGTAACTGGTTTGTTTTAGAGCTGTGCTGTTTCGAATGGTTCCAAAACCTTTCTTTGCTACACTGTTACTGAGGGTGGGTTTTAGAGCTGTGCTGTTTCGAATGGTTCCAAAACCAAAGTTACATCTTCGGACATTGGAACAAAGTTTTAGAGCTGTGCTGTTTCGAATGGTTCCAAAACTGCTAAAAAGCCTTTAATGCCAGTATCAATGTTTTAGAGCTGTGCTGTTTCGAATGGTTCCAAAACTTTAATATACTTTGTCCGTCAATCCATGAAGTTTTAGAGCTGTGCTGTTTCGAATGGTTCCAAAACTAAATATTGTTATAATTAACTTGTAAATAAGTTTTAGAGCTGTGCTGTTTCGAATGGTTCCAAAACTTATCGTAAATTATTTAATAATTTTTTGTCGTTTTAGAGCTGTGCTGTTTCGAATGGTTCCAAAACTATTGTTATAATTAACTTGTAAATAAATAAGTTTTAGAGCTGTGCTGTTTCGAATGGTTCCAAAACTTTCTTTGCTACACTGTTACTGAGGGAGGGTTTTAGAGCTGTGCTGTTTCGAATGGTTCCAAAACATACGGTCATACTGGTATTGTCACGGGTTTGTTTTAGAGCTGTGCTGTTTCGAATGGTTCCAAAACATTGCAGCAATTGCAAAGCCTCTTGAAATGGTTTTAGAGCTGTGCTGTTTCGAATGGTTCCAAAACGCTGGTAATGCTTGGGTGTATGCTACTAATGTTTTAGAGCTGTGCTGTTTCGAATGGTTCCAAAACTTTTTCAAATAATAAAATAAAAATACGTTCGTTTTAGAGCTGTGCTGTTTCGAATGGTTCCAAAACGTTAAATTCTTTGGGAGTCGATAAAGAGAGGTTTTAGAGCTGTGCTGTTTCGAATGGTTCCAAAACTATTATACGAGCGCTATACTCTCCTAATAAGTTTTAGAGCTGTGCTGTTTCGAATGGTTCCAAAACTTTTCATTAGCATATTGCATCTCTGCAACTGTTTTAGAGCTGTGCTGTTTCGAATGGTTCCAAAACTACAAAACTACATAAATAATAACTAATTTAGTTTTAGAGCTGTGCTGTTTCGAATGGTTCCAAAACTCCAAAAGAGCAACAAAAGGACGCCCCAAAGTTTTAGAGCTGTGCTGTTTCGAATGGTTCCAAAACACTCTAAAAAGCCAAAAATGCCAGTTTCGAGTTTTAGAGCTGTGCTGTTTCGAATGGTTCCAAAACTCCAATCGGATACGGTGACCGTTTGAAAAAGTTTTAGAGCTGTGCTGTTTCGAATGGTTCCAAAACCTGAATAGTTCCTGGAACATCTTCCACAGCGTTTTAGAGCTGTGCTGTTTCGAATGGTTCCAAAACTTACAAATCGTTTCCAATATTGTTGACCGTGTTTTAGAGCTGTGCTGTTTCGAATGGTTCCAAAACAAAGGCTAGTGATACTATTTGGCTTATCAAGTTTTAGAGCTGTGCTGTTTCGAATGGTTCCAAAACTAGGGCGCGTGCATAGCGGTATTGTTAGAAGTTTTAGAGCTGTGCTGTTTCGAATGGTTCCAAAACGCCTGATTTTAATTATTTCCCATCAATGGAGTTTTAGAGCTGTGCTGTTTCGAATGGTTCCAAAACATTTGATAGTGAAGACCTTTCACAAATTGCGTTTTAGAGCTGTGCTGTTTCGAATGGTTCCAAAACCCACCATCTCCAAATGTAACTATCTTGCCCGTTTTAGAGCTGTGCTGTTTCGAATGGTTCCAAAACCCATGGAAGCTCTGTTGAATGCAGTAAAGGAGTTTTAGAGCTGTGCTGTTTCGAATGGTTCCAAAACACAAAAACGAGCAATTGCCAAGTCTGTTAAGTTTTAGAGCTGTGCTGTTTCGAATGGTTCCAAAACGGTAGCAACGCTCGCATTTGTTTTCATCGTGTTTTAGAGCTGTGCTGTTTCGAATGGTTCCAAAACTTTGGTTTCTGGCTTAAATCTGGGTGCAAAGTTTTAGAGCTGTGCTGTTTCGAATGGTTCCAAAACAATTTTATTTTCTAACTCATCAGGTGCTGAGTTTTAGAGCTGTGCTGTTTCGAATGGTTCCAAAACTTCTACAATGTTACCACTTTTGAAAGCTATGTTTTAGAGCTGTGCTGTTTCGAATGGTTCCAAAACGGACCGCAGATTGCAGAACAGACTTGCAAGGTTTTAGAGCTGTGCTGTTTCGAATGGTTCCAAAACACTATTTTCTGTGCTTTGATTAGTAACGGTGTTTTAGAGCTGTGCTGTTTCGAATGGTTCCAAAACCCAAGGGGTAGCTACTATCATCAATGCGGTGTTTTAGAGCTGTGCTGTTTCGAATGGTTCCAAAACATATAAACAGATTTTGTGCCATCTGGGTTGGTTTTAGAGCTGTGCTGTTTCGAATGGTTCCAAAACTAAACTGCTGTGATATTCAGTATCTTCGTTGTTTTAGAGCTGTGCTGTTTCGAATGGTTCCAAAACTCAAGATGCAGACACGTCTCTTGACACGGAGTTTTAGAGCTGTGCTGTTTCGAATGGTTCCAAAACTAAAGGCATTAACGACCTTATCCATGATTTGTTTTAGAGCTGTGCTGTTTCGAATGGTTCCAAAACCATTGATTTAGTTGGATTTACTGTTATTGAGTTTTAGAGCTGTGCTGTTTCGAATGGTTCCAAAACTTATCGTAAATTATTTAATAATTTTTTGTCGTTTTAGAGCTGTGCTGTTTCGAATGGTTCCAAAACTAAAGACCTAAAATATAATACAAATCTTTCGTTTTAGAGCTGTGCTGTTTCGAATGGTTCCAAAACCTAATTTATAATGAATATGTAAGATAAATAAGTTTTAGAGCTGTGCTGTTTCGAATGGTTCCAAAACTCTGGTTTGTGACTACGAGGATGATGCAAGGTTTTAGAGCTGTGCTGTTTCGAATGGTTCCAAAACAGTAGTCTTTTCCTATGATAAAAACGGTATGTTTTAGAGCTGTGCTGTTTCGAATGGTTCCAAAACAAATTTAAAGGCTGAATATGTTGATAGTAGTTTTAGAGCTGTGCTGTTTCGAATGGTTCCAAAACCATATAATATTACTAAGTAATATAGAAATAGTTTTAGAGCTGTGCTGTTTCGAATGGTTCCAAAACATATATTTATAATGAATATATACTTTAGTAGTTTTAGAGCTGTGCTGTTTCGAATGGTTCCAAAACTTTGATTCCGGCAGTGTCATCAATATATATGTTTTAGAGCTGTGCTGTTTCGAATGGTTCCAAAACTCACGCGCCAATTTTTCAGATTTTTAGGTAGTTTTAGAGCTGTGCTGTTTCGAATGGTTCCAAAACGTATTTCATTTTGAGTTCGCGTTCTTCGGCGTTTTAGAGCTGTGCTGTTTCGAATGGTTCCAAAACTGCCTTACGTTCGTTAAACGGTCAAACAATGTTTTAGAGCTGTGCTGTTTCGAATGGTTCCAAAACTTAAGCTATGGAATATATTAACAAAAAAACGTTTTAGAGCTGTGCTGTTTCGAATGGTTCCAAAACCGATTCCTTGGCTAGCTATAAAATAAAAGAGTTTTAGAGCTGTGCTGTTTCGAATGGTTCCAAAACCGAAGGCCTAGCGCTATTTGAAATGCTTTTGTTTTAGAGCTGTGCTGTTTCGAATGGTTCCAAAACAAACCCTGATATGAATGTAATTAGATATGTGTTTTAGAGCTGTGCTGTTTCGAATGGTTCCAAAACCTACCGCAACTGCGTTCTTGTTTTCGCCATGTTTTAGAGCTGTGCTGTTTCGAATGGTTCCAAAACAAACGCTGAAAAATACGGCAATACAGCCGAGTTTTAGAGCTGTGCTGTTTCGAATGGTTCCAAAACCGTTAACGCGCTTGATGTACGTAAATCCCAGTTTTAGAGCTGTGCTGTTTCGAATGGTTCCAAAACGTCTTCTAAGGAAGATGATGCAGCAGGGAAGTTTTAGAGCTGTGCTGTTTCGAATGGTTCCAAAACACAATACATTTTAATCATAGGGCTTGCAAATTTTTCCAATCGTGTTATAATACTTTTTAGAGACATATCACCTACAGGAAATCTTTCAGAGAGCGTGTGGAGCTGGGAATCACGCAGAGGATGTAGCTGGGACTACTCGATTTGTTTTTATGCAAACATGAAACGGTGGCTACGTTAGAGCCAATCAGAGGTGTCAACAAACTTTTTTGTTGTACATGAATGAAGGTGGAACCACGTTGCGACGTCCTTTTAGGATTGTCGCTTTTTATTTTGTCGGAAGGAGGAAGAGTTATGCTCTATATGATTGGTGGATCGCCTTACAGCGGGAAGTCAACAATTGCTTTCCTTCTTGCTCGGAAGTACGATCTGCTTCATATCAAGTTAGATGATTTGACAGACCGGATGATGGATCAAGCAAGAGCGAACGCAAAGCCGATTTCCCTTCTGAGACAGGACAGAAGTCCGGATCAAATCTGGTTGAGACATCCAAAGGAGATGGCAGATGAAGAATGGCGTTTTTATGAGGAGATTTTTCCTTATGTAGCGTCTTACTTGCTAGAACACCAAGAGAAGCCACTTTTGGTGGAGGGAGCAGGGCTGTTGCCTCACTTGGTAAAAAGCCTAGACGGACCAGCGGTTTCCTATCTATGCTTGACTCCGACAGCTGATTTTCAGACAAAGCATTATCAGCAGAGAGAATGGGTTCCCTATGTTTTAGAGGACACATCCAATCCCGAGCAAGCTTTTGAAAACTGGATGCAGCGGGACATTCTTTTTGCCCAAATGGTGCGGAAGGAAGCAAAAAAATTAGGCTATCCTAGCCTTATGACAGACGGCAGTCGATCGGAAAAGGAGACCGCTGAAGAGATTGCTCGGCTCTTAAAATTGCCCAATATAAATAAAATAGATATTAAAGGAGAAAACTATGATTAAGATTACTTTCCCAGATGGCGCTGTTCGTGAATATGAATCAGGCAGCACGACTTTTGACATTGCCCAATCTATCAGCAATTCCTTGGCAAAGAAAGCCTTGGCTGGTAAATTCAACGGCAAACTCATAGATACCACTCGCCCTATCACAGAAGATGGTAGCATCGAAATTGTCACACCTGACCATGAAGACGCCCTGCCTATCTTGCGTCACTCTGCTGCTCACCTCTTTGCCCAAGCTGCTCGTCGTCTTTTCCCAGACATTCACTTGGGAGTTGGTCCAGCTATTCAGGACGGATTTTACTATGATACGGACAATGCTGCTGGTCAGATTTCCAACGAAGATTTGCCTCGTATCGAAGAAGAAATGAAGAAGATTGTCAAGGAGAATTTCCCGTCAATTCGCGAAGAAGTGACAAAAGATCAGGCACGAGAAATTTTCAAGAATGATCCTTACAAGTTGGAATTGATTGAGGAGCACTCAGAAGACGAAGGAGGGCTTACAATCTACCGTCAAGGAGAATATGTGGATCTCTGTCGTGGACCTCATGTACCGTCAACTGGGCGTATTCAAATTTTCCATTTGTTAAATGTAGCGGGTGCATACTGGCGTGGAAATAGCGACAATGCTATGATGCAACGGATCTATGGAACAGCTTGGTTTAATAAGAAAGACCTAAAAAACTATCTCCAAATGCGTGAAGAAGCGAAGGAACGTGACCACCGTAAGCTCGGTAAAGAGTTGGATCTTTTCATGATTTCTCCTGAAGTTGGACAAGGACTTCCATTCTGGCTTCCAGATGGTGCGACTATTCGTCGTATCGTAGAGCGCTATATTACAGACCGCGAAGTCAATGACGGCTACCAACACGTGTATACGCCACCGCTTGCTAGTGTGGATTTATACAAAACTTCTGGTCACTGGGAACATTACCAAGAAGATATGTTCCCGCCAATGGATATGGGAGACGGTGAACAATTTGTTCTTCGTCCGATGAATTGCCCGCATCATATTGAGGTCTATAAAAACCATGTGCATTCTTATCGTGAGCTGCCAATTCGCATTGCAGAACTTGGTATGATGCACCGTTTTGAAAAATCAGGTGCGCTCTCAGGACTCCAACGTGTTCGTGAAATGACGCTGAATGATTCTCACTTATTTGTCATGCCAGAACAAATTCAAGAAGAATTTAAACATGTGCTGGATTTGATGATTGACGTTTACAAAGACTTCAACATTACAGATTATCGTTTCCGTCTGTCTTATCGTGACCCGAATGACAAGCATAAATATTTTGATAATGATGAAATGTGGGAAAATGCTCAACGCATGTTAAAAGGAGCAATGGATGACTTAGGTTTGGATTACTTTGAGGCAGAAGGCGAAGCTGCTTTCTACGGTCCTAAGTTGGATGTCCAAGTAAAAACGGCTCTTGGAAATGAAGAAACTCTTTCCACTATTCAATTAGACTTCTTGCTACCAGAACGTTTCGACCTTCATTATGTCGGAGCAGACGGTGAAGAACATCGTCCAGTCATGATTCACCGTGGTATCGTGTCTACTATGGAGCGCTTTATTGCTTACTTGATTGAAACCTACAAAGGTGCTTTCCCAACTTGGCTTGCTCCTCATCAAGTGACAGTCATTCCGATTTCTAATGAAGCACATACTGACTATGCTTGGAAAGTGGCGAAAGAACTGCGCAATCGTGGTGTCCGCGTGGATGTTGATGAACGCAATGAAAAAATGCAATACAAGATTCGTCAAAGTCAAACCCATAAAGTTCCTTACCAATTGATTGTAGGGGACAAGGAACAAGCAGACGGTACGGTGAATGTTCGTCGTTACGGAAGTAAACAAACACATACAGAAACAGTTGCAGAATTTGTAAATCATATTTTGGCAGATATTGCTAGAAAATCATGCCTAGATGATAGAGAACAATGATGATATGATTGCATATAAAAATGTGCACCAGAGAATTATAACATGTATTCTGTCATCTCACTTTACAATCTTTCAATTTCTGAGCTTAAGCTAGAAAAGATATAAATCAAAAACTCTATTTCTAATTGAGGAAATCCCTTTTATAGAAATAGAGTTTTTTAGTTTACAATCGCCAAGCATCGTAATCAAAGGTTTGTAAAATCATATTCGTCATTTCTTCAGGCGTTTCTTTAGTACCGCTTGAAATCCAGAGTGAGATAATGCCCTCTATGCTAGATAGAAAAACTTCAAGTGCATATTTTTCAGAAATGGGGAAATTTTCTTTTAAAAAGTGTTCGGTTTGAAGTTTGTGCTGATCGTTCGTTAAAATACTAAGCATAAATTCACGGATTGTTTCACGGAAATTGAGGTAATGACTTTGAGAAACGGCATAAATCAGGTCATGGTTTTGTTGGAGATAGCTTAGATTGGCAATGAGTAGGTCGCGCGTGTTTGTCGTTTCTTCAAAATTTTTACGTAATTGGGTAATAATTTCTTCTTTTAGTGTTTCAATTAGGTCGAATTTATCAAGATAGTGAAGATAAAAAGTTCCACGGTTGATACCTGCTCGTTGACAGAGTTTACTAACGGAAATTGTTTCAAATTTTTCTTCTAACAAGAGCTGAATGAGGGCTTCTCTGATATGCTGCTTGGTTGCTGTTTGTCGATTTTGTACCATAATACTCCTTAAATGAACACTCTGTTGATAATTGATGATTGCCTTTATGTTAAGTCTATTTTATAATAAAGATAGGATTCAATCAACAGCTTGTTTATTTAATTGGACATGGAAACTGAAAGAGGAAAAGGCGATGGCTTATATTGAAATGAAGCATAGTTACAAACGATATCAAATGGGAGACACAGAAATCATTGCTAACAATGACACTTCTTTTGACATCGAAAAAGGAGAATTAGTCATCATTCTTGGAGCTTCTGGCGCTGGAAAATCGACGATTCTGAATATTCTTGGCGGAATGGACAGCAATGATGAGGGAGATGTGTTGATTGACGGGCAAAATATAGCGCATTACAACGCTCACCAACTGACGGACTATCGGAGAAATGACGTTGGCTTCGTCTTTCAATTTTATAATTTAGTTCCCAATCTAACGGCGTTAGAAAATGTTGAATTGGCTTCAGAAATTGTTCAAGATGCACAGGACGCAGCAGAGGCATTAGCAGCAGTTGGTTTGGGAAATCGGCTGCATAATTTTCCTGCTCAATTGTCTGGTGGCGAGCAACAGCGGGTTTCTATTGCGCGTGCTGTGGCGAAAAATCCCAAAATTTTGCTTTGTGATGAACCAACAGGCGCACTGGACTATAAAACAGGTAAGCAAGTGCTGCAAATTCTTCAAGATATGTCGCGAAAGCAGGGAGCAACAGTGATTATTGTAACTCATAATGGCGCCTTAGCTCCGATTGCAGATCGCGTGATTCGCATGCACGATGCACGGATTCAGTCCGTCACTTTGAATGAACATCCTCAAGATATTGCAAGTCTAGAGTATTAGTGAGGAGTGGTGATATGAAAAAATCCATTCTAAATAAGGACATCTGGCTCTCTTTTCATCAATCCAAAGGACGCTTTCTGTCCATTATGTTTTTGATGATGTTAGGTTCTTTTACGCTAGTGGGACTGAAAGCAGCCAGTCCAGATATTGAAAACTCAGCCAATCGTTATCTTTCACAGATGAAAATGATGGATTTGGCAGTGATGTCAGACTATGGTATCAGCAAAGCTGACCAAAAAGAACTGAATACCATCTCAAATGCACAGGTAGAATATGGTTATTTTACAGATACGGTGATTGGGGATAGCTCAACTTCTGTTCGAGTTTTTTCTAAGACAACTAATATTTCTAAGTTCAAGCTTGTCTCAGGTCATTTTCCAAGCAAGGAAAATCAAGTGGCTTTGGCTAGTTTTTATCAAGGAAAATACAAGATTGGTGATAGCATTACTTTAAACGAGGAAGGAACCAATAATTATGCTTTGAGGCAACATACCTTTACGGTGACAGGGTTCGTCAATTCAAGTGAATTGGCGTCAACCATTTCTCTTGGCAATTCTAACTCAGGGAGTGGTACCTTGTCTGCTTATGCAGTAGTGACGCCAAAAACGTTTCAAAGTTCAGTCTATACAGTTGCTCGTTTGAGGTATGATGATTTAAAAACACTCAATTCTTTTGGAGATTCCTATCGGAAAAAGATAAAGCAACATGAAAATGAGTTAGAAAAGCTACTGGCTGATAATGGAAAAAATCGTTTATCAGAGATAAAAAATCAAGCGCAGACAAAAATTGCGGACGGAGAAGCAAACATTCGAACTTCTCAACAAGCATTGACAGATGCCAGACAGAAACTAACGGTTGCGCAGGAGCAAATTGATCAAAAAAGAGCAGATTTAGAGCTTGCTCAAGGTCAGATAACTGAAAAAGAAAGCTTACTTGCGCAAGGAGCTGCTCAAATTGCACAGGCTGAACAAACTTTAGCAAGCTCGAAAGAAAAATTAGATACAGCCGCCGCTCAACTGTCTTCGGGTTGGGCACAATTGAACCAAACGAAAACCCAATTAGATCAGGCAGCTAGTCAATTGTCTGCTGCAAAAGAAAATAGAACAAATGCTCAAGCTACATTGGCTGCAACGCAGGCAGAATTGGAAAAAGGTCAAACGCAACTTGTAGCTGCAAAAGCTGATTTGCAGGTAAAGATAGCTGCGTTGCAAGCGCAAGGAATTGATCCAGCAACAGTGCCAGAAATTGTGGCAGCACAAACTAAACTAGCACAAGAAGAAACGAAATTAAATTTTGCGCGTGCAGAACTGGAGAAAAAGCAGGCTGAATTTCAAACTGGACTGACGCAGTATCAAAACCAAGAAGCGCTTTATCAAGCAGGACTTGCCCAATACCAATCTGCGGCTGAGGCATTGAATGCGAAACAAGCTGAATATGACGCAGGCTTGGCTCAATATCAAAGTGGTCAGGCAACCTTAAGAAATAAACAAGTCGAATACCAAGCAGGTCAAGCCCAATTGGCGCAAGCAAAACAACAAATCGCAGATGGTCAGACGCAATTGAACCAAGTTCAGGCAACATTGAACGATAAAAAAACTGAATACGAAAAGCAAAAGAAAGATGCTGAAACAAAAATAAAAAATGGGCAAGCAGACATTCAAAAGGCAAAAGATGAAGTAGCTGGCTTGTCTGTACCAACCTACCGTGTGTATACACGTCGGACATTTCCAGGAGCTGACGAGTACACAACAACGGGGAATCGTGCTTATGGCATCTCAGCTGTAGGGAATGCTTTCCCGATTGTACTGTATCTGGTAGCTGCCCTTGTAACGGTAACGACCATGACGCGTTTTGTCAGCGAAGAACGCACAAATGCAGGTGTTTTAAAAGCTTTGGGTTATCGGAACCAAGATGTCGTTAAGAAATTTGCCGTCTATGGCTTGGTTTCAAGTTTAATCGGTTCAGTAATTGGAATTTTAGCGGGGACTTATTTCTTGCCTTATATTTTAGGGAAAACTATTTTTAAGACATCAACTTATCCAGCTTTGCGATTAGACTTTTATTGGGAAATTAGTCTCATTGCTCTTTTATGCTCGGTCTTGTGTGGCGTCGCACCAGCTCTTTATATTGCCCACAAAGAGTTGAAAGAAAAACCGTCTCAATTATTGTTGCCTAAGGCACCTACCAAAGGCTCAAAAATCTTGCTAGAGCGGATTGACTTCATTTGGCGTCGCCTCAGCTTTACGCAAAAAGTGACAGCTCGAAATATCTTTCGTTATAAGCAAAGAATGCTGATGACTATTTTTGGTGTGGCAGGCTCCGTCGCCCTCTTATTTGCCGGTCTGGGGATGTCTTCTTCTATGGAAGGTATGGGAAATCGGCAGTATGGAGAAATTATCAAATACGATGCGGTCATTTCGCAAAAACATCATCTCAAATCAGACGAGCAAGCAGCAATTAATCATTTATTAGCAGATAAAAAAATAGCTAAAAAACGCGGTATTTATCAAGAAACATTTACCAAAAAAATCAAGGGTGCTAAAGATGAGCAGTCTCTCGCGTTATTTGTGACAACAGGCAAGGATTTTCATCATTTCATAGAGTTATATGATAGTCAAAGCAAAGCGAGCTTGAACTTGTCTTCGCATGGAGCAGTCATTTCTCAGAAATTAGCAACTATTATGCATGTTTCTGTTGGAGATACTTTTGAGGTGACATCTGACGAGGGGAAACGCTATAAAATCAAAGTTTCTGGTATTGCTGAAATGTACGCAGGGCATTTTATCTTTATGAATCAGGACTATTATCAAACGGTATTTGCTCGTAAGTTCCAAGAAAATGCTTATCTGATAAAATTGAAAGATTCTTCTAGTAAAAATGTACAAGATACCGCAGCAGCCTTCATGAAATTAACAGGTGTGCGAGCAGTCGTACAAAATACAGGCATTTTGGAACAAATTGATGTCATTGTCAAATCTCTTGGCTTTGTAATGCAGATTTTAACCTTTGCCTCTATTTTACTAGCCATTGTGATTCTTTATAACTTGATGAACATCAATATTGCGGAGCGGATTCGAGAATTATCAACGATTAAAGTATTGGGGTTCCATAATAAGGAAGTCACATTTTATATTTATCGAGAAACCATTCTTTTGTCTGTTATTGGTATTATCGTAGGCTTGTTTTTGGGGAATATCTTACATCGCTCCCTTTTAGAGACGATTGCCCCAGACGCCTTTCTGCTCAATCCGGCAGTATCGGTATTTGTCTATCTTGTACCAGTCTTTTCTATCATCATGATTTTGATTGTCTTAGGCTTTATGGTCAATGCAATATTGAGGCGTATTGACATGTTGGAAGCGTTGAAGTCGGTAGATTGATGAGGCAGTAAAACTTTCACTCAAACTTGGGAGTGGAAGTTTTTTCTTGGTTTGTTATAATATTTTTATAAAGGACAGACGAAACGGTACAATGAAACGAAAAATTGCTTTATTATCAGATATTCATGGAAATGTAACGGCATTAGAAGCTGTTTTGGCGGACGCTAAAAAGGAACAGGTGACCGATTACTGGTTTTTGGGAGATTTGTTGGCGCCGGGAACGGGGCGAAGGAAGATTCTTGACTTAATGGCTACTTTGCCAATCAGTCTCCAAGTGCGGGGAAATTGGGAGGATAGCATTTGGAATGCCCTTCATGGGAAATTAGACATTAGTCGCCCTAGTCATCTCTATATGATTTGTTTGTGCCAGTATCTTTTGGAAAAAGTCACGCCTGAAGAACTGAACCGACTGCATGAATTGCCTTTGCAGCTTTTGACAAAAGTTGGCGATTTAGAAATCGCTGTGACTCATCATTTGCCAGATAAAAATTGGGGCCGAGAGTTGATTCACATTGGTCAACAAGAGAACTTTGATCGCCTGTTTGAAGGAAATCATTGTGCAATTGCCATTTATGGTCATATTCATCAGCAATTTCTTCGTTATGCGACGGGTGGACAGATGATTATCAATCCAGGCTCTATCGGTCAGCCTTTCTTTCTAGATGCTTGTTTGCGAAAGGATCTGCGAGCTCAGTATGCTATTTTAAAAATTGATGAACAAGGCTTAGCAGAGGTTGACTTTAGGCGAGTTGCTTATGACGTAAACAAAGAATTGGAACTGGCGAGAACATTGAAGTTACCTTATTATGAAGTGTATTACGAAAGTCTAGTCAATGGGATTCATCACACCCATAACCATGATTTACTTCGAGCAATTAGTGAGCGAGAAGACTATGTTGCGCAGCTTAAGGAGTTTTTTAGACGTAATATATGAAGTCACAACGTAAATAAAGTATATGAGTAATAGAAGCAGCAAATGAAAGGAGTTTAACATGCAAATTTCGAGTCGTTTTACCATTGCTACGCACATGTTGACTGTTATAGCACTAGAATGTCAAGAGCACAAAGTAACGAGTGATGTTCTAGCAGCTAGCGTTGGAGTAAACCCTGTTATTATTCGCAAAATCTTATCGCAATTGAAAAGTGCGGATTTGATTTCTGTAGCGCGTGGGAGGGGAGGAGCTATCATTATGAGAGATTTAAAAGACATTACCCTCTTGGATGTCTATCAAGCAGTAGAATGCCTAGGCAAATCTGGACAACTCTTTAGCTTTCATGAGCATCCTAATCCATCTTGTCCCATTGGCAGAAATATTCATTTAGTTTTAGATGATAAATTAGCAGAAATTCAAGCAGCAATGGAAAAAGAATTGAG
>OBHX01002494.1_pt1 | contig 14236 bp, 11 predicted proteins | sample 1519331 | NCBI WGS metagenome assembly OBHX01 (sample SAMEA2602897, study PRJEB22501) | metagenome
GCTCAACTCAGACGCAGTAGCCCGCCAGTGCGCACAGTCACGCGCTGATGCCGCCCCATGTCATCACCTGAGGCGGTTCCTGTTTTTCCTAATCCAATTTGTTATGTAAATTTTCCGCCACAGACTCCATGTACTCGTTCGCCTCCATCTCATACATCAGCTCTGTGAGCTGTATGCTCTTGTTCGTGCGCATTTTGATAAATCCAGTTACTCTTTCCGGTGTCGATGTCAATTACATACTTAATAAAAATCCCCTTTATATATCCTTTGAAACTTTTGTGTAAAATCCCTTCCCATATATCTCCGCTCCGGAGCATGACGCACCGCCATATTAGACACCAGTGCACCATCTAGCAGACTATACCCCCTCACCCTGCTCTGGTACACAAACACGGCTCTTCCTTCATCTATCAAAATTCTATGCAGTCGCTTGGTAATAACTCCCTGATTCGGAATCCCTTCCAATTCTCCAAAGTAAGTCCACTCTCCATCAATTTGGCGAAGAAAGAAAACACCTTTATCTATGCCACGCATCACCCAAAAACAAATTTGGTCATCCACAAATACTGCCCCATTCATAACATGAGAAAATATTCTGCTCAAGATAACCGTTTCCTTATCATCTTTAAGTTGGACTATATTGCCACAAGTGCACACTCTCCACCGTCCATTTTCTGATACTCCAATTACCTTCTCTCGTTCACTCTGCTTTTCCGGGGTTATCGATTTATTTTGCTGTCCAGACGTTTTTACCGCTCCAGCATTTTCCTGATTCAATGTAACGGAGATTGTGTCCGTTCGGAAAATGTGAACTCTGTCAGCAGATATATCAAAACGCAGAATAAAATTCTGAATGCGTTCCAAATCGCCATTCCCGAAACATCCAAAATACCAATGCAATCTCTTGCTATCTTTATTTTGCCTTATAACCTCCGCAAAATAATCCCAATCCACCGGATACAAGGAATGTCCTATCGTAATAACCTTATCAATTTCCGAAAGACTTTCAAAGAAATTCTTATGTGCATCAATAATTTTGTCGCAATGTTTCGTCAAACTATCATCCGCTTCTACAATTTCTCGAAGAGCAACTTGCTGCGCATCATAGATCATCTGCATACGATTTCCGGACAAATTAATTCCCTTCCAATTCTCCTCGAAGTCAAATTGTGAATCACTTGCTTGCGGTTGATGTCCCAAAACCAGCTTGTCCGCTGGCGCTCCTTTGTTCATTCTCCGACATCCATGTATGTAACAGACATCACTTTCCGGAACTCCATATAATTCCTCTATGAACTCTGTATAATTAAAATCAAGAAACTTCCGTTCAAGAAAATCGCCTGTCTGAATAATACTTTTGAGCGGACGACAATCCGTATAAACCTGTAAAGAATTAATCCACTTCGTAAACCTATCCATCAATTCCACCGCAAGCTCCATTGCCGGTGCTGCTGCCATCTCAGCTGCAGCAAAAAAATCTGCAGCCTGCGCATCCTCATCATAAGCATCCATGGCATCCAACAACGTATCCAGAACAAATGGCTGACTCATTGCTTCAACGTTCATTGTTGCCAAAGCGCCTTCAAAATCGGCCCATAAGTCATCAGACTCAAGATAGTTTTCTAAAACAAAGCGAATATGACTGTTCTTCCCAATCGTATTTCCAAAATCATAATAGCTTGACCTCACTCCATGCATCAGATCAAATCCATTTCCAATGATATAGAGAATTTTTTCCTTCGGATCCGGAACTACATGCTCCAACGGAATGATGTCAAACTGCCCTTCCAAGTCCTTAAGAGCACTATAATACCGCTTAACATCCTCAGCCTTTTTCCTCTGCCATTCTTGATTCTCCTTCTGTTTCCGTTCCTGCGCTTGTTTCGCATAGTGTACCTTACGGCATATCGGACAATACTTCGGTAAAGGACGCTTTCTCACAGAAAAGTATTCCTGCTCGGATTGTCTTATTACAAATATTTGATTACAGTTTTTACACGTGACTTCTACATCTCTCATATGCGTTCTTAACTGAAAACCTCCTCTGCCTGTCTCAAAAGTATATCCTAACCTTTTGGGACTACACTTTTCTGACCATCTTAATATTTTAGTCTATTTTCTCAAATTTGCTGCTGGCATTCTATGTATGGACTATGGATCGTTTACCTCATATTCAAAAAATTCTTGACTTTCCCCCCGTCATTCGCTATTCTGAGTTCACAACACATATATCCATTTCAAGCAACTCGGTTGCCAGATCATAACGAACCATTTTCCGGTTCAATTATCAATGGATAATACAATTAAATATTTTAAATCATTCTGATTTATTTTTGCTTTTTGGGGGTGTGAAAATAAATCCTTATGATATATACTAAAGGAAAGGTAACATACTATATGGAGAAAAGCAACGTACCTGATTTTGAAACCGCAACCGGAACTATCGATTATGGTTTCACTAATGATTATGTATTTCGTAAGATCCTGCAGGAAAACAACGATGTGCTGAAAGCCTTAATCTGTTCCATCCTGCACATGGAGCCGGATGGAATTAAAGTTACTGTGACAAATCCAATTTCACTCGGCGAAACATTCTCTGCCAAGGATTTCATACTGGATGTCCGGGTCGTGCTCAATGATGGCCGACTGATTGATCTCGAAATGCAGATGACCGACGAATACAACTGGCCCGATCGTTCTATTTCTTACGCTTCGCGGAATTTCGATCAATTGAAACGCGGAGAATACTACATCAATGCAAAACCGGTGCACAGTATCGGATTTCTGAATTTTACGCTCTTTAAAGAGACGCCGGAATTCAATGCACTGTATCAGCTTCTGAACATCAAAACCAAACGGCTGTACAGTGAAAAGTTTTCGATTCATGTGATTGATCTAAGCCGCATCGACCTTGCCACAGAAGAAGATCGGCACTATGGAATTGACCGTTGGGCAAAACTTTTCAAAACAAAGACATGGGAGGATTTGCGTATGATCACAAAAAATAATGAAACAATGCAAAAAGCTGCGGACTCCTTATATCAGCTCAACTCAGACGCAGTAGCCCGCCAGTGCGCACAGTCACGCGCTGATGCCGCCTATTGGGAAACCATAAAAAACAATAAGCTTCGCTATCTGGAAGAAGCCAATTCACAATTGACGCAAACCATTGATCAGCAAGCTTCTCGGATTGACCAACAGGCCTCGCAAATTGACCAACAAACCTGGCAAATCAATCAACAGGCCTCTCGTATCGCTGAATTGGAAGCCGCCCTTGCTAAGCAAAACAAATAATATGTAGCACCGAACCGCCCCATGTCATCACCTGAGGCGGTTCCTATCTTTCCTAATCCAATTTGTTATGTAAATTTTCCGCCACAGACTCCATGTACTCGTTCGCCTCCATCTCATACATCAGTTCTGTGAGCTGTGCAATCTCGATCGGATCATCCGTCTCCTGACGGAATTTACGAATCGTTCCATCCGCAATATTTTGCGCAGGTCCTAAAACAATCGAACGCATGAAATCCCACAATTTCTTTTGGCTATATGTCCCCTCGGAACATGCCTTTCTAAAATCTTCCCATACCCTTTTAAATGTCGGTTCCCGAACCTCTCCATCACTATGAAAAAGATACTCATATTTTGAAAATATATCATCTTCCTCATCTGTATGCTCTTGTTCGTGCGCATTTTGATAAATCCAGGTAAATGAATTAATTTCTTTAATAAACGCTACCGTATCTGCATCCGGTCCAAACGAGCCATCGTATTCACCGCAGCTCCAATCTTCCTCGTTAAATTGCTTCGGTTCACAGCCAGCCTCTTCCACCAAAGAAACCGCAATATGGTACAAATTATCCTTGTATCGCTCACCCAGACCGATTCTCTGCAACGCATCGAACAGATCGATCACTTCCACCTGCGTTCCGAAATACCCCAGATCCCGATCGCTGATCTTCGTATCGATTTTGTCCAAAAGCACTCTTGCCGATGCTTCCGGCATCTCACACAGACGCCGCACTCTGCCGATGTCGCGAAGCAGATCAAACTTGCTGTTTTCAATCTTCTCTGCCGGACTTTGTTTCTGAAAAACAATACTTGGGTTATTCCCATATGTCTTCTCAATGACCGCATCCTCTCCAAGTATCTTTACCAGATTCGTGATCAGCTGTCGGCGCTGCTTATTATCCAGATAAAAGACTACCGTCTTAACATCATCCCGCTCGAGGAATTCCCGCAAGAGATCCCCGTCCGTAACATCCAAAGAATGTCCGAATATATATAACATTTTCGGTTCATTTGCCAGCAGCCACTTCTTGTATTCATTGCCTGTTCCTTTATAAATCCGCTGATAAAACTTCTTGAATTCAATAAAATCAATCTCTGCAGCTCTACGATCCTCCGGCAAATATTCATCAATACCAAGGACCATATTGTTCTTCTCAATGGTTCGTTCAACCCGATTGGCATTTTTATCGCCTTTTTTTCTAAGTCGAACCCGAAATCGATCTGTATGATCAGTAGCCATACCATGAACAAATGACGGCAGGGTATTCGTATCATACTTGCCATATACTTTCCAAAATGTATCCGTATAGTTAAACGAAATCACATTATCCGGATGAATCTGCGCAATATCCGGATTGTACAGTATAATCTTCTTCCCGCCAACATAATCATCCAGATAAATCTCCAATGCACAGATCAACTTATTCAACTCCAGCATAAGTTTATCAATCGTTTTGGGGATAGCTTCCGGAGTCAAATCTTCCTGTTCAAGAATCTCTCTTAGTTTCTCTTTGTAATGATAGTACTCTTCTGTCCGGGAAGAACTGCCTGCAATCTTTTGAAATTCATCAAGATCCTGAACAATTCTCGATATCTCACTTTCGAAATCGATCCAGTTCTCCTTATTCTTTAGATGCTGCTCTCTGACCTTAATAAAATAATCGATCCACAGATTATCCTTCGTCATCGCCTGCAACGCCTCTACTTTATAGTGATTCTTCTTATCGGAAAATAACTTTTCAAAATAGTCGCCTTTATCAGCATCGCATCGTGGCTTAGCCTGTCCCTGATAGACCCTTGCATAATATCCCCGAAAAGTAATGATATAATCCAAAAAATCCGTGTATTTTGTAGGCAGACCGTGTTCTAGGTCAAAGCCGTTTCCAATCATTAGTATCTTCATATCTCCCGTACCCTTCTTGTCTGTTTCGAAGTTTGCACCCAACCACAAGCTAGTGTATCTCTCATTCCATTATTCACACGAAACAAACTGTATAACCTTCTTCTCAATCATATCCATAGCATCTTCCTTGCCAAACGCAAGAATCAGATTAATCACCTTTACATTCCACATAATGGATCCACGTGAATCAATAAAATGAGAATAATTGGAAAAAAGCAACTCAAAATTGTGAACTACTGCATTCAACAATCGTTCCAAATCGACCCATCCCGGCACCTCATTTGTATAGTCGCCGTTTCTTCCTCTTCGCAATTCGCACTCATGTCAAGATTTATTTTGCTAATTGTATCGAAAAGGGCACTTGAAAAATCAAGCACCCTCATGTATAATTTACTCAGAAAGGTTATCGGATGTGTTATCCGATTTGCCCTCAGTAAAGTTAAACTACAAAGAATAGCATCCTCAACTTTGGACGGTCTGGGATGCTATTTCTTTTTATTATGATTATCTATGTAAGACAGTGCCGCAAAAACTACTAGCAATAAAGTAAGCACTTCCATTGTGTTCATAGGGCATCACCCTCTTTCGTAATACTAGAGGGCATCTTAATAATCAGAAATCCACATCCTACTTTCTTTTCAGTTATACAAAACGTATTATAGCATAGTGCGAACGCATGTTCGATTCAAAATTCTTGACTTTTTTCCTGCCATTCGCTATTCTGAGTTATTTTTGCTTTTTGGGGGGCGAGGAAGGAAAGAAGGAGGAGAATCCAAACGGTTCATAGAGAGCAGTCAGGATGTTTGTGATGATCTTGCCAAGTAAATCAATCGTTTCTTTCATCGTTATTTACAGATCACTGAACAGGTCGGCCTTATACACGCCATTCGCCAACATTTTCTTGAAGCTGTCTTTCACTGCTGCGACATCCTCATGGTAGGTCATGCCGTACCAGGTGTCGTTGGTCTTCAGAACCTTCACAGACATCTTGCCCTGCTCCAGCAGCTCACCGATGAAGATTGGGATCAGATACTCGGCTTTCTGAGGATTGCCCGGTACTTCTTTCTGGAAAAACTCTTTGAATCCGTCCTCCAGTACATCCAGAAAATCAGGAGTCAAGCCCCACATATTCATGGAGACCAGAGAATGCACATCGACTGCCACACCGTCTGCCTCTGCTCCATCTGCAGTCTTTACGATGTTCTTGGTCTCCACAACCTCAGTCAAGTTGTTATCCTCGTCCATCTTGCAGATACCGCGAGTTACGCCGCCGTTATCGGACAGAGTGTTCTTCAGCACAAAGCCTGCCATGCAGGACTTGCCACCATTCACCAGATACTCATGGACAGCCTTGAAGCCTTCTTTGCCATAGTAATCATCTGCATTGATCACAATGAACGGGGTATCGATTACTTCCTTCGCTGCAAGCACGGCCTGTCCAGTTCCCCACGGCTTTGTACGTCCTTCCGGCAGAGTTCCCGGAATATCGTTAATGTCCTGAAAAGCGTAATCCACAGTTACATTATGAGCAGAGCAAATAGCTGCGATACGATCACCGATGACATCTTTGAATTCCTTCTCGATATCCTTACGGATAATAAATACTACATGGTTGAAGCCAGCCTCAATTGCATCATGAATGGAATAATCCATGATGATATGTCCAGTATCATCCACTGGCTCCAACTGCTTAATTCCTGTTCCGAAACGGCTACCGATACCAGCAGCCATGATAAGTAATGTTGTGTTCATATCTCTCCTTATTGTGTTCATATTGCTTTAACTGAGCATCCTTAACACATACAGATTCGTAATTTCTTTATGTTATACTTTCTTTAGAAAACTTTTAGAACATATTTACTCATTTTAATAGTATTTCAAAGTGTCTGACCCCAATGTCTCAACTCCATACTCTTTTTTTTAAATCTTCTAACATAAACAAATCACTTTCTTCTCAAATATTCTAATGTTTCTTCTAGGCCTTCTCTAAGAGAATACTTTCCACTCCAGCCAAGGTCTTTCAACTTCTTGTTGTCTAAAATACAATTTCTCGACCATGAAAACCCTTTTGCTTCAACTTCACTTGGCAAATCAAATACTACCTTTGTTCCAGCTATCTCCGCACAAGTCTTTGCAACCTCGGCAATTGAAGCAATAGAGTTTTCATTTGAAACATTATAAATCTCTCCGTCTTTTCCAGCACATAAAAGCTTGAATAATGCACTGACAACATCAAGAACATAACAATAGGTTCTTGTTTGTTCTCCCTTGCTTTTTAAGACTATATTTTCACCATTTAATGCATTTCTTATAAATTGCGCATGTGCTTTGCTATCTGATTCTAACATTGTCGGTCCGTACACACTCGGTAATCGTGCAATTATTGCGTCAACTCCATATTCATCAACATAGCTTCTAACTAATAGTTCACTGCACCTTTTGCTTTCAGGATATCCATTTCTAAGAACTGTTTGGTCTATAATCCCACTCATATTTTCCCAAAAGATATCTTGACCTTTCAATTCTCCATAAACCTCAAAAGAAGAGGTTAAAATCATTTTTGTTTTTAAATATCCTGCGCAATAGTCCAAGATATTTTTATTTCCAAGAACATTGGTAAGTATAGTTTCCACTGGTTGTAATGCATATGATTTTGGATCAGCATTACTAGCAGCATGAATAATATAATCATATTCAATTTTTTTATCTAACGGGTTGATGATATCCTGTTCAACAGGTATAACATTTTTTCCAAATCGACTTTCTATTTTATTTTTATTCCTACCTAGTGCATATATTTTTATATTTGCGCAAAATTCTTTATTTAGAACAGACAAAACATCTATCGCACACGAACCAATAAGTCCCGTAGCACCAGTTACTAAGATTGATACATCCCTTAGTCCAATCTGTTTTGCAAGCTCTCTTATACTATTTTCATACATCAGTGCATCCACTCATCTTTCTTCGCCATCAACAATGCCTTAAAAATTTCAATATCCTCAGATGTTGTGAGCTTCAAATTTTTCTCTGATCCCTGTGACATATACAGTTTTCTTCCCAGTTCAATGTACATCGTACAGGATGCGACTGAATTTGTAATTCCTCTATCGAGAGCCTCTTTATGAGCTTCACAAATATCTTTCAGGAAAAACGCTTGAGGAGTCTGCGTAATTTTAAGGTTATCACGTGGAACCTGTTCCTCCGTAGAAAGCGAATCATACGTCTTTAACATTGCTGCTGTGCATGGAACAACAGTTATTGCATTTCCGTACTGTCTACACACTCTAATATTATCCGTAATAACATCCGCGCTCAGCATGGGCCGAATTGCATCATGGATTAAAACAACATCATCCTCATTCTTATAGCGTTCTGCAATATCATACAATCCGTTTCGAATAGAATCCTGCCCATTCCGTCCACCAGACACAACTTTTTCTAATTTCGAGATACCGAACTGCTTAGCATATGCTCTTAAAACATCATGCCATCCATCCAAGCATACCACTTCAATTGCATCAATTTGTGGATGCTTTTGAAAAGCCTCTAATGTATAAACAATAACTGGTTTATCATTGACATTAATAAATTGTTTTGGGATATCCTGCCCCATACGAGCTCCGACTCCGCCTGCAATAATTAAAGCAATATTTTTCATATAATTTTCCCTCCAATTGTTTATTTGTGTTCTATTTTTGACACTAAATCAAAATCAATTTTAATAGCTTCCAAAGTCAACATAAACCAACCCATGTGAACGTCTTTTTTCTACTGGGGGAAGCTCCATATAATTTCCAAACACCTGTGATAAGTATAGATCGTACTCTTTTATTGCCTTAAAGGTCGTGTCCTCAAAAGATAATTCAATATACTCTTGAAATAAGCATCTTTCAATTTTCTCTTTTTCATATCCATAATATCCAGTCATACTTGTCATTTGATTTGTTATACAATTTTTATATCGACTCATTTCTTTTTCGCATACTCTAATTAAAAAATCCGTGGGGAATCCATGAGACAAGCATTTAAGAACAGAATACGCCACTTTCTTTTTTGCTGAATCATATTCTCTTGTACTTCCCTCTTTTTGTTGAATCATTCTTATGCAAAAATATGTTGTCCATTTCTGATATAATTGTCTTAACCTTGATTCCGGTATATTATCGAATGGAAACACGTCAACAAAAATACAACGTGGATATTGAACATTTTCTTTTCCTACCTCAATAGCCACTGTTCCTTTCAGCATAATAGCAGCAGCTTTTGCAATAATTTCCTGCTGTTCAAAAATATTTACTGATAAAACTTGATTTTTCTTCTTTGAGCCTTTAATATTCATTGTAGATACCTCTTGTATTCGTTAGATTTTACCAACTTGCCGGTCAGTAATAATCTAATTTTACTTGAGGTATTTTTTCGTCAATCTCTTGACCTATTTAAAGTATACAAGAAGCTTTTATTTCTTTTATAATTACATCGACAAGCAACTTTGTTGAATTGCCCTCGCATTCAAATTCACCCATTCTTCTGTGATACTCAGCAAGATCCACCTTATATTTATTCTCATCAAATTCATTTATTATCGCCAATAGATGGTCATTGTCGTAAGCTCTTGGAAATGGCAATTCTTCAAAGGGATAGAAGAACGCTGTTCTCTCTGTTTCAAGATATCTTTTTATGTCAGGTGCATACAAGAATACTGGTTTATTCATTAAAGACATCTCCCACATTGTAGAGGAATAGTCAGTGATTAATACATCAGCAATCAACAATAAATGCTGCATGTCCGGATAGTCGGTAACATCAATTCCGTTTTCTAACTTAATCTTTCCTTTCTGAAAATGATGTAATCTATACAAAATAATCCAATCACATTTTGTTCTTTTTCGAAGTTCTTCCGCAACACCACTCAGATTAATATTTAAGTAGTCACTATCCCCTTCCCTAAACGTCGGTGCATACATCAAAATTTTGACCTCGGAATTAATTTGCAATTTATCCTTAGTAGCTCGTATCAAATCAAGCGGATGGTTGATAAGAATGTCATTTCTTGGCATTCCGTAATCCAAAATCTTTCCATGATAATCCATACCAATTGGACTAGCGATCACCTGGTGCGTCAATTTATTCTCCGCAACAAAGAAATCCGTTCTATTATAATCAACTTTCAGTTTAGGCATCCCCTTCAACGCCGCCCCATGCCATGTGTTAAATAGAATCTGTGACTTTCTAAGAGGAATATAGTCTCTAATATTTGTATTTGTCAGAACTGTTCCCGAAGTCAGAATGTGGTAAAAGAAAGACGGTCTGTTTAACTTAACGGGGTGAATACCCTCTATCATTTGTTTTCTTGTCACTTCGTTCTTATAAGCGAAGTAAACATCAAAGTCTATTTTATTTGTTATTAAATACTCAGCTACATACTTTGGATTGCAGGAATACTGCGTTCCGTCATAGCATATGAAAATTATTTTTTTCTTTCTTATCGGAAATAGCCAAAAGACATGTAAAAACTGTCGTAATGCTTTTTTCGATAATCCTTTAACTTTACTTTTCACGTTTCAACACTCCTATAAGTTTCCTTCTATTTAAGATGAGAAATATAAAAATCAGCAGTACAATTCCATACCGCACAATCGTTTGAATAACAAACCTTGAATCCAATAGCATGAGGACAACTCCTGTTACAGCGACAACTACTACATTCTTCAGAATTGTCTTGATTTCATAAACTTCCTCAACATTGTATTTGCACGCAATTATCCAATGAAACGCAAATAACAATCCATATGATAACAATGTTGTAAATGCCGCTGCTTCGTAACCGAACAGTTTAATTCCAATGTAATTCAATACAACATTGACAGCAGCTGCAGATATTGTTCCAATTGATATAAATATTGTTTTTTTATGATAATACTCAATATTTACAGGTAGCATATATAAGAAGATAAAGTAATTTCCAATAGTAATTGGAAATATCAACCTTATTCCACTCCAGTAATCAGCTCCTGCAAATAATTTGGTTACCTCTGGCATGACACACATAAAACCAATTGATAGAATGCTAAACAATGCTATGTAATCTTTCGAAGCATTTTTAACCTTTTTCTGGTGCCCTTCGTTTATCGACAAGAACACCCACGGATTCCAAGCGTTCTCTAAGGAACTGCTAACTACAGCTAGAATCGTGCATATTGTATAAATATAACTGTAGATTCCAGCTTCCGATGCTCCAACCATATCTTTAATCATTATTCGATCAAACTGTGACAGCAAAGATTGAGAAATTACATGAGGAACAAGCGGCAATCCAATCAACAAAGCATACTTCCAATATTTTTTCGAATATAGAACTTTGCCTCTGCAGAAACTTACTAAAATCACAATGATCGATATTACTATTAACGGAGCCGCTGATCCTAATATTCTTCCTAAATATCTTTCATATGGAAATACAAATAAAATCAAAACAATAGAAACCACGATGTTTCCCAGCGTATTGAATGCGGCTAACGATAGAAATGACTTATATCGAAATTCGACATTCAACGTTGCTCCGTAAAAAAACAACAACGCTGCTCCAAAGCTTTGAAGCAGTAGACAGTTATGAATAAAACGGCTATAACCCGTGATTAGAGCAATTATAGGGTCTAATATATTTGTGGCGGCTAATAGAATAATAAAAGCCATCACAATTAAGCTAATTATTGAAGAAATATACTCTCCAAACCGTTCCTTCCAATCTATTTTAGCACTCTTAACTGTTCCATACATTCCCAATCCGATAATAGCTGTTAGAATCTGTTCATATGCAATATACGTGTTGTAAATTCCAAAATCAGTTGTAGAAAGAAGTCTGGTAAATATAGGCAATGACAAAAACGCAGCGCCTTTTAACATCATATTTCCAACTGTATACCACAACCCAGCTTTGGCAGCTTTTTTATCTATATTTTCTGCCTTTTCCATCTATCTATCCCTTTATCTATTTTTAGCTCATAGTCATCTGTAACATCAAACATCAAAATTAATTTATATAGAAAACCATACAAAAATACAGTAATTTCAACATTTGCAATACCGCCTGTTATTAAATGTGCAAACTGCCAGACAAGAAAAACAGCAAAAAAACTCTCCTTATGCTTTACAAAATATCTATTTAAAAATACAGAATAGACACCTAGAATAAACATTCCAATAAAAATAGCGTTAAAACCAAAATTCAAATAGAACTCACCTAAAATAGTTGGTGTTAAGCCACCTCCGCTGAACATAATACCCGCCTGTTCTTTTAACCACATTGTGAAATCCAGATCCGGACCAGGTAACAACATAATAAAATTAATAAAGTACGTATAGCCATGTTGAAAAGGTGTCATACTCGGGAATGTACTAAACACATAATGTAAGTTTATGTTCGACACATACATAGACGTAAGGAGCGATGTTATTACCTTTGAAGTTCCTCCGGACATTGCTGTTCTAGCAACCCCTAGAAGAGTGACACCTAGCACCGCAATAAATCCATACAAAACAATTTTACCATTACTCCTATTTGTTTTTGCTGCATACATTACAATAATACAGATATAAAGTGTTGCTATAGGAGCTCTAAAACCTGTTGCCAATAAAGCTACAGATGATATAGCGGTCATCATAAACAATCTATTCTTACTTATTAATGGTTTTCCAAACTTACTGGATTCAAAATATATATCATATAGCATCGGCAAAATCACAATAACGGATTGCATGCAATAAATCAGCATGCCATTCCCTGTCATGGCATCCATTCTGCTACTTTCAAGTGAACCACTAAACAAATATGCACGATTCTTCAGAACATAATAGGCGCTGAGTAAAAGCGTCAACGTATAGCCGATATACAAAACCGTAATCCTATCAATGTTAACAATCAAAATTTTAGAACGATCCGTTTGTGATTTTGGTTTAAAGTTTCTCCATGCAAATAGAGCATTACCTAAAGCAAAACATGCCAATCCGCCCAAAATTACTATTGAATAATTATATGTTGGAAAGTACGTTTTTCTACTCATCAAAATAATCGGTCCAATTCCTATAGAGTACAAGTAATAAGCTAAAAATATAATTTGAGGAGAAACAAAATTAAAATCATTTATAAAAACAATTGCACCGGATAAAGCCAAAAGTACAATAGTATAAGTCAACAAGCTTTGGGACATCGCCAAAGCACCAAAAACATAAAAGATTATGCCTATTATCAACAATAGCATTCCGGCTACTCTATGTTTTCTATATTTACGCTTCATTTTATAGCAGAAACCTCCTCTTATCCTTTCATCTGCTGAGCAATATCAGCATCAACGATTTCTTCACCTGTTTTATTCTTCAACTGCTCCATACTCGCTGCACTCAAGCCATTATTAATGCAAGCATTTACATCGCATGTGCTACACTTATCAAGTTCTTCCTTGGTTACCTTTCCATCACGAAGATCACGGACGATCTTGTTCTCGTACATAGAATACTTACCGCCGAAGACACTCTTGAGTTTATGAGTAAATACCCACCAAGCTGGCTTCCAGATGTATTTGTGCATTGCAGGAGAAACTGATCCAATCATCCAGCAATCTCTATCACAGTGACGCACCTTGCTTCTAACAACTTCTGCTTCTGGGCTGTTCCAAAGTTCATCCCAGCTCTGAGTGTTCAGGTTACCCATTACTTCTTTATCCTTAGTTCCGTTACAAGGCATAACATCACCATAAGGATCAATGAAGAAAGTATCGAAACTCATATCACAAGGAAGAAGTCTCTTCTGACCGTAGATGTAGTTGATCAGTCCGTGGTTAAAGTACGCACGAAACCACTTCTTCGGGCTATTGCTGCGCAGCAGTTCATTCACCAGATTCTCGAAGTTCTTTGCAACCATCGGACGATCATGGATGATGTTCTTTGCCTCAACAAAATAGAAGCTGTTGTGCAGAGAAGCTGTTGCGAACTCCATGCCCATCTCATCGGAGATTTTGTACAGAGGCACCAGGTCAGGAGCGT
>OBHX01002499.1_pt1 | contig 14226 bp, 7 predicted proteins | sample 1519331 | NCBI WGS metagenome assembly OBHX01 (sample SAMEA2602897, study PRJEB22501) | metagenome
TCAAGAGTATTGCCAAAAAAATCTTGAAAAAATCGTGCAATACGGAGAATTTTTCGTTTCTGAAGCAAAATGTGCAATTCTTGCCCTGGTCTGCCCGATCGGGGCACGTTTCGGAAAGTCTGTGCATAGAATAAGGGCAGCCGCGTTCCCCTTGCGCCGTGCCGGGCGCACCATATCTTGTATGTTTTGTCCATGTTGCAGAGACAAATATACATTATGCACAAAATGCAGCGTTCAGATTTATGATTTTGACGAGTCGATTTCTGTTGCATCCTGTTCCCCGTTTTGTTATAATGAGGGTACAGACAAGTCCGGGGCGTCCCCGGGCGACACTTATCTGCCACATATTTTGAGGAGGTATCGATTATGAAAAAATTCCTTGCTGTTTTGATTTCCCTGTGCATGGTATCGCTGCTCGCTGTGCCTGTTTTTGCAGATGCCAACAGTGACTACATTGCCGCCGTGAAGGCTTATCAGGCCCAGATCGCCGCCAAAGAAGCCGCTTACACGGCTGCGGTCGATGCCTACGCCAAGAATGCAAAGGCAAAGGCTGACGCCGACAGCGCCGCGATTTTGAAGGCCGCCAAGGCTGCCCAGGCGAAAGCCGACGCAGATTGCCTGGCTGTCATCGCCGCTGGCAAGGCCGCTCAGGCCAAAGCAGATGCCGATGTCGCCGCCGTAATCGCTGCCGGCAAGGCAACGCAGGCCAAGGCTGACGCCCGCGAAGCTGCCTACGCCAAGGCCGTGAAGGCATACCAGGACGAGATTGCCGCGAAGGAAGCCGCCTATGTGAAGGCAGTGCTGGGCAAATAATTTCTACCTTATTATAATAGGAGAGGAGCGCCGGGGAGGCGCTCCTCTTTTTTGTTATTGCCCTTGGCAGAGGCCGGGTAATGCCCGAACCGCGCGTGTAAGGCGGGCGGTCGTTTGTGGGAAAACCGCGGGCCACGCATGTGCGGTTCCCTACATAGCGGCATGGGACAAAATTGCTTACAGCTTTGCCAGCGTGGCCTCCGCATCATCCAGGATGCGCTCAAACTTCTCGAGGGCCGCGTCCACGGGGGCCGGGGTGGCAAGGTCAACACCGGCGTGGCGCAGCTCGTCCAGCGGGTAGGCGCTTCCGCCCATGGACAGGAACTCCTTGTAGCGCTTGACGGCGGGCTCGCCCTCTTTCAGGATGCCCTCGGACAGAGCCACGGCGGTGGAGTAGCCGGTTGCGTACTTGTAGACGTAGAACGGGCGGTAGAAGTGCGGGATGCGCGCCCACTCGTACTGGATCTCGTCGTCGATGACCATGTCGACGCCGAAGTAGTCAGTGACCAGGCGCTTGTACAGGGCGTTCAGGGCGGCGGCGTTCAGGGCCTCACCGCGCTCCACCATAGCGTGGGCCTCGCGCTCGAACTCGGCAAACATCGTCTGGCGGTAGACGGTGCCCTTGAAGTTCTCTAGGTACTGGTTCAGCAGGTACAGGCGGGTCTGGGGGTCGTTCTCGTTCTGGAGCAGCTGCTCAATGAGCAGGTTCTCGTTGACGGTGGACGCGACCTCGGCGACGAACAGCGTATAGTCCGCGTACTGCGGCGGCTGGTGCTGGCGGGATCGCCAGCTGTGGATGGTGTGGCCCATCTCGTGCGCCAGGGTGGAGACGCTGTCCAGCGTGCCGCTGAAATTCAGCAGGATATAGGGGTTGGAGTCATAGCAGCCGCCGGAGTAGGCACCGCCGCGCTTGCCGCGGTTGGGGTAAACGTCGATCCAACGCTCAGCGTATGCCTTGCGGACAGTTTCCTGGTAGTCTTCGCCCAGGGGGGCAACGGCTTTCAGCACCATTTCCTGCGCGGTCTCGTAGGTGTAGGATTTTTTCAGGTCGCCGACCAGCGGGGCGTAGACGTCGTAGAAATGCAGCTCATCAACGCCCAACATCTTTTTGCGCAGGCGGACATAGCGGTGCATGGCGGGCATATGCTTGCGGACGGTCGCAATGAGGTTGTCATAGACCTCGGCGGGCACGTTCTCCCCTGCCATAGCCATGGCGCGGGAGGACGGATAATTGCGGGCAGCAGCCTCGGCGGTGGCGGCCTTGATGGCGCCGCTGTACATGGCCGCGAAGGTGTTGATGTGCTCGCGGTAGCTCTTGTAGTAGCTGTGGAAAGCGTTCTCGCGCAGAACACGGTCGGTACCCATTTCCAGAGGCACAAAGTTGGAGCCGGTGACCTCGACAGTCTCTCCTGCGCCGTTCTTGACGGCATCAAACAGCAGGTCGGCATCCTCCAAATTGTGGTAGGCCTCGGAGGGCGCGGACATGACCTCGCCAAAGCTGGCCAGCAGCTTTTCCTCAGCCTTGGTCAGGGTGTGGGGCTTGCTGCGCAGCAGATCCTCGAGGTTGAACTTGTAGTCGGCGACGGCGGGGTCGTTGACGATGGCGGTCAGCGTCTCCTCGGGCAGGGACAGGATTTCGGGCTGGGCGAAGGACAGGGCGGCAGCCATCTTGACGTACTTGCTGCCGACGCGGGCATACATACTCTGAGCCTTGTCGTCGCGGGTGTCCTCGTCGTGGCGCTGGGAGGCATAGCAGTACAGGCGCTCGACCTTGCGGCCCACCTCGGTGGAGGCATCGAGGTACGCACCGATGGTAACGGCATCGCTCAGTTTGCCAGCAAAGGCGGACAGACTCTCAATATCCGCGTCGAGGCTGGCGAGGGTGGCTTCCCAGGCGTCGTCGTTCTCAAACATCGGGGTCAGGTCCCACTGGAACTGCGTGTCGAGTTCGCTGCGGTCTTTTAAAATTTCAGCCATGGTTTTCTCCTTATTAATATGGTTTTGCAGAACAGAGGATATGCGTTTACAAAAGCGCCTTCTCCCATTCGGCGGGTTTGAAGCCGGGCAGGACGAAGTCGTCCGCCACCAGCAGGGGGCGCTTGACGAGCATACCGTCCGATGCCAGCAGGGTGATCTGCTCGTCCTCGGTCATGGTGGGCAGCTTGTCTTTCAGACCCAATTTTTTGTAGACAAGGCCGCTGGTGTTGAAGAACCGCTTGATGGGCAGGCCGCTTTGGGCAATCCAGGCACGCAGCTCGTCGGCGGTAGGATTATCCGCCTTGATATGGCGGGCGGTGTAGGCAATGCCGTGGTCGTCCAGCCATTTTTTGGCCTTTTGGCAGGTAGAACACGGCGGGTATTGCAGGAACAGCATGGTGTCACTTCCCTTTGCATGGTCTGGTTAATTTATTATAACCGTTTTACAAGTGTGTGTCAATCGTGGACGGATGGGCACCACCAAAAATGCCCCACCGCGGGTTAGCGGTGGGGCACTTTACTTTTTATGGATTAGTGGTCGTAGGCGGCTTCGGCAGCGTCACGGGCGATCTCTGCCTGGACCAGCTCCTCCTCGACCTCCGGCAGACCGGTACCGGCGGGAATGAGCTTACCGATAATGACGTTCTCCTTCAGGCCGGCCAGCGGGTCGACCTTGCCCTTGATGGCAGCCTCGGTCAGGACACGGGTGGTCTCCTGGAAGGAAGCGGCGGACAGGAAGGAGTCGGTAGCCAGGCTGGACTTAGTGATGCCCAGCAGCACCTGGCTGGCCTGAACCAGCTTGAGGTCGGTCTGGCCTGCGTCGATGCGTTTCTGAATTTCCTCGTTCACGATCATCACATCGCGGCGGTTGACAACGCCACCGTTCAGGAAGCGGGTCGTGCTCAGGCAATCCAGCAGTTTGGCAGCCTCGAGGCCTGCGTTGACGGCGGTCTCGGTAGCGCCCTCGATCTGGCCGTTCTTCTTGAGGGTATCCAGCTCGGCGATGATCTGATCAGCAGAGCCGACATCCTCCAGGCGAACCTTGCGCATCATCTGGCGGACGATGACTTCGATATGCTTATCGTTGATGTCAACGCCCTGCAGACGGTAAACCTTCTGAACCTCGCTGATGAGGTAGTTTTGGGTAGCGATGGGGCCCTGGACGGCCAGGATATCCTGCGGATACGCATGGCCTTCGGTCAGCAGAGCACCCTTGGCGACCTCGTCGCCCTCCATGACCTTCAGGCGCTGGCCGAAGGGAATCAGGTAGCTCTTAGTGACAGGGGCACCGTTCTCGTCCACGCCGGTAATTTCGGCATGGCGGGTCTTTTTGGTGTCGTCGATGTGGACAGTACCACCAATCTCGGTCATGATAGCCATGGCCTTGGGACGGCGGCTCTCGAACAATTCCTCAACGCGGGGAAGACCCTGGGTGATATCTTCGGCAGATGCGATACCGCCGGTATGGAAGGTACGCATGGTCAGCTGGGTACCGGGCTCGCCGATGGACTCAGCAGCGATGATACCGACAGACTCACCGACCTTGACGCACTGGCCGTTGGACATATTGGAGCCGTAGCAGCGGGCGCAGACGCCGACGTGCGCACGGCAGGTCATGACGGAGCGAATCTCCAGCTCGGTGATGCCGGCGTTGACGATCTTTTCAGCGTCGAACATATCCATCATCTTGTCCTTGCTGACGAGCAGCTCGCCAGTGGCAGGATCATGGACATCATGCAGGGAGTAACGGCCGTTCAAGCGCTCCTTGAAGCTCTCAACGACGGAGTTGCCCTCGCTGATCTCGCGGACCCAGATGCCCTCGGTTGCGTGGCAGTCTTCCTCACGGATGATAACTTCCTGGGAGACATCGACCAGACGGCGGGTCAGGTAGCCAGAGTCAGCGGTACGCAGAGCGGTATCGGCCAGACCCTTACGAGCGCCTCGAGAGGAGATGAAGTATTCCAGGATATTCAGACCCTCACGGTAGTTGGCGCGGATAGGCATCTCCAGCGTCTTACCGGCAGTATTGGCCAGCAGGCCGCGCATACCGGCCAGCTGCTTGATCTGGTCCATAGAACCACGGGCACCGGAATCGGACATCATATAGATGGGGTTGCGCTGGTGGTTCTTCTTCAGGTTGTCGCTCAGAGCCTCGGAGACTTCCTCCGTGGCAGCCTGCCAGATCTCGACCGTCTTGCGGTAGCGCTCCTCGTCGGAAATCAGGCCGCGGTTGAAGTTCTTCATGACCTTCTCGATCTTCTTGTCAGCGGCAGCCAGAATCTCCGGCTTTTCCTCGGGCATGATAGCATCGGGAACGGCGACGGTGATAGCGGACAGGGTGGAGTATTTGTAGCCCTGGGCCTTGATCTGATCCAGCATCATGGCGCAGGTCTTGGTGCCATGCTTGGTCAGGCAGCGGCTGATGATGTCGGGCAGGCCCTTCTTCGTCAGCTTGTCGCTCTTGCCGCCGGAAGCGATCTTCAGCGTGCGGGGGTTCATCTCGTAGTCGAACTTGGTAGCCGGGTCGGTACGGTCTACATAGCCCAGATCCTGCGGGATGGGGTTATTGAAGATGATCTGGCCCATCGTGGTATCGACCAGGCCGGTCTCCTCCACGCCGTCAAAGACCATCGTGCGGCGCACCTTGATGGGTGCCTGCAGGGTGATAAGGCCCTCAGAGTAGGCCATCATAGCTTCGGCTTCATCACGGAAGATCTTGCCGTGGCCCTTATCGTCGGGGTTGACCAGGGTCAGGTAGTAACTGCCCAGGATCATATCCTGCGTGGGCACGGTGACGGGCTCGCCGTCAGAGGGCTTCAGCAGGTTGCCGGAGGCCAGCATCAGCATCTTGGCTTCGCGCTGGGCCTCGGTGGACAGCGGCAGATGGACAGCCATCTGGTCGCCGTCGAAGTCGGCGTTGAAGGGAGTGCAGACCAGGGGGTGCAGCTTGATGGCACGGCCCTCGACCAGGACAGGCTCAAAGGCCTGGATGCCCAGACGGTGCAGCGTAGGTGCACGGTTCAGCAGGACCGGGTGGCCCTTGATAACGGTCTCGAGGGAGTCCCAGACCTCAGGGCGGGCGCGCTCGACCATCTTGCGGGCGGACTTGATGTTGTTGGCCTTCTCCTTCTCGACCAGGTCCTTCATGACGAAGGGCTTGAACAGCTCGAGGGCCATCTCCTTAGGCAGACCGCACTGGTACATCTTCAGCTCGGGGCCGACGACGATAACGGAACGGCCAGAGTAGTCAACACGCTTGCCCAGCAGGTTCTGACGGAAGCGGCCCTGCTTGCCTTTCAGCATATCGGACAGGGACTTCAGAGCACGGTTGTTGGCACCGGTGACCGGGCGGCCACGGCGGCCGTTGTCGATCAGGGCGTCCACAGCCTCCTGCAGCATACGCTTCTCGTTGCGTACAATGATGTCAGGCGCACCGAGTTCCAGCAGGCGCTTCAGGCGGTTGTTGCGGTTGATGACGCGGCGGTACAGATCGTTCAGGTCGGAGGTCGCAAAACGGCCGCCGTCCAGCTGCAGCAGGGGGCGCAGATCCGGCGGGATGACCGGGATGACCGTCATGATCATCCACTCGGGGCGCTGGTTGCTCTCGAGGAAGCTCTCAACGCACTCCAAGCGCTTCAGCAGACGGACGCGCTTCTGGCCGTTGGCATGCTCCAACTCTTCGCGCAGTTCTTTGCTCAGTTTGTCGAGGTCGATCTCAGCCAACAGCTTCTGGATGGCTTCAGCACCCATGCCGGCTTCAAACGTATCCTCGTACTTTTCGCGCATTTCCTTGTACTCGCGCTCGGTCAGCAGCTGCTTTTTCTCCAGCGGCGTGAAACCGGGGTCGGTGACAATGTAGTTGGCGAAATACAGCACCTTGTCCAGCTGGCGGGGGCTGATGTCCAGCATCAGGCCGATGCGGCTGGGGATGCCCTTGAAGTACCAGATGTGGGAAACCGGTGCGGCCAGCTCGATGTGGCCCATGCGCTCACGGCGGACCTTGGCGCGGGTGACTTCAACGCCGCACTTGTCGCAGATCTTGCCCTTGTAACGGATGCGCTTGTACTTGCCGCAGTGGCACTCCCAGTCCTTGGTAGGTCCAAAAATGCGCTCGCAGTACAGGCCGTCGCGCTCCGGCTTCAGGGTGCGGTAGTTGATGGTTTCGGGCTTGGTGACCTCGCCGTAGCTCCAGGCACGGATCTGGTCCGGGGAGGCAAGGCCGATCTTAATAGAATCGAATTCTTTATTTTCCATTCAGCGAACCCTCTCAAATTCAATATGACACACGATACACTCTCAATCAGTCGTCGAAGGAATCAGACTCGATCGCAGCGAGGTCGTCAGCCGTGGGGCCTGCATCCTCGTCCAGATCATCGTCAAAGCCTTCGTCGGCATCCTTGACGCTGTAATCGTCCTGCAGCTCACTTTCGACCATGACATTGTCGCCCAGGTCGTAGTCATTGTTCTCAAAGCTGCTGTCATCATCGTCAAACTCCTGACGCATATCGACGGCGTTGCCTTCCTTATCCTGCACAACGATATCCAGGCCCAGGCTCTGCAGCTCTTTGAGCATAACGCGGAAGCTCTCGGGGATACCGGGGCGCGGGATCGGCTCGCCCTTGACGATGGCCTCGTAGGTCTTGACACGGCCCACGACGTCGTCGGACTTGATGGTCAGGATCTCCTGCAGGGTGTAAGCGGCGCCGTAGGCTTCCAGCGCCCAGACTTCCATCTCGCCGAAGCGCTGGCCGCCGAACTGTGCCTTGCCGCCCAGAGGCTGCTGGGTGACCATGGAGTAGGGGCCGGTGGAACGTGCGTGAATCTTATCGTCAACCAGGTGATGCAGCTTGAGGTAGTACATATAGCCTACCGTGACCTTGTTGGGGAACTGCTCGCCGGTACGGCCGTCGTAAACGGTGGTCTTGCCGTCGTCGGTCAGATCGATCTTGGAGAAGTCAATGACGTGGCCCTTCTCGCCCATCAAGCGGTCGAGGTGGGTCGGGTACTCGGGGGCGTTCTCGCCATGCCACTTTTCGCGGGCCTCGGCGAAGCAGTCACGCAGGTCGGACTCGTGTGCGCCGTCGAAAACGGGGGTCTGGACCTTCCAGCCCAGCGCCTTGGCGACATAGCCCAGGTTGACTTCCAGCACCTGACCGATGTTCATACGGGAAGGAACGCCCAGGGGGTTCAGCACGATGTCCAGCGGGGTGCCGTCGGGCAGGAAGGGCATATCCTCCTGCGGCAGAATGCGGGAAACAACACCCTTGTTGCCGTGACGGCCTGCCATCTTATCGCCGACGCTGATCTTACGCTTCTGGGCGATGTAGCAGCGCACGCACATACGCACGCCGGGCTGCAGCTCGTCGCTGTTCTCGGGGGTAAAGACCTTGACGTCAACAACGATGCCGTAGGCGCCGTGGGGCACGCGCAGGGAGGTGTCACGGACTTCGCGGGCCTTCTCGCCGAAGATGGCGCGCAGCAGGCGTTCCTCGGCGGTCAGCTCGGTCTCGCCCTTCGGGGTGACCTTGCCGACGAGGATGTCGCCGGTCTTGACCTCAGCACCGATGCGGATGATGCCGCGGTCGTCCAGATCTTTCAGAGCGTCGTCGCCGACGTTCGGGATATCGCGGGTGATTTCCTCAGGTCCGAGCTTGGTGTCGCGGGCCTCGGTCTCGTACTCTTCGATATGGATGGAGGTGTAAACATCCTCGCGGACGAGCTTCTCGTTCAGCAGAACGGCGTCCTCGTAGTTATAGCCTTCCCAGGTCATGAAGCCGACCAGGGCGTTCTTGCCCAGGCTGATCTCGCCGTTGCGGGTCGCGGGGCCGTCCGCCAGCACGTCGCCGGCCTTGACGGTCTCGCCCACGTTGACGATGGGGCGCTGGTTGTTGCAGTTGCCCTGGTTGGAGCGCATGAACTTGATGAGTTCGTAGGTATCGGCAGAACCGTCTGCGCAGCGGACAACGACCTTTTCAGCATCCACATACTCAACCGTGCCGTCGTGGGCGGCCAGGACGCAGACACCGGAGTCGGTGGCAGCCTTGTACTCCATGCCGGTGGCGACCAGCGGCTGCTGGGTGACCATCAGAGGCACGGCCTGGCGCTGCATGTTGGAGCCCATCAGAGCACGGTTACAGTCATCATTCTCCAGGAACGGGATGCAGGCCGTAGCGACGGAAACCATCATGCGGGGAGAAACATCCATAAAGTCGACCTGAGAGGCCTCAAACTCCTGAATGTCGTTGCGGTGACGGCCGGAAACGCGGGTACGGACGAAGTGGTTGTTCTCGTCCAGCGGCTCGTTGGCCTGGGCGACGATGTACTCGTCCTCCTCGTCGGCAGTCATATAGATAACTTCATCGGTGACGGTGCCGGTAGCCTTGTCCACCTTGCGGTAGGGGGCCTCGACAAAGCCGTACTTGTTGATCTTGGCGTAGGTAGCCAAGTAGGAAATCAGACCGATGTTCGGGCCTTCAGGCGTCTCGATGGGGCACAGACGGCCATAGTGGGTGTAGTGAACGTCGCGGACCTCGAAGCCTGCGCGGTCACGGGACAGACCGCCGGGGCCCAGAGCGGACAGACGACGCTTGTGGGTCAGCTCGGCCAGGGGGTTGTTCTGGTCCATGAACTGGGACAGCGGGCTGGAACCGATGAACTCCTTGATGGCGGCGACGACAGGGCGGATGTTGACGAGGCTCTGCGGGGTGATCTCGCCGTTTTCCTGATTCTGCAGGGTCATGCGCTCACGGATGACGCGCTCCATGCGGGAGAAGCCGATGCGGAACTGGTTCTGCAGCAGCTCACCGACGCTGCGGACGCGGCGGTTGCCCAGGTGGTCGATCTCGTCGGTCACGCCGATACCGTGGTCAAGGCCCAGCAGGTAGTTGACGGAAGCGAAGATGTCATCGACGGTGACGGTGCGGCTGATCAGAACATCGTGGTTCTGGCGCAGCAGCTCCTTCTGCTCCTCCACATCGGAGGTGGTGTCGAGGATCTTGCGGATCTCGGCGAAGTTGGCACGCTCGTTGACACCGGCCTCGGCCTCAACGTCAAAGCTGAAGAAATTCTGGGCGTTGACGCAGCCGTTGGAAATGACGATGAACGGACGCGGCTCCTCGCCCTTCTTCTCGACCAGGATGACGACGCGGGTGACACCGGCGTTGTCGATTTCCTCAGCCTTGGCCATGTTGATCTTCTCGCCCTTGGCGGCCAGCAGCTCGCCGGTCAGGGGGGCGATGATATCCTCAGCAGCCTTGTAGCCGGCAATGCGACGGGTCAGGCTGAGCTTGTTGTTCATCTTGTAGCGGCCGAAACGAGCCAGGTCGTAGCGGCGCGGGTCGAAGAACAGGTTGTTCAGATGGGCGCGGGAGTTCTCGACCGTCGGGGGCTCACCGGGGCGCAGCTTGCGGTAAACCTCCAGCAGGCCTTCCTCGGTGTTGTGGGTGATGTCCTTCTCGAGAGAGGCGTTGATCTTCGGCTCAGAGTCGCCGAAGAACTGCTTGATCTGCTCATCGGTGGACAGGCCCAGGGCACGCAGCAGCGTGGTGACCGGCAGCTTGCGGTTCTTATCGATGCGGACATAGTACACATCGGAGGAATCCGTCTCATACTCCAGCCATGCGCCGCGGTTGGGGTTCATGGTGGCGGTAAACAGGTCCTTGCCGGTACGGTCCTTGCTGGAGCCATAGAAAACACCGGGAGAACGGACCAGCTGAGAGACGATCGCACGCTCTGCACCGTTGGAAATAAAGGTGCCGGCATCGGTCATGAGCGGGAAGTCGCCCATGAAAATCTCCTGCTCCTTCACCTCACCGGTCTGCTTGTTGAACAGACGGGCAGTGACGTACAGGGGTGCCGCATACGTGGCATCCCGCTCTTTACATTCTTTAATAGAATATTTGGGGTTCTTGTCCAGCCGATAATCAACGAACTCCAGCACCAGGTTGCCGGTGTAGTCCTCGATCGCGGCAATGTCGTGGAAAACCTCGTGCAGGCCTTCCTCCAGGAACCAGTTGTAAGAGTTTTTCTGGATCTCGATCAGATTGGGCATACCAATCACTTCGTTGATGCGGGAAAAGCTCATGCGGGTCGTTCTGCCGTTTTGTACGGGCTTGACCTTTACCATAAAACGCGACCACTCCTATTCCATAGATTGACAAAGTTGGCGAAAGCGACCCGAAAGCATACTGTGAAAATGCGGCATATTCGTCGTTTTTCACAAACTTTTCGATTTTGCAGATTTCGCAAAACCCCTTTAGGGCGCTCTATTCCATTTTTGTGATACTGTATTAGTATACAGGGTAAAAGGCTTGCTGTCAAGGTTTTTTCGGCTTTTTTATGAAGTTTTTTCTTTGCGTCGAACGCCCGGGCCAGTGTAACAAAATTTCAGCAATTTGCTGATTTTGCACCGTTTCCCCGCACTTGACAAATCCGGCGTAGCGGTTACACCTGCCCGTTTCGGCAGTTTTCACAAGGTTAGGTGTGATATTTTAAACAGGTTTACCCTTGACAAAGGGGTGCATTTTACGGGATAGTTATTATAAATAACTCCATAAGGCTCCCCTTGAGGGGAGGCTTCAAGTCAGGCGATACAGAAAAGGAAGTTTTGCATATGAATATTCTCGGTCAGAAAATCAGCCTGCGCCGCATCCTGGGTATGATTGCAGGCGTGGTCATTATCGGCATCGGCATTGCGGTGTTCAAGTTTTCGCACCTAGGGAACGACTCCATCAGTGCGCTGAACCTGCGGCTGGCGGAGTTGGTCGGCCTGCCGTTCAGCATCGAGAATGTGCTCATGAACCTGTTCCTATTTATACCGCAGCTGATTTGGGGGCGGCGGTACATCGGGCTGGGCACCATCATCAACAGCTTTTGCATCGGGTTTATTGTGACATTCACGAACGACGCGCTTGTCCGGGTGTTTGGCACGGCGGACACACTCCCTGTACAGCTGGTTTGGGTGGCCGTGGGTGTGCTGGTGGTGGCGTTTGGGTGTTCGCTGTACCAGACGGCCGATTTAGGTGTTGCGCCCTATGACGCGCTCTCTCTGATGATGGCCGACCGCCTCCCTGTTCCCTACTTCGGCTGCCGTGTTTTCACCGACGCGCTGTGCGCGGTCATCACATTTGTGTCGGGCGGTCTAATTGGTCTGGGCACACTGATCTGTGCGTTTGGGCTGGGACCGTTCGTGCAGTTTTTCAGCAAAAATTTCTCGGAGAAAGTTTTGCGGTACAGCCCGGCAAAAAAGTAAGCGGCTGCGGAAACGTTCCCGGGCCGTCGAGGACGCCGACCCCTACAACAAGAAAAGCCTTCCCCTGTGGGGGAAGGCTTTTTTTGTTGTCACATCTTAATGATTCCAAACGCGTTGGCTACCGAGCTGGCCAGGATGATGGCGGCAAAAATTGGGCAGAGCCAGCGGATCATGAAGGCAAAAATCCTCTTGCGGCGGAAAGGCTGACCGTCCGTCTCGACCTCCTGCTCGATTTTCTCCACGCCAATGACGCGAGAGACAAGCAGGCAGGTAGCAATGGCCGCAATCGGCATCATGACCGAGTTGGTCAGGAAGTCGAAGAAGTCGAGGAACTGCATTCCGATGATGGTCACGCCCGCCAGTGGGCCATAACCCAGGCTGGACAGCGTACCCAGCGCCACCATGATGACGCCGACAAGCACCGTGGATTTTTTGCGGCCCCAGCCCAGCTCATCTTCAAAGGTCGAGACAGCGCTCTCGGTCAGAGCAATCGAGCTTGTGACCGCCGCGAACAGTACGAGCAGGAAGAACAGCACACCGACGACCGTGCCCAGCCCCATGCTGGCAAACACCTTGGGGATGGTAATGAACATTAACGCCGGGCCTGCCTGTAAGGTGTCCGGGTCGCCGCCGGAGAAAGCAAACACCGCCGGGATGATCATAAGGCCCGCCATGATGGCGATGATCGTGTCAAAAATCTCGACGTGTTCGGTGGATTCCTCGATCGAGACGTCCTTTTTCATGTAAGAACCGAACGTGACCAAAATGCCCATGGCGATGGACAGCGAGTAGAACATCTGGCCCATGGCCGTGACCACGGTCATCCAGGAGAAGTTGTCCGGGTTGGGCACCAGGAAGTAGGCCACGCCCGCCAGCGCGCCGGGCCGCGTGATCGAGTAGACCGCGATAATAACCGACAGCACCACCAGCACCGGCATCATGATCTTGGAGACGCGCTCGACGCCGTTGCGTACGCCCGCAAAGATGATGCCCAGCGTGAAGAGCGCAAACAGCAGAAAGCAAATCTCCGCCGAGGCTCCGTCCGCAATGAAGGCGCTGAAATAGTCATCCTGTGCAAGGCCCTGGGCGTTGCCGCGCAGATACTCAAACAGATACTTGATGACCCAGCCGCCGATGACCGAGTAGTACGGCACGATCAAGACCGGGATAATGGCGTTGATCCAGCCGCCAAAGCCGAGAAAGCCGTTTTTCTTGCCCGGCTTGGCAAAGCTGCCGTAGGCGCTGACTGGGCTTTTGTGGGTCATGCGGCCCAGGGCGGTCTCAGCCATAATCATCGTGTAGCCGAAGGTGAGCGCCAGCACAATATAAATCAGCAGGAAAATACCGCCGCCGTATTTAGCCGCCAGATACGGGAACCGCCAGATATTGCCCAGCCCCACCGATGCCCCGGCCGCCGACAGCACAAAGCCGAGTTTACCGGAGAAGCTGCTTCTGTTTTTTTCTTTCATGATTTTTCCTATTTCCCTCCGCATTATAGTTTTTTCACACGTGGGCAAGTGTATCACATACAAGCACAAAATGCAACCCCCTGGCAGCAAAACAGCCCCGCCGGGCAGGCGGGGCTGTTGGTTTCAGATTGGTGTCAGGCCGTTATCAGCCGACATTGTCCTGATGGTTGTAGTCCTCAACATTACGGGTGACAGCATTGCTGTACAGTTCGTCCAGGGTTTGGTAGCCATCGTAGCTCCAGTACTTCTCCCACCAGCCATCATCGAGGCCGGTTTTAACATCGAAGCTCGCATTCGCTGTATAGTAGTCATCCAGACCACCGGCGATGTTACCGTCGGCATCTTTGCTGACGTTCCTGAAAGCGATGTACCAGTAGTACGAAACATCTGCATCATAAACCTGGCCTTTATCATCCTCAAAGTGGTTATGCGAGGTCACCTGATAAGGCAGGATGATAACATCCTGAGAAACACCGTAGTTATCCTTGTTTTTCGGGGTCAGGATGTAGTAGCCCAAGTAGCTCATCCCCTTGAGGGTGACGCACTCGCTGTCCCAAGACTTGGCAATGTATGCATTCAACACATCCTCGGCCTGGTTCTGCAAGCTGACCAGCACGGAATCGGTCAGGCCGTCGGAATCGGTGACATACTCGTTCAGCCCCTCCACCGTGTAGGTCTTTTCAGTGGCGGCGGGGATAGCGCCATACTTCTCGATGC
>OBHX01002506.1_pt1 | contig 14208 bp, 14 predicted proteins | sample 1519331 | NCBI WGS metagenome assembly OBHX01 (sample SAMEA2602897, study PRJEB22501) | metagenome
CAAAAAGCACGGGCCACGCAGAGAACCGTCGCCGGGGTCGACCCGAGCATGGCGGCGGCGGTGCGGCGGATGCGGGAATCGGGCCGGTAGGCGCGGAGGATGCCGCGGGCCGCGGCCAGCGCGCCGCTGCCGCTGACCGGCCGCACGACCATGAGGATCGCCGTCTCCGGCGGGATGCCGAGCCACGCCAGCACCGGCGCGCACAGGCGCGTGAGCGCATCGAGCGCCCCGGAAGCGCGCAGCATGCTCACAGCCGCCAGCAGCGCTACCAGGGCGGGGAAGATGCGCACCACGGTCCGCTGCCCGTCGAGCGCTCCGGCCGTCAGCGCAGAAAAGACGTCCGTCCCCGTCAGCGCGCCGTAGAGCCCCACACCGGCCAGCAGCGCCGGGACGGTCAGCGCCAACACGTCGCTCACCGCCATACGCGCGACAGGCACTTCCCGGTCAGCAGTCCGACCGTGACCGAGCACAGGGAGGTCACCCATACGGCCGGCAGAATATCGAACGGCACGGCCGCGCCCGCCGCCTCGCGCACCGCGGCGATCGTGACCGGCAGCAGCTGGATCGACGCCGTGTTGAGCACTACCAGCAGGCACAGCTCGTCGCTGGCTTTGTTGCCCCGGAGCTCGCGCGCCATCGCCTGTGCGGCGCGCACGCCGGCCGGCGTCGCCGCGTTGCCGAGCCCGAGCAGGTTCGCGCTCACGTTCATGCTCAGCGCGTCGAGCGTCTGTGCATCGCGCGACGCTCGCGGGAACAACCGCCGCAGCACCGGCTGCAGCAGTCTGGACAGCCCGGCCGCGATGCCGCTGCGCCGCATGACCTCCATCACGCCGGACCACAGGCAGATCATGCCGCCCACTGTCAGGCAAAACGTCACCGCCTGCTGCACACCCTGCGCCGCCGCCGCGCCGACGGCCGCGCTCTGCCCGGTCGCCGCGCCGTAGATCAGCGCCACGCACACCATGCCTACCCAGACCCAGGTCAATGCCATGCCTTTGCGTCCTTTCCTGAAAACTGCGGTTGTCCGCGGCGCTGCGTCCGGCTGTGTGGGCCGGCGACGGCACGGGCAACCAGTGCAGTATATGTTTTGCCGCACGGCATTAGGACGATTTGGCGTGGTCGCTGATGATTAAAAAATTTTATGTTTTCGGTGATTATTCACAAAACAGATGAATTTGAAGCATGCAAAAATATACAAATGGTAGAAAAACGCAATTCATCGGACAAGTTGCCGCGAATTCGTTGACTTTTTGTCAACGTTTGGTATAATGCAGGTGTTGAAATGAATGATCGAATCTTTCTCAATTTATTCCATTCGTATTGGAGGCATTTACTATGAAGTCCACAGGCATTGTGAGAAAAGTTGACGAGCTCGGCCGTATCGTGCTCCCCATCGAGCTGAGAAGAACCCTCGGCATTGAGGAAAAAGACCGCATCGAGATCTTCGTGGATGGTGAGTCCATCATCCTGCGCAAGTATCAGCCGGCCTGCATCTTCTGTGATAACGCGAAAGACATCATCAACTACAAAGGCAAGAACATTTGCCCCGACTGCATCCGCGCCATGAACGAGAAGCTCTGAGCACGGAGCAAAAAAGTCCCCTGACCGTCGGTCAGGGGACTTTTTTTATCGTCTGCGGGGGCTCAGGCGTTGAGCGCCATCTGATACAGCTCATTTTTGCCGAAGCCGGTGTCTGCCGCGGCGAGCTTGCACGCCTCTTTGAGCGCGCGGCCCTCGCTGCGGTAGCGCGCCACGATCTCGAGCGCCTGCTCGGCCGTGACGACCGGCTCCGAGCGCTCGGGTGCGCCGCGCAGCACGAGCACGAATTCGCCCTTCGGCGGCGTCTCGGTGAAGTAGGCCACCGCGCCGTCGAGCGTCGTGCGCAGCTTTTGCTCATGGAGCTTGGTCAGCTCGCGCGCGAGCGTGATCTCCCGCGCGCCGCCGAACGTGTCGCGCAGGTCGCAGAGCGTGCGCAGCAGCTTGTGCGGCGCTTCGTAGAAGATCATCGTGCGCGTCTCGCCGCGCAGGCGCTCAAGATGCTCGCGCCGGGTCTTGCCGCTCACGGCGAGGAAGCCCTCGAAGCAAAACTGCTGCGTCGGCAGGCCGGAAACGGCCAGCGCCGCGATGGCCGCGCACGGGCCGGGGATGACCTGCACGTCGATGCCCTGCTCGGCGCACTGGCGCACGATGTCCTCACCGGGGTCGGAGATGGCGGGCATGCCGGCGTCGGTCACGAGCGCGCACGTCTCACCGGCGAGCAGCCGGGCGACGATCTTCTCACCGCTGGCGTATTTGTTGTGCTCATAGTAGCTCACGCACGGTTTTTTGATCTCAAAATGGTTGAGGAGCTTCGCCGTCACGCGCGTGTCCTCGGCGGCGATGAAGTCGGCGCTGCGCAGCGTCTCGAGTGCACGCACGGACAGGTCGCCGAGGTTGCCGATCGGCGTGCCGACCAGATACAGTGTTCCGCTCATAGTCACGTCCTCCTGTGATAAATTCTGCGGATCTCTTCCGAGTCCGTGCCGTCGGGTGCGCACAGTGCCAGCGGCGGCAGGAGCTTGAGCCCCGGCTTTCCGCCGCGGCGTGCCTCGACCAGCACGAGGCTGGGCGCCGCATGCGCCGTGTGCGCCACGGTGCGCAGGCGCTTGGGCTCGAGCCCGGCGGCTGTGAGCGCGCACAGCAGCTCGCTCAGCCGCTCCGGCCGGTGCACGAGCGCGGCCGAGCCGCCCCAGCGCGTGAGATAGGCCATGGCAGCGCAGATGTCCTGCATGGTGCAGGTGCGCTCGTCGCGCGCGTGCGCGCGCATGGGGTCGGGCGAGGTATAGCCGCTGCCCGCGGCGAAGTACGGCGGGTTTGCCACGACGAGGTCAAAGCTGCCGGCCGGGAGCACCGCGCGGTGCTCGCGCAGGTCGGCGCAGAGGATCTGCGCCCGGCCGGTCAGGCCGTTGGCCTCGAGATTGTTCCGGCAGAGCTGCGCCGCGTCCGGCTGCAGCTCCACGCCGACGGCCGCCGCTTGCGGCAGCGCGTGCAGCAGCAACACCGTCAGCACGCCGGCGCCGCAGCCGAGGTCGGCAAAGCGGCGCACGCGGCGGTCAGCCGCGAAATCGGCCAGCAGCACGCTGTCCGTGCCGAGGGCGAACCCGGCGCCGGAGCGCGCAAACCGCGGCCCGCCTGGCCACAGATCGTCATATTGTACGCAGGGGGGCATGGCATCCGCTCCTTCCGCGAAAATCGTCTGAAATAGATAGAGGCGATATGCCTGGAGCATATCGCCTCATCCGTTTGCGTTGTTCTCGGTCGAATTAGTCGACAGAGATCGCGCCCACCGGGCAGTTCGCAGCGCAGGTGCCGCACTCCATGCAGCTGTCCGCGTTGATGACGTACTTGCCATTGCCCTCGGAAATCGCCTCAGCCGGGCAGTTCGCAGCACAGGTGCCGCACATGACGCAATCGTCGCCAATAACAAATGCCATTGTAATTACCTCCTATGATTTTGACCAGACTTCTCTTCCTCTGGTATGGAGTCATTGTAGCACAAAAATCCGAAAAATCAACCGTCATTTTCGAAATTCGGAAAAGCATGTTGATTAAAATACAGGAAGGGGTGGAAATAATAAAAATCAGCTTCCCGGATTCGGCAGTTTCCTTGTGCCGGCCGGGGGATAATAGAGGCGTATGACCAGCGAAGGAGGCAAACGATCTATGCGCGGCAGCGAACGGTTTACACAGCGGGCATCCACGGCGATCACAAAGGCGCACGACGCAGCCCTGGGCATGGGGCACAGTTATGTGGGCACGGAGCATCTCCTGCTCGGCATCATCCGGGAGGGGGAGGGGCTCGGCGCCCGCGTCCTGACCGATAACGCGCTGACGGACGCCGTGCTCACGCGCATGGTCACGGAGACGGTCGGCCGCGGCGTGCCCGGCGCGCCCGAGCAGGGGCTCAGCCCCCGGGCGCGGCACGTCATCGAGCTGGCCGCCGAGGACGCCAACCGGCTCGGTCACTGTTACGTCGGCACGGAGCACATCCTCATGGGCATCCTCCGCGAGGCGGACAGCGCCGGTGCGCGCATCATCGTGGCGGCCGGCGGCGACCTGAACAAGATCTACACGGACATCATGGACGTGTTCGGCCGGCCGGAGTATAAGCCCCGGCCGCAGCAGTCGGCTCCGCGGTCCCAGACGCGCCGCGCCGCCGACACGAAAACGCTCGACCAGTACGGCCGCGACCTCACGGAGCTGGCAGCCGGCGGGAAGATGGACCCGGTCATCGGCCGCGACCGGGAGATCGAGCGCGCCATCCAGATCCTCTCGCGCCGCAGCAAGAATAACCCCGTGCTCATCGGCGAGCCCGGCGTCGGCAAGACGGCGGTGGCCGAGGGGCTGGCGCAGCGCATTTCGGACGGCAACGTGCCCGAGGACCTGCGCAACAAGCGTATTGTGAGTGTGGACCTGACGGCCATGCTCGCGGGCACAAAGTACCGCGGCGACTTTGAAGAGCGCGTCAAGTGCGTCCTGCACGAGGTGCAGCGAGCGGGGAATGTGATTCTCTTCATCGACGAGCTGCACACGATCGTCGGCGCGGGCTCGGCCGAGGGCGCGATCGACGCGGCGAACATTCTCAAGCCCGCGCTCGGGCGCGACGAGCTGCAGATCATCGGCGCGACGACGCTCGAGGAGTACCGCAAGTATATCGAAAAGGACGCGGCGCTCGAGCGGCGCTTTCAGCCCGTGCGCATTGCAGAGCCCACGCCGGAGCAGAGCCTGCTGATCCTGCGCGGTCTGCGCGAACGGCTCGAGGCGCACCACCGCCTGCACATCACGGACGATGCGCTGCGCAAGGCCATCACGCTCTCCGTGCGCTATATCGGCGACCGCTGGCTGCCGGACAAGGCCATCGACCTCGTGGACGAGGCGGCCTCGCGCGTGCGCATGCAGGCGCTCGTGCAGCCGGAGCGGGTGCACGCGCTGGAGATGCAGCTGACGAACACGACCGTGGATATGGAAAACGCCGTGCGCGCGCAGAATTTCGAGCGCGCGGCCAACCTGCGCGACCGCGAGCAGAAGCTGCGCACGGAGCTCGAGCAGCTGCGCAGTCAGTGGGAGCAGACGCACGCCGGCCCCGTGCGCGCCGTGGCGGGCGAGGACGTGGCCGAGATCGTTTCGCTCTGGACGGGCATCCCGGTCGCGGGCATCACTTCGAGCGAGAGCAAGCAGCTGCTGCAGATGGAGGCGTCGCTGCGCCGCCGCGTCGTCGGGCCGGAGGAGGCCGTGCACGCGGTCTCGAACGCGGTCCGCCGCAGGCGCGTCGGGCTTGGCGACCCGAACCGCCCGATCGGCAGCTTTCTGTTCCTCGGCCCGACCGGCGTCGGGAAGACGGAGCTCTGCCGCGCGCTGGCCGAGGCGCTCTTCGGCGACGAGAAGGCGCTCATCCGCGTGGACATGTCGGAATATATGGAGCGGCACAGCGTCTCGCGGCTCATCGGCTCGCCCCCGGGCTATGTGGGCTACGAAGAGGCCGGCCAGCTCACCGAAAAGGTGCGCCGCAAGCCCTATTCCGTCGGGCTCTTCGACGAGATCGGAAAGGCGCACGCGGATGTGTTTAACCTCCTGCTGCAGGGCATGGAGGGTGGCCAGCTCACGGATTCGGTCGGGCGGAAGGGGAACATCCCCAACGCCGTAGCCGTAATGTCCTCGAACGTCGGGGCGCAGGCCATCCCGGACAGCCGCCGCAGCCTCGGCTTCACGCAGCAGACGGGCGAGGGCGCCGGGCGCACGGACGCCGAGATCCGCAGCATGGTCATGTCCGACCTGAAAAAGACGTTCCGGCCGGAGTTTCTCAACCGCGTCGACGACATCATCGTCTTTCACAAGCTCACGCGCGCCAACATCCGCCAGATCGCGCAGAAGCTCCTCGACACGGTCAACACGCGCATGGAGCGCGCGGGCGTGGAGCTGCAGGTGCCGGACGCGGCGCTCGATGCGCTCTCGGCCACGGGGTATGACCCCGTGTACGGCGCGCGGCCGCTGCGCCGGGCCATCCAGAGCACGATCGCCGATCAGGCGGCGGGCATGCTGCTCGACGGCACGCTCCAACAGGGCGATGTCGTGACGGCGGAGGTGCAAGACGGGAAAATTGTTTTGACGAAAACGCGCGAACGTGGTACGATAACATCTTAATGTAAAAAATGATAAAGCATTCAGACGGAGGCGTACCCCAGCATGGAGCAGAACCAAGTACAGCAAGATTTGAGCGCATTTCGTGACCCGTTTCGCTACAACACGTTTCACGGCTTTAATTCACACAACCACATCGTTGTCACCGAGGTCGGCGAAGGCACGAGCGTCGTCGAAGTCGAGATGACGCAGGACGCCATGAACCCGCTCGGCATGGCACACGGCGGGCTGATCTTCAGTATGTGCGATGTGGCGACCGGCGTTGCCGCGCGTACCGGCGGGCGCATCACCGTGACGCTCGACAGCAGCATCCAGTTTCTGCGTCCGGGCAAGGACACATCCAAGCTCGTGGCGCACGGCCGTGTCGTCAAGGAGGGCCGCACGACCGGCCTTGTGTCGGCGGAGGTGTTCAATGATGCGGGCGAGCTGCTCGCCACCGCGTCCGTGATGGTCTACTATGTGGATGAGAACACCTATACGGACGAAACGATGCAGTAAATTGCACGATCAACGAAGAAAAGAGACGTTCTGAGAACGTCTCTTTTCTTCATCTACCCCTCCGCGCGGATGAGCGTCGTTCCGGGGTAGTAGTGCGCGAGAATGTCGGCATAGCCGCTGCCGCGGATGGCCATGACGTTCGCGCCGTACTGGCTCATGCCGACGCCGTGGCCGCTGCCCGTGACGGTGAAGGTGAACATCCCGCCGCTGTAGGCAACGGAAAACGCTGCCGAGCGCAGGGAAAAGAGTGCACGCGCCTGCGCGCCCGTGAGCGTTTCGGAGCCGACGGGGATGCGCGCCACGCGGCCGCTGTCATCGAGCTCCGGCGTGCCGAACCATGTGCCCGGATCGTCGCCGAGCACACAGCCCGGGTAGCTGTCGAGCACGGCCGCGCGCACGGCGTCGGCCGCGATCTCGGCCGTAGAGACGTAGTTCGGCACGTCCTGCGCCGTCTCGGGTGAGGACACGCTCACGAGATACGGCGCATCGCCGCTCCAGAGCGCGGCGCTGCCCTCGGTCGCCCCGGCGGACGAGGCGTGGGACACCGGCCGGGTTGGCGTGCCCCCGTAGGGTAGGGACTGCCCGTCCGCGTCGGGCACGGCCTGGCGGATGCGCGCCATGTTGCGCGCATAGTCCGCGCCCCATTGCTCGCGCAGCGCGGCGTCGTCCTTGTGCGCGCAGCAGCAGGTGTACTGGTCGCAGACTCCGGCCTCCGGATGGTTGGCTGCCCCGCCGCGCATGCGCTGGAGGATATACGTGCGCGCGGCGACCGCCTGCGCCCGCAGCGCCTCGGGCGCGAAGGACGCGGGCATCTCGGCGGCCACGACGCCGGGCAGCCATTCGGCCATCGTCGTCTCGACGAGCGCGCCGCCGCTGAGCGCCGTGATGGCCGTCTCGCTGTCGGGCGCGACGGCGGCCGACGCCGTTATGGACGGGATGGGCTGCACCGCCGGCTCTTGGGCCGGGCCGAGCGTGACCATGAGCCACGGGATCACGAGCGAGAGCACCACGAGCAGCAGCGACAGCAGGAAAACTTTGCGCACGTGCGCTGCCTCCTTTCTGCCCTGCGGAGGCGTTTTGCGCCTTGACGCAGGGGACAAATCAGTATAAAATAAGTCTATTCAATATGTATTGGGACAGGTAGTTTGTTATGCGCAAAAATGCTTGGGTAATCTGCTGCTGCACGGCTGTGCTGGCAGCGTTCGGGACCTTTTTCCGCTGGCTGCAGGATCAGGTCTGTTTTGAGGCCAACACCGGCCTTGCCGTGCGCGGCAGCATCTGGCCGTACGCCGTCGCGCTGATGATCGTCATCGCAGCGGTCGTGCTGGCCGTGGTGTGCTTTCGGATGAAAAACCAGCCGCATACGTATTTTCCGGATTCGCTTCCGGCTGCGCTTGCCGCGTCGCCGCGTGTGCGCGCCATCGGCGGCATCGTGCTCGGCGCATTGCTGGCAGTCGGCGGCCTGTGGCTGCTGCTTGGCAGCGGCACGCTCGCGTCGCCGGGGCTGCAGCGGGTCCTGGCCGTGCTGGCGATCGCGGCCGGCGCGGCGTTCGCGCGTCAGATGCTCGCCCCCGGCGATGCCGAGGCGGCGTCCGGCGCGGTCGTGTGCGCGTCCATGCCGATCGTGCTGCTCGCGTTCTGGCTGATCGTGAGCTACAAGGTCAATATCATCAACCCCACCGTCTCTGCCTACGCGGTCGAGATCCTGGCGCTGTGCGCCGCGCTCATCGCGTCTTATGAGTTTGCCGGCTTCGCCTACGGCCGCCCGAAGGCGATCAAGAGCATTTTCTGGAGCCAGTTCGCGGCCTTCCTGTGCATCACGGCGCTGCCGGATGACCGCGCCGGCGGGCAGCAGCTCATGCTGGCGGCCATCGCGGGCATTCTGCTGTTTCAGTCCTACCTGACCGCATCCAACATCCGCCCGGCCGTGTCCGGGCCGGTCGGCGGCGCGCAATAAGCTGAGAAAAGCCCGCATGGCGCTGCCATGCGGGCCTTTCCATATAGAGACCGGCATCGCCGGAGAGGAGAAACGTCTATGAACAACATCCTGGCCCAGCTCAACAGCGTACCCATGTACGCGATCTGCGGCGGCATCATCGCGTTCGTTGCGGTGGTGTGCGTCATTTTCCTCGTGCGCTCTTACCGCGCGGGTCTTGCCATCGGCATCGACCCCGCGCGCATGAAGCGCGCCATCACGTCGAGCGCCACGTTCTCTGTCTTGCCGAGCGTGGGCATCCTGCTCGGCGTCATCGCCCTGTCCGGCAGCCTCGGCACGCCGTGGCCGTGGCTGCGCCTGTCCGTCATCGGCGCGCTGCATTATGAGACGCAGGTCGCGCAGGCTGCGGCCGAGCAGGTCGGCATGCACGCCCTGTCCGCCGCCGAGATGACGCCGCAGGGCTTCACGACGATCGCCCTGCTCATGAGCGTGTGCATCATGTGGGGCATGATCCTGTCGATCTTTTTCAACAAGCGCTACCTCAAGCGCCTCGGCAACGACGGGGCCAAGTCCGCCTCCGGCGTCGGCTTCGGCGACAGCGCCATGACGGCCATGTTCATCGGCCTCGTGTGCGCGTACATCGGCAGCTACATCGGCGCGTTCGTGTCCGGTGAGGGGCTGTTCACCTGCACCGGCGACTGGACGCCGCTGATCGTTGTGGCCGTGTCGGCTGCGGTGATGGCGCTGTTTGTGTACCTGTCGGAGAAAAAGAACATGGCCTGGCTGGAGAGCTTCTCTATCGCCGGCAGTATGCTCATCGGCATGGCGGCGGCCGTGCTCGTGCGGCTGTGAGGAGGGAACATCATGAACGAAACCGAACGCAAAGCATATCTCGAACAGTTCAACCGCCGGACGCACGTCCTCGGCCGCATCGTGAGCGCGATCACGCTCGTGCTGCTCGTCGGCGCGCCGTTTCTCATCGGCACGTTCCTCGGCGCCATGCCCGACATGGACGCCGTCGCCAAGGGCTTTTTGTCCGTCGGCCTCGTGTGGACGGTCAGCAGCGTGGCGGAGTTTCTCATCTACACGCCCATGCTCGGCGCCGGCGGCGGCTACCTCGCCTTCATCACCGGCAACCTCATCAATATGAAGATCCCGTGTGCCGTCAACGCACGCGATATCGTCGGCACGAAGACCGGCACGGCCGAAAACGAGATCATCTCGACGCTCTCGATCGCAACATCCTCGCTCGTGACCATCGTCGTGCTCGCGCTCGGCGTGGCGCTGCTCGTGCCGCTGCAGCCCGTGCTGCAGAGCCCCGTGCTCCAGCCGGCGTTTGCCAACGTCGTCCCGGCGCTCTTCGGCGCGATGGCGTATCAGTACTTCCGCAAGAACGTGCAGGTCGCCGTCGCTCCGCTGGTCGTGATGAGCCTGCTGTTCATGCTCGTCCCGTCGCTGACGAGTTCCACGAGCTTTATGATCATTCCGAGCGGCGCATTGGCCATCGGCATTGCCTACAGCATGTACCGCAAGCAGAAAAAGGAGGCAGATGTCAAATGAAATTCCGTCCCGGTTATCTCGCGCTCGCGCCGCTGGCCCCGTTGGGGGCGGCCGTGGCGCACGCTGCGCTCACACCGCGCAAAACGTCCGCTTATCAGCCGCAGCCGGATCCCGACCGCGCCATGGCCTACGCCGAGAAGCTCTCGGCCATGATCCGGTGCGACACCACATCCTACGCCAACGTCCGCGAGCCGGAAAAGTTCGAGCGCTTCCACGCGCTGCTCGCCGGGCTCTTCCCGCTCGTGCATGAAAAGCTGGAGCGCACGGACATTGACGGCAACCTGCTCTATTACTGGCCGGGCCGCGCGCACGACCGCCCGATCGTGCTCATGAGCCATCAGGACGTCGTGCCCGCCGAGGGCACGTGGGAGCACGCGCCGTTTTCCGGCGACATTGCCGACGGAAAGGTCTGGGGCCGCGGCGCGTCGGACACCAAGTGCTCGGTCATGGCGTTTTTCCAGGCGGTCGAGGAACTGCTCGCCGCCGGATACGAGCCGGCCAACGATGTTTACATCGCCTCGTCGTGCACGGAAGAGTGGGCGGGCGACGGCGCGCCGAAGCTCGTTGCCGAACTCAAGCGCCGCGGCGTGCGGCCGTTTCTTGTCTGCGACGAGGGCGGCGGCATCATCACCGAGCCGATCGGCGGCATCCCCGGCAACTTTGCCATGGTCGGCGTGTTTGAAAAGGGCAAGGCGGACGTGAAATTCACCGCCCGCAGCACCGGCGGCCACGCCAGCGCCCCGACGGCGAACACCCCCATTGCGCGCCTGTCCGCGTTCGTGACGGATGTGGAAAAGCACGCGCCGTTTCGCAAGAAGTTCCTGCCCGAGGTCACGGCCATGTTCACGCGCCTGGCGCCGTATGCGCCGTTTGGCCTGCGGCTCGTAATGGGCAATCTCTGGCTGTTTGCCCCGCTGATGAAGGTCGTGCTGCCGCGCGTGTCGGCGCAGGCAGGTGCGATGCTGCGCACGACGATCGCGTTCACGATGCAGTCCGGTTCGGATGCGTACAACGTTCTGCCGCAGGAGGCGACGCTGGGCGCGAATATGCGCTTCATCCCGCACCAGGGCGAGCAGGAGAGCCTGGCCATCATCCGCCGGCTCGCCGAGAAGCACGGCCTGGAGATGGAGGTCGTGCACACGAACGACTACTCCGAGCCCGTGGACATCCACGGCGAGGCGTTCCGTCAGGTGGAGCGGGTCATCGGCGAGACGTTCCCCGGCCTGCCTGTCAGCCCCTATGTCATGACCGGCGCGACGGACGCGCACTTCTATCAGGAGATCTGCGACAGCTGCGTGCGCTTCGCCCCCGTGATCTACGGCCCGGAGCAGATGAAGGGCATGCACGGCATCAACGAGAACATCGAATACAGCTGCCTGCCCGGCGCGGTCGATTTCTACAAGAATCTCATCCGCGCGCAGGAACAATAAAAAAACAACGGCGCGCCCCGGCTGAGGCCGGGGCGCGCTGCCGCAGAAAAGCGGAAACACGGAAAAGCGCCCGGACATTTCGTCCGGGCGCTTTGCTGTATGATGGTGCACGTTTTATTCAAACGAGATCATGTAGTAATACACCGGCTGGCCGCCGTTGACGACGTTCACGTCCGCCATCGGCAGGCGCTCGCCGAGCAGGTCGGCCGCGTGCTGGGCAGCGTCGCCCTGCACGTCCTCGCCGTAGTAGATGGAGACGATCTCGGGGTCGAGATCGTTGGCGGCGTCCGCGATCTTGGTCAGCACCTTGTCGAGGTCGGCGTCGCTGCCGAGCAGCGCACCGTCCATCAGCGCCAGATACTCGCCCTTGCGGATGTTGTGGCCGTCAAAGTCGGAGTCGCGCGCGGCGTAGGTGATCTGCGCGGTGTGCACGCTCTCGATCGCGGCGCTCATCTCCGCCTCAATGACGTCCTCGGCGCTCGCCGGGTCGAACGAGAGCATCGCGGTGATGCCCTGCGGCACGGTCTTGGTCGGGATGACGATGACCTTCTTGTCCGACAGCGGGATGCACTGCTGGGCGGCCATGATGATGTTCTTGTTGTTCGGCAGCACGAACACGACCTCCGCCGGGGTCTTGTTGACCTCGGTGAGGATGTCCTCCGTGGAGGGGTTCATGGTCTGGCCGCCGGTGACGACGCGGTCCACACCCAGCTCGCGGAAGAGATTCGCCATGCCCTCGCCGGCAGACACGGCCACGACGCCGAACTGCTTTTCGGGCTTGGCCACTTCGGGCTCGGCCTCCGCCTTAGCGGCAGCTTCGGCCTCGGTCTCCTTGCCGGAGAGCGCAGTGTGCTGGTTGCGCATGTTTTCGATCTTCACGGTCTGGAGCGGGCCATAGGTCAGCGCCTCGGTCAGCACCTCGCCGGGCACGTTCGTGTGCACGTGCACCTTGATGATCTCGTCGTCGTCGACCACGACGACACAGTCGCCGAGATTCTTCAGGAACGAGCGCAGGAGCTCCGGGCTCTTGCTGTTCTCGCGCGCGACGATAAACTCCGTGCAGTAGCCGAACGTGATCTCGCCGGTGTCGAACTCGGAGAAGTCCGCGCCCTCTTTCGGCGCCTGCGCGGCAGCCGGAGCGGCGGAGGTCACGGGGGCGGCGGTGCGGCCCTGCAGATAGCCGAGCATGGCGTCCATGACGAGCACGAAGCCCTCGCCGCCGGCATCGACCACGCCTGCGCGGCGCAGCACGGGGTTGATGTTCTGCGTGTCGGCCAGCGCCTCGCGCGCGGCGGCGAGCAGCGCATCGAGCATGCCCTCAAAGTCCGTGCTGTCCTTGGCGAAGTCCACGGCGGCCTGCGCGCCCAGACGGCTGACGGTGAGGATCGTGCCCTCGGCCGGCTTCATGACGGCCTTGTAGGCGGCGTCCACGCCGGCGGAGACGGCGGCGGCAAATTCCGCTGCGCTCGCAGTCTCGCGGCCCTTGAGGGACTTGGCAATCCCGCGGAACAGCAGCGACAAAATGACGCCGGAGTTGCCGCGCGCACCGCGCAGCAGCGCGCTCGCGGCGCAGTCGGCCACGGCGCCGACGGTGTCGGTCTGCTTGCGGCCGAGCTCGATGGCGGCCGAGTTCATCGTCAGGCTCATGTTCGTGCCGGTATCGCCGTCCGGAACAGGGAAGACGTTGAGCTCGTTGATCTTCTGTTTGTTTTCTTCCAGTGCCGCGTTTGCGCACAGGAGCATTTCCCGAAGCGCTGCGGCATCAATGATTTCTCTCAAATCTGTACACCTCCGACAGGGGGAATGAAAATGGCCCGGAAGCGCGGCTCCCGGGTGGGAAGCAGTGCGAAATGTCCCCGCTTAATCGAGGAACATGGTGTCCACGTACACGTCCACGCGCGCCACGGGGACGCCAGTTGCCTGGTTGACCTTGTAGCTGACCTCGTTGATGATGCTGTGGGCAAGCGCGGAAATGTTCACGCCGTGATCGACCGCGATGTGCAGCTCGAGCGAGATGCTGCCGTCATCGGCGAACGTGGCGTTGACGCCCTTGGACATGGATTCGCGGCGCAGGAGCTGGAACGGTCCGCTGTCTTTGCTGCGGCCGACCATACCCTTCACGCCGAAGCAACTGGTCGCGGCGTCGCCTGCAAGGTTGGTGAATACTTCATTGGTGATGCTGATGGTGCCATTCGATTGTTCGATTTTGACCATGTAGACAGCCCCTTTCTTAACAGCAGTGATATATTATATAACAATAGGTGAGAAATCACAAGCGAAAAATTAGCGAAAAAACTGGACATTTTCCGTGAAAACGCCGGTTTTCACCCGGAAACTTGCACGTTTTCAATAGTTGCGTTTCGAAAATTGAAACAAGAATCAAAAAAACTATTATTTACGTTTTTTTGAAACTGTGTTATCCTATTGACGTGAATGGGCGGATAGGTGCCCATTGCACGAATATAGGATAACATATAAGAGAAATAGGAGATGAAGTTTATGGCAAGAAAGCTCGTTACCATGGACGGCAACAACGCTGCCGCCCACGTGTCCTATGCGTTCACGGAAGTGGCTGCCATTTACCCGATCACCCCGTCGAGCCCGATG
>OBHX01002508.1_pt1 | contig 14196 bp, 7 predicted proteins | sample 1519331 | NCBI WGS metagenome assembly OBHX01 (sample SAMEA2602897, study PRJEB22501) | metagenome
TGATCGAGCTCGGCGGGCGTGAGCGGCCTGAAGCTGTGTGGCGCGTCCGTGCCGACTAGTGGCGCGCGGTAGATGTAGAAGACGCCCGTGAATTCATGCCGCTTCACGACGCCCGTCTTGTCGAACCAGATGCGCAAGTTCTTCTGCGTGATAGGAAATTCCGAGATCGGGTTGAAGGGGATGAAGTTCTTGGCGGAGGGGCGTCCCCTCATCCAGCTGTAGTGGCGCACGATCTCGTGGCCCATGTGGATTTCATAGTCGGGTTCGCCGAGCTCCGCATCGATCTGCGCCATGGTGGTCCGGCCGTCGATGATGAGCCTCGCGGCCTTCTCGGTCGAGAGGTCACGCACCTCGCCGCTTCCGACGGCACAGCCGCTGAGCATCGAGGCGCAGGCTGCCAGAAGCAGCAGAGTGCGGACGCGGCCAGCGACGGTCCGCGGGCCCCTTGTGGTTCCTTCCGGCAAGGTCTTCTCCTTTTGTAGCGCTCGTTCAGTCCTGTGCGTGCCCGGTGCGATGAAATTCATTTTGAACTCGCTCGGGTCCCATTGAACACCCCTCGCTTCGCGCAGGGGCGGCCTCAAGGGAGCCGACAGCCCAAAACGAGCGTGGTTCAGGGGAAGTTCCTGACCAAGGTTCACACTTTTGCCGCGCAAATTTCATTAAGTCGAGTTATTATAGTTGTCATGAGCGTCGGCGTGGTTCTCACGCCCCGTTCAGCATTTTTCAAAGTGTTGGCCTCCGGAGGTAAAGGTCATGTCCGACAACGATAAGAACCGCATCAAGATCAAGCTGCCCGCCGTCTCCTACGACATCGTGAAACTTGCCGCCACTCTCACCGGTACGTCCGTGAAGTCCTTCGCGGCCCAGGCGGTGATCAACGCAGCCCTGCACGTCACGGCTGAAATTGAAAACCGCTCCCTCGGCTCCAACATCGAAGCCGACATTCATCTCACCGAGGAAGAGGCTCAGGCTCTTCTTGCCCTCGTCGAAAGCCTCGACACGCACGACGGCAAGGACGAAGACGTCGAGGAAGCCACCGCCGAGGACTTCGAGGAAGAAGAACCCGCGGAATGCGAATGTGATTGCGAAGTCGAATGCAAGTGTGACTGCGACTGCAAGTGCGAGGACGACGCCGAATGCAAGTGCGAAGAGTCCGAAAAGGCTGAAGAGCCTGCCGCTGAGGCCGCTCCCGCTGCCCAGCCCAAGGCCAGGCACGGCCGCAACCACCGCTGATCTTTCGACTTGAGTCCCTTGTCGCAAGGGACCTGAGAACACAAAGGGGATCCATCAACAACGGGTCCCCTTCTCTTTTCCATCATTCGTCGGGCCTCAGGCGACCTGCGGACTTCCGGCGGTCAGCCTGCCGCCGCATTGAGTGCGGCCATGGCCTTGGTGCTCACGACAAGCTCGATGCGTGCGGACGCCCTGGTGAGGCCCAGATAAAGCAACCTGCGCACGCGATCGTCCATCGTTTCTGGGCCTTGAGTGATCTTTTGACGACTTGCAGGTTTCAGACGGCCCGACTTTGCCGCCTCCCTTCCCAACCTGCTCTCCTTTGCCATTAACGAAAAACGGGGCCGCTCCCTTGAGAAGCAGCCCCGTTCGGGACTTGAAGTCAGATCAGGCGTCAGGCCTTGCGGTCAAGCTCGATGGGCTCGCCCGAGGCCTTTTCCTCCTTGGGTTCGCCGAGCGACATGACGGCGTTGAGGATGATCGCGCCGAAGGTCGCGGTACCGATGCCGCCGAGGCTGAAGAAGCCGAGGTTGAGGGTAAAGTCGCCGCCGCCGAGAATCAGCGTGACGGCAGCCACGATCAGGTTGCGGCTGTTGCCGAAGTCGACTTTGTTGACGACCCAGACGCGAGCGCCGGCCACGGCGATGAGGCCGAAGACCACGATCGAGGTGCCGCCGAGGACGGGCTGCGGAATCGTCTGGATCACAGCGCCGAACTTCGGGGAGAAGCCGAGGATGATCGCGAAGATCGCGGCGACCGGGAAGAGCAGCGTGGAGTAGACGCGCGTGGCGGCCATCACGCCGATGTTTTCACCGTAGGTCGTCACGCCCGTGCCGCCGAAGGAGCCCGAGAGCATCGTCGCGATGCCGTCGCCGAGGAACGCACGGCCCATGTACGGGTCAAGGTTGCGGCCCGTCATGGCGGTCACGGCCCTCCCGCGGCCGAGGGTCTCCGCGACGAGAAAGATCACGACCCGGACGATGAGGGCGGTGGGGGGGACCTCCGAGACCCGGGTGGGGACCCTCGGGGCGCCGGACCAGCCGGCGCGTGAGATGATCGAGAAGTAGGTCCGCTTTGCCATTCCGACGACACATGCGGGGTACAGCGAGATGAAGTACGCGATCACAAGGCCGATGAGGATGAGGAGCTTCTGGATGAAGCCGCGCGTCCACACGGCAACGCCGCCCACGCACATGAAGGTGACGACGGCCATCCAGGCGTCGAAGTCCGTCGGACCCACCGAGCGGCAGGCCGTCGGGGCGAGGTTGAGGCCGATCACGGCGACGACCGCCCCCGTCACGACGGGAGGCATCAGCTTTTCAATCCACTTAACGCCCGTAAGCATCACGATGAGGCCCACGACACAGTAGACGAGACCGCAGACCACGATGCCGCCCAGCGCAACGGGAATGTTGCCGTTGAGGCCCGAGCCCGCAACGTAGCCCGTCGCTGCGATCACCACGCCGATGAACGCAAAGGATGAACCCAGATAGCTCGGCACCCTGCCACCCACGATGGCGAAAAAAATGAGCGTGCCGATGCCGCTCATCAAAACCGCCATGTTGGGGTCAAAGCCCATGAGAATCGGGGCGAGAATGGTGGAGCCGAACATGGCCACCACGTGCTGAACGCCCATCGCCACCGTCTGGCCGGTGGGAAGACGCTCGTCAGGGGCCACCACGCCCTTTTCCTTGAGCTTCCACTGCGGGAAATAACCCATTTTTCCTTACTCCTCAAACACGTTGAATCTACACGCACAGGCGCCTCGTCCTTCGGCTTTCCGGACAAAACGCCTCGCGCTCAAAGAGTCGTAAGGGCTCCTCCTAAGGACGAATCGTCTGTGCAAACTTTCGTATTATAAGCACACATTTCGAAAAATAAACATAAGGTGTTTTCACTAGACGGGCGGACGCCGCTCCGGAGCGAAGCCTGCGTGCGCAAAAAAGGGACGGCATCCATTTCGGACGGCGTCCCCTTTTGTCTCTCTGGTGCCTGAGCGTCAGAGCGTCTTCATGGCGTCTTCGACGGCCGCGACGAGGTTCGGGCTGGCGGTGAAGCAGACCTTGTTGCGTTCCGGAATCACGACGGACTTGCCAGTCTTGAATTCACGACCGACGCGAGCGGCGGTAGTCTTCAATTCCCAGCGGCCGAAGTTCCAGAACGTGACGCGTTCGCCGCGGGCCATGGCCTCGACGATCTCTTCATGCACGGCATCAACGATGCCCTCTACGAGGGAGGGCGAGAGCACGAGGCGTTCTGCGACAGCCTGCGCGATTTCCTTCTTGTTCATTGCGGTAGTCCTTCTCTTTATTCTTGGGGACGGGCTGCCCGTCCGGGCACCCTCTTTCGGCGACGCTTTCCGTTCCGGTCCTGTGGAACGTCTGTGTTGTGGTCCGCCTGTTACGTTAAGGTGACATCCCAATTGTACCTGCGGGGAAATATGCTTGGGGGTGTCACCCAGACGAATTGTAATGTTTTCCAAAACGACTCGCCTGCAAATGCTTCTCGTCTGGGCCTCCATTCCTGAACGGCCCGTCAGTCCCGGGAAATCCCCTGCATTTCACATGATTCCCGGCGGTGCGGCCTCAAATCGGTTTCGATTTAACATTGCTGACGTTCACAGGAGGCTGATCATTTTGAAAATGCGCGTGGCACAGGCGTTTGTAGTGTTTGCTGAGCAACAGTACCCGAAAGGTACCTTAGTCACCGAGCTTTAAAATGTCTCGAATTCAGTCCGAGAGAGGGTTCTCCGAAATTCCATGCGCCGTGTCATGATTTTTTACAAACAGCCTGTGGTATTTTTCCTCAACTGCAGCCGTTTGAAGGCCGAGAACCCCTGCGCACCCTCTTCTCCCCTCTCCTGCGGGCGGATTGAGGTCGCCTCACTCCGTAGTTCTACCGAGTGTTTTCCGCCCATGCGAAAGGGCCTGCCGACGGCGGTTGCCGCGGGCAGGCCCCTCTCAATGCGGATGCACCGGATGCAGGATCAGCGGATTATTCCTTCCCGGTCCAGCAGTACGTGCAGAGCTTCTCGGGGTCAAGGCCGATGGCTTCGATGAGGCCTTCGACGGACTGGAAGCCGAGCGAGTCGAAGCCCATCTTGTCGCAGATGGACTTGAGCATGCACTGGCCGCGCTCGGTCTTGGCGTCGGCGTACTCGGCGAGGTGCTTGTGACCCTCGTCGCCCTCAAGCTCCTGAATGACGCGACGGGCGAGGAGCTCCATGTCGGAGTTGCCGCGGGAGAAGTTCAGGTACTTGCAGCTGTACATGATCGGCGGGCAGGCGGAGCGCATGTGCACTTCCTTCGCGCCGGACTTATAGAGGAAGTCGACCGTTTCACGAAGCTGCGTGCCGCGCACGATGGAGTCGTCGATGAGAAGAAGCTTCTTGTCCTTGATGAGTTCGGGGACCGGAATCTGCTTCATCTTGGCGACCTGATTGCGGATCTGCTGGTTTGCGGGCATGAAGGAGCGGGACCAGGTCGGCGTGTACTTGATGAAGGGACGGGCGAACTTCTTGCCGCTTTCATTGGCGTAGCCGATGCCGTGCGGAAGGCCGGAGTCGGGAACACCCGCCACGTAGTCGACGTCGGGAGCCGTGCCGTCGGCCATGGCGTTGCGGGCCATGATCTCGCCGTTGCGGTAGCGCATCACCTCGACGTTCTTGCCTTCGTAGTTGGAGTTAGGATAACCGTAGTACGTCCAGAGGAAGGCGCACAAACGCATCTTCTCGGCAGCGGGCGAGAGAACCTCGATGCCCTCGGGCGTGATCTTGACGATTTCCTGAGGTCCGAGCTCATAGTGGTCCTCGTAGCCGAGCTTGTGGTAGACGAAGCTCTCGAACGAGACGCAGTAGCCGTTTTCATCCTTGCCGATGAGAACGGGCAGACGACCGAGCTTGTCGCGGGCGACGATGATGCCGTCGGGCTGCAGGAGCATGATCGTTTCGGAGCCCTGAATAATGTCCTGGGCGTAGCGAATGCCCTCGACGATAGACTGCTTGCGGTTGATGAGCGCGCCGACGAGTTCGGTGGAGTTCACCTTGCCCGAGCCCATCGCGAGGAACTGGGAATTGTTGTTGCTGAAGTAGCGCTCGATCAGGTCGTCGGCATTGTTGATGATGCCGACCGTCGTGATCGCAAAGAGGCCGAGATGGGACCTAAGGAGCAGAGGCTGCGGATCGTCGTCCGAAATGCAGCCGATGCCGCAGTTGCCCTTCATGTCCGCAATGTCCGGCTCGAAGCGGGTGCGGAACGGCGTGTTCGTGATGTTGTGGATCTGACGCTGGAAGCCCTTCTCAGGGTGGTAGATCGTCATGCCGCCGAACTTGGTGCCGAGGTGGGAGTGGTAGTCGACGCCGAAGAAGGTGTCGAGAACGATGTCGCGCTTGGATACAGCGCCGAAGAAGCCGCCCATTTTTGCTGTGCTCTTGTATGGAAGTTGAAGATCTGAGTCGCGGACGCATGGCGTCGTGAGATTCGCCTGAACGGGGTCATCCGCAAATGTTGGCGTGATTATCGCAAACAAACAGCCGTTTGTGGGGGCCTCGGACGCTTTAGAACGGCAAATCTGTCCTTGGGTCAATGTCCTCATCGCCTGCTCTAGGGGGTTTCCCTAAGATGCCAGGAAAAATGCCCTCGGCTTAGTCCTGCGCGGGCGTTTGCACAATGATCTGTATCCGGAAGGCTCATCCGCCGAGCATGCGGGAGTCTTCTCAAATCCATCGCCACATTCGGGAGTTGTCATGACCAGGCTTCCCATACTCTTCGCCCTCTCCTCCGCGCTTCTGCTCGCAGGCTGTGCCGGTACTCCCTCTTCCATCCTGCAAGTCGTCAAAAGATCACTCAAGGAAGCTCTTCAAAAGCCCTCTTTAATTTTGCGCCCTGAGAACTCTTGTCTATTACACAAGATAAATTGCTGTGCAAACGATTGTTCAGGGTACTTTTGAAGAGCTTTCTCAAAGCCCAGAAACGAAGCAGACACTTCTCTTAAAGGCCCTGTTTAATCGGGGCTGTTTTCGCTAGCAGCAAGCGTGGCCTTTCTTGAGGAGGTGAAATGATTTTCGGCAGTCTGCGAGTTAGTAACCCATGAAGACTATGTCAACAAGGTCCATTTAGTATTCGAGCAATGATGCTCAGACAGGGGATCGATACTCGAGGGCTCATTTTAGAAACGCGAAGGGATCGCACATCCGGCACCGAGCAACTACTGTCCCCCATAACATTTTAGGGCGTACAACCGTGATTGTACGCCCTAGTTTAATTCCCCGCTTTCATGCGCAGGGGAGTGGCATTAAAGTGCTACACACCTCTTAGAACGCGTAGCTCCAGGTCACGGTGCCGGTTACGCCCTGATAATCCCCGACGTATCCTTTGAGACCAAGATCAAGCGCCATCGGATCAGTTGGCTTCGAGCGCATTGTAATCCCCAGATCCACGATGCCCGAATCGCCTTCGAGCGTAGGAATATCCAGAGCAACGAGATCGGTCTTCGTGAAAACGGTCGACTCGGCATCGCCGTCGGCTACATGTTCATATGCCAGGCCGAAACGCCAACTAATGTTTTCGGGCGTCGTGCCGCGAAGCATGGCACCAACCTGCATCGTGTGGGTCTTTGTATCCTCCGATTTCAATCTTTCGTGATCAGTCGTGCCGAGCGAAACCGTATCGCCTTCGAGGTACGTGAAGATGTAGCGACCGTAAACGTCAAGAGACACCTTATCGGCAAGGTCGAACACGTATCCCAGACCAATGTGTGCGGAGCCATAGAGGCTGTTGGCATCATACTTGGCAGACTCTTCAGTGTACTTCCCGGAGAATTCCGTCGAGGCGGTACCGAAGCGGAGCGAGCCGTCAACGTAGACAGGAAGGTTGAAGTGATAGCGCGAAGCCAGACCGACGCCATAGTAATCATGGTTGCCTTCGGCTGAAGCGTCATGAGTACTGCTTTCGGAGTTGCCGAAACCAGCTTCAACATAACCCGCGACCATCCACTCGGGCGTGACGCGCGTGACAAGCCCCGTAACGAGGGACATGCAGTCGACATCAACGCGCGAGCCGGTGTCATAGCGTGTTTTGCCGCCGCCGAGCGTACCAAACACAGCAGACTGATCGACTAACGAAGCGGAGTCCATCGCGTTCAAGCCTTCGTTGGCGATAAACGAAGCCCCCTGGTTGATGACGGCAACACTTCCGAGAATCGAATCAGACAGGGTACGGGAGTTGTCGTTTGGGGTGACGTCCGGAATAATGTCGGAGCCGCCGTCATCACCATTGCCGCCTTCATCCTTTACGAAATCTCCCGTCGACAGCGTGTCTTTATCGAAGTCCTTCGTGAATTCCCACGTTGTGTCCGTAAAGAGCGTCCCCTCGGTCTTGAAAATGGTACCGGCGTCGACATGGATCGTGCCGCCGGCGGTGTGAATGAGCTTGTAGCTTTCGTCGGCATTGAGGCCGTCAAGGTTGCTGATCGTGACATCAATGTCTGAGAGATCCAAATCGCCTTGAGCTAACGTCAGAATAGGCGCACCGGTCGCAGCGTTGTTTTCTGTCCCGACAGTGAGCTTCAGCGTGTCGTATTGCCCTGCGAACTGACCGACAGAATGGACGCCTTGGGCACGAAGGCCGTTGTTATGGACGTTGGCCGAGTTGGAATCGACGAAAGACAGTGTCCCGGCTACGGTGGACGTTCCGATCAAATTGACGAAACTGCCGGTGATTTCGCTGGTGCTCGATTTCGAATGATCCCGAATCAGATAGACATCTCCGGTCAGTGTACTGTTTTCGAGCGTGATGACGGTGTTCTCAATCTTGTCGATTTGAGTGTCCACGCCATCGTCAGTGAAAGAAGTAAAAATACCGTAAGCGGTTTCGCTCTGGGCATTCGTTAGATTTAGTGTGTTGTTGGTATAGGTGAACTTACCGTTGGATTGGGTCTGATTCAGATAGACGACGCCGACATGCGCATCGTCAATGGTAACAGTGTTTCCAGTGAAGGTGGTATTCACATCCTGAGCCGCGTTCAGGTTGGGGTTGAACAGGATCCCGTGCAAGCTGGAAATCATTTTGGTGTCTGAATTATCACCATGAATGATGACCGCATTGTTGTCATACTTACCCTTGGCAGTGGTAATCACGCCGTAAGCCAGTCCAACAGTGCCGCCGTAGATTTCGAGTGTGTTATGCGAGGTTTCGCCCGACAGTACCATGTGCGATTCGGTCCTTTTGAGGACTCCGTAAAGCTGTGTCACTTCACCGCTCGTCATGATCGTGCGATTGTTGCGAATGTCCGAGGTGATGATCTTGGACGAGACGTCATCAGCCCCAAGCGTGGCCTGGGTAGAGCTGTTTCCCGACATCTGGAAACCGTTGTTGACGTGGGCTACGCCGACGAAGTATTCGGCTTTGCCGCCCGACATGACTGCATGGTTGTTCGTAGCCTCGGCATTGATTTCTTCGACATACACGCCCCAGGCTTCCTGGGTTTGACCTTCGGAGATCTCAAGGACATTGTCAAATACGCTGATGGCGTTGTCGACAGTATCTTCTCCGAGATACGACCCCATCACACGTTTGACGTTGACATTGCTTCCGGCGATGAGGAGCTTGTTCTCCCGTACTTGAGAGTCGTAGGTACCACTACTGGTTCGCCAAGCGCCGATGACGTCAACATCGCGCATTTGTGAGTTCGTCAATTTGAATTCGAGCCCACAGTGGTTTGACGAAGTGGTTGTACCAAACCAGCCTCGATCAGCCTGTGTCGGATTGGTCCCTGCATCCTCATTGAAGGAGATTTCGACGGCGTTTGAAAAGTCGGGCGAATAATCCGTAACGGTCGAGTTTGCCATCTGAGCAAACGAAAGCAGCGCAGCCGCTACGGCGGTCGGGAGAGAGGCCTTTAGGAGATAGGGCGAGTATTGATTGTGCATGTGAATCTCGTATGGGTGTTGGGTGGGTGTTATGAGGTATCGACAAGATGAACGCCCGAGCATCTGGACCGGAGCGTCATGGAACGGCGGAGATGTCGATGGCCCCTGGATTTGCATCCACGTGGCCGTTCTCGGCGTGTATTGGTGCAACCGTAAATGCCGTCATCGCAATCGGAAGCGGCCCTCCTATTGGAGATGCCGCTTCCGTTTTGTGCTCTGAACGATTACGGATTAGTTGTGCGCGTCTTGACAGCCTTCTCTTTCTTGTCAAGACCGAGCAACTTTTTCATCCGCTCGATTTCAGCTCGCAGGGCTTCAAGGTCTTCCTGAGAACGGGCAACCTTCTTCGCCATGTTTTCTTCACGAGAACGGGAGCTTTCGAGCTGCGCTTCGAGTGCCAGGTTCTGGTTGGACAACGCCACAACCTTGGCGGACAATTGCGAAGTCGTCGGAGAGCCGTATGTCGAAGGTGCGCCGAAGCGGTAGGAAACCCCGGCATTGAACATGCGGTCGCCTTCCGTAGCGGTGGACGCGCCGAGATTCATCATGAAGTTTTCAGTCGGCTTGTAGAAGATGCCGACGGATACGGCCTGTTCGCCGCCGTAACTGCCGACGCCGGCAGCGGCAGACCAGTGATGCTCCTCATCAAGGCCCAACGGATGCAAAGCAGCAATCGCGGCAGAGTTTGCAGCTGAACGATTGATTTCGTCATGCAGATTGCTGGCGACTTCGTTGATCGTCCGCGAGTTTTCTTGGATGGCCTGTTGGGTTTCATAAAGTTGACCGCCCGTCACGGCATCCGAACTGCCTTCGGCAATGATGCCGTCTGCAACATTCACGATCTTGCGCTTGTTGCTCGACGACCCCACCGACACCGCATTGTCAACGCCCTCTGAGCCCGCACCCAGAACGACGGCGTTCTTCGCACCAGTCGTCACGCCGCTGCCGAGCACGAACGTATCCTTGGCACCTTCTTCAAGCTTGTTGCCCGTACCGACCACAAAGCTGCCGTCAGCACCCGAAGCAATGGAATTCATGGTGCCGAAGGCGCCGGACTTGTTCCCCGCGACAGTGTTGTTGTAGCCGACAGCCGTGCCATATTCCCCTGTGACGGTACTGTTCTTGCCAAGGGCGATGGTGTCGCTATGCAGGTAGTCGTAAACACCTTCGGAGGTCACCGGATTCTTGTTGTCGGCTTCAACCTTGTCGGTTGTTGTCAGATCGGAACCCTGATCAGGGTGTTCGACCTTGCTGTTGATCCAGTCAATAAAGCCCTGACCGCCAAGGTCATCGCGAAGCTGTTGCTTCAAGTTATCCAAGGCCGTCTGAAGGTTGCTGTTGCCGCTGTTGATGCCGTCAATCTGGTCTTGAATGCCGCCGATGGCCGTCTGATGTTCACCGAGCGTCTTGTCGATGAGTCCCAGGTTCTGACCGAGCGAGTTGTTGGGATCAATGAAGGTGAAGCCGCCGGCACGAGAAGTGACGACAGGTGTCGCCCAGTTGTAGATCTGTTCGCCCGTCACAAATCCCTTGGAACCGGCACCAATGCCTTGAGCACCGCTGCCGAGCGTGGCGCGCCACGAGTCGAGATTGGCGCCTTCAATATTGGAAGCGTCCAACGCTGCAAATTGTCCGTTCAGGATCGAGTCGTCGGACGTCAAAACGGACTTGAGCGTTTCAGACGTCACCAATCGATTGTCGTCCGTCAGGGTTTTGTCAGTACCGGTCGTCGACAGGTTGATCTTGAACTTTCCTTCATTGTCGTTGGCATGCGTCACAGAGACAAAGTCGCCGTCGGCAAATGCAATGGCCTCGCGAACAGCCGTCAGACCATCCCCCGTGATCGACTTTACGTTGGAGAGATCCATTGCGGCGACCTTCAACGTGCCGTTGCCATCCACAACGACCGAGAGGTTTCGGTCAAGGGCCTTGAGATTGTCCTTCGTGGCAGCATCAGCCTTTACGAATGTGCCGTTGGCATCAACGCGGGTTTCGGCAAAGACCTCTCGTCCAGTCACAAAGTGCGCATTAGCCTGAGAGATGGCTAGCGTACCAGCCTTCGTTCCGAGCTTGGTGAGCCACTGGCCGCCGTCAACATCAATGTTGTCGCCGGTGACAGTGGCGTAGGTTTGACCGATCTCTCCCTCACGGGCTTCCAGAACAGCCTCAAGCGTGGTCGATGTGACAAGCTTGTTGCCCGCCGTCGGCAACGTCTTATCAGTTCCCGTGGAATCAACACCGAACTTCGCAGTACCCGTATCGCTGTCGTACTCGACAACCGTGAAATCTCCGTTCTGGAACGTGATCGCCTGACGGCTCAAGCCGGTAATCACATTCGAACCGGCCTTGGACAAGTTGGAAAGGTCAAGGTCGGCCACTTTCAGAGTGCCGCTGGCATCCACAACCTTTGCCAGGTTGTCATCGAGCTTGAGCAAATTGGAAGCCGTCGATTCTGTGGTCTTGATGAACTGGCCATCCTTCGTTCCGCGCACTTCGCTGTGGAGTGCGTCGCCGGTGACGAAGCCCTTGACGCCAGCGGCCACTTCACCCTTGAGCTTGGTCTGCCAGGCCTCGACGTTTTCGGCTTTCAGATTGTTGGCGTCGAGAGCGGCATATGTGCCGGCGAGGCCGTCAATGATGTCGCTTTCATTGGAGGCGAGCACGGACTTCAGCGTATCCGACGTAACCAGACGATTGGTTTCGTTGAGAGCCTTGTCGGTGCCGGTCGTCGTCAGATCAACCTTGAATTTGCCGTTGTTGTCCTTGGCATGCGTCACGGTGACGAAATCACCGGCATCAAAAACGACGGCATTCTGAACGACAATGAGGCCGGAACCGGTGATCGCCGTCACGTTCGAAAGGTCGTTCCTCGCCAGATCCTTGACAGCATTGTGAACCGTACCGCCGGTGACCAGCGCATCATTGCCAGCCGTCACGGCACCGTCCGCCTTCACGTCAACGGCATACGTCCACTTATCATTTTCAAACACAGCCTCACCAACGGTTACATGCTTGCCGTCCTTGAAGGCCAACACACTGGTGAGGTTGTCCTTGCCGATCTTCGAGCTGAGCCCATTGTCGAGCGCCGCAAGATTGGCCGCAACCGAATTGGTTCCCTTGACATAGTTGCCGTCATTCGTCACGTGCGTGGCTTCATATACGTCCTTGCCCGTCACGAAGTGGTTGTTGGCATCAGAAACGGCTGCCGTACCGGCCTGCGTTCCGAGCTTCGAGAGCCACTTGCTATTGCTGCCGTCGACATCAATGTTCGCGCCGTCCGTTGTCACGTAGCCCTGACCAGTCGTGAAGTCCTTCACGTAGTCATAGACAGCGCCACCGGTCACAAGCCCCTTGTCGTCCGCTGCGATCTTGCCTTCCGCCTTGATGCCAAGCGTTTAAGTCTTAGAGTGATCCGTTCCGGCACTTGCACTGAGCGTGAGGGGGCCATCTGCGGCCAACTTGACGGCTTCCATGGCCTGATCGCGAACCGTGGTGCCCGTGACCAGATGAGCATCCTTGTCGCCATCCACCGTGCCGTCGTCACGCACGCTTACGGTATAAGACAGCGCGCCATAATCACCCGTAGAGCCGTTGACACGCACGTTGTCGCCGCTTCCGACCACCTTGACGGACTGCTTTGCAATGGTCGAGACGTCGCTTGTGTTGACCTTGCCCTTCAGCGCTTCCGTGTTGGTGTATATCTGAGTATCAAGCGCGGACAAGTTCTGAGCAGCGGAATTGGCATGTTTCACATAGTGCCCGTCCTGACCCAGGCGTGTTTCGGTAAACACGGCGCCGCCTGTCATCAAACCGGCATTACCCTGCTCAACAGCACCATTGCCCGTGACATTCACGGAGTACGTTGTTTTGTCGCCGTTCTTGTTCGTCGTTACCGTGGTGTTCTGACCATCCGCAACGGCAACGTAGTCCCCCATGTTGTCGACTTTGGCAAATTTTTCACCGGCGATGTAGTCGTGGACCGTCTTGCCAGTCACGAGGGCTTCATTCGCGGCGGAAACGGCGCCGGTCTTGACGTCAAGCTTGTAATTCGTCGTGTGATAGGCTTCGTCCGCTTCGGCCGTCACCCCCAGAAGAGTGGAGTTGGCTGAACTCACTGTCACGGCTTTGCGGGCTTCATCACGAACAGCATGAGCATTCCCCGTATTAGTCGTGAAGTCAAAGGCAGCCTTGATGTCGTTGGTGATAGCCGTTTTGACGGCGCCGCCTGTAACGAGCCCCGCATTGCCGTCCGCAACCAAGCCGTCGGCGACGACGTCGACCTTGTATTCAACACCACCGTCTGACGTATCGGCGGACGTGACCTGCGTGTGAGATCCGTTTGTCACCTTGACAAGGTCCTTTACTTCGGACTTGTTGACCTTGGCATCAACTGCAACGGCGACTGATCCGAGGCTCATATCAAGCGCCTGCAAATTGGCTGCGGCGGAGTTTTCGCTCAGGATGTAGTTTCCTTTCGCTCCCACACGCGTCTCAGCGGCGACTTGTGCACCGCTCACGAAATGCGTGTTGCCGGAGGAAACAGCAGACCCGTCCACCGAACCCAGCTTTGTAAGCCACTGGCCGTTGTCAGGATCAATGTTGCTTCCGTCAATGGCGCAAAGATTCTGGTTGACATAGTCGAAAACGGTCTGGCCGGTCACGAGTCCCGCGCCGGCAGTACCATCCGCAATCGAACCCTTCACGAGTTGAAGGGAGTAGTGACCCGCAGTATCACCATAACCGGCAGAAACTTTGAGAAGAGAATCGTTCGACGCAATAGTGACTGCTTTGCGAGCTTCGGTCTGTACCTTGGCAGCATTGCCGGCATTGTTTGTAAAGTCGAAGGCGGCATTGATGTCGTTGGTAATGGCTGTTTTAACGGTTCCGCCCGTAACGAGTCCCGTGTTGTCGTCCGTAACCGTGCCGTCTGCAATCACGTCGACTTTGTACTCGACGCCACCGTCCTGGGTAACAGTGGACGTCACCTGGGAGTGCGATCCGTTCGTGACTTTGACGAGGTCCTTTACCTCAGACTT
>OBHX01002510.1_pt1 | contig 14189 bp, 8 predicted proteins | sample 1519331 | NCBI WGS metagenome assembly OBHX01 (sample SAMEA2602897, study PRJEB22501) | metagenome
TGTACTTGTGAAGTTTTTCTACTTTTTTTCTGGTTAGCATTTTTTCAATATCCGCTACCGTTTCCTCATCAATTGTATCATCGATAAAAAGATTTTCCAGTCTTGATTTTTTTGCTTCAGTCTGCATAGTTCATCACCTTTTTATCTTTAATATGTGATTTTAAGATGCAGGGTGTCTGAAAAAGGAAGGTGCTTTTTAATTGTATAAATTTGTAGTAAATTTAGTTGAAATTTGGAACTCAAAAGTATATAATGTATTTATGGAACTCAAAAGTTGGGAGGTGAAATTAAATTGAGTCCACGCACTGGCAGACCGACAGATGCGTTGAAAAATCATGATCTGAAAGTGAGAGTAGATGATAAGCTCTATGATCGATTGCTCAGATATGCAGATGATAATAACATTACTAAAGCTGAAGCAATAAGACGTGTATTAGATGAGTATCTGCCGAAGAAATAGAAAACCAGTCCAACGGCCCTTGCAAGAACGTGAACTGGTTTATATGGGTCTGCCACAGGAGTTACCCTGTAGCTAAATCTGATTATAGCACCGCAGGGACACTCCTGGCAACTTATTAACTGCTGTCAGAGAAAAAAACTGGCAGTCGATTATGTATAAAGGAGTCGATCATATGGAAATTGATCTTTTAATCACTGAACTGGATGAAACGACCATCCAGATTGACAAGATGAGATACCTGACAACACAAATTTCTACTAAAGCATGTGAAAAGACAAAGCACGCAAAGAATGCTCTTCAGTATGACTTTGAGAGCCAGGAAATTGTCAAATGCGCGGCTATTCTTTCTGATTATATTGAAGCTGCGGATGCAGCAATTAAAAAGGCAGTTAGCGAGCTGGCAGAATACGATACCAAACTTCAGGCAAGAGATATTAAAGAATCTCCTGCAGAAGTTGTGGTGGATGATGTTGTAGAGTAGTTACAACATTATACACTGCATTTTGGTAAACAAATCAGAGACTTCCTGCATGGTTAACATCTGAGCAGCACGCGTTGCATTCCGTGCATTTTTCCAGTCGGATTTTTTGAAGACCCGAGCGGAAGGATTGAATTTGTTTATCCAGTCAAGAACCTGATCAACAGAAAGTTTATTATTACTCAGATATGGAATATCCCACATCCTGAGACGGTATCCCATAACAATAGTAAATAACTGGCGGAAGGCGTACGCATCACGATCGGCAATATGATGCTCGCTTCCGCCTTTTTTAGCATAAGATTTCCTAAAGAAAACAGACCAGTCATTCTCCGTGCGGAGAACCACACAGCTTTTACCAATTGACTTATATTTTCTGTATTGTTCGATTGATGTATAAGGTCGTGTTTCAAAATTTGCTATTTCATAAGTGGTTTCATTTATCACGGGATATACTGTATGGAATGTTTGCTGATCTGGAAGTCTTTTTAAATCAAAATCCATTCGAATGGAACGGGTGATGTTTGTTGCACTAAAATCTTTAGCATCATTATTTTTTGCCAGATCACGAAATCCAGTGAATTTTTTGGTGGTACAGGATAAAGGACCTGTTCGGGAGAGGACTTTAGTCATAAAGGCAAGCCTGTCCTCATAAGAATCAGGTGTGTACCCTGTAGAATAACTATTGTGAGCACAGACACCATCAGGAGCGAGTGATACATTTCCACGAGTAGTTATATTAAGCAGATCAGATTGCTGATGTTTCAGTTGCCAGATGTCTGAACTGCGATTGTCTGTTAATTTCAGGCGGGCTTCTTGAAACAGTCGTGCAAACCCAAACAGATTCAGCCTGTATACAACCTCAGAAGGGGCGTCACTTATGAAACCGTCAGTGGTCACACTGAAACAGTTATAATCAAGAGTATTTAACTGATTCATGGCAGCAATCAGGCAGCTTCGTACACCAGCGGTGGTGAGACAGGCATGTACAGGGGAAGTGATCCGGGAGCCACCAATATTTTGCATTATTTCTTTATAAGCATCCCAGGAGCTTTTTTCTACAACATCCTGAGCAGTTTTTCCATACAAAGAAGTAACTGCTGTTTTCAGCAGAAAATCCGGAATGGTGCCTTTTCCAATGGTGTCCTGTACACATTTGCGATCAACTACAAGTTGTTTGACAGTATGGTAGAGACTGTGGGATATCTGAAGGTCGTCATCTACTAAAACAGTACCAACATATACACGGACAGCTGTGATTTCAGCACCAAGCCGGAGGGCAAGATAGATTTCAGGTCCTGAAGCATAAACACCGTCTAAGCCCTCTGATGATTGAGGAAAAATGAGACAGCCTTCCACTGAAACAGGGATGCAGGGGTACTTGACGGATTCCGGAAAGCGGAATCTTATGTAACCAAACATAGGATCAAAAGGTGTTCGAAAATCCTGTAGTATAATCGGGCGATTATATATTTCACGTTGAATAACAACAGAATTACACCAGTCTACATCAGGCACCAGACACATACAGGTAGGATATGCATTTATCAGGTCATAGTCATATGTAGTGACCTTATCATAATATCCAATGATAGAAGATCCATTATATCCACCATGATATGCGTTTTTGGCATACTCATGTAAGATTCTGCAGTCATCATTTAATGGGACCAGAGAGGTATCTTCTATGTAAGAAGGTTTATTGTATTTATTTATGATTAACTGACGTCCATGAGAGATTCTGGTCAGTCCTCTGAATTTCCTGTCAAAATCATTTGCATTATCAGGAAGAACATTAAGTGCTTTTGAAAGCTGTGGTACGGCCGAACGCACTGCAGCAGAGGAAACGGTCAAAGGCATAGTTTGGTTTTGCCCCCATAAAGCTGTGGAATATTGAAGTACGATGATACTGTCTGTTATGGCATATTCCATATACTTAACGGGGTTAGAAAGAAGGAAAGAGCTCATGTCAGCAAGTTCCTTTTTGGATATTTCATGTTTATGTATGTTAACGATGTTACCAAGGTGTTCAAGTTTTTTCTTTTTTGGTGGTGCGTAGCACAACGTATCACGGAAACTGATCTGAATGGGATAAAAACGCCAGTGCCATGAACAGGTGCGAGGGTGGATATACTGCGGTTTCAGGGAAAGCATCCCACCTTGTATATCCTTCAACTTATGTAAAAAATTCCATTCTGTTAAATCAAAAGAAGTAAAATCGGCTTTGTTTGAGTGGCAGATCAATGTTACAGGAATGGCAGATTTATCAGAGTCACCGAAGGAATTGTAATATCCCAGGCACCAGGCAGACTGGTCAGAAGGATTATAGTTCTTGTCCTGCCTGTTAAGGTTACAGTTCAACAAAGCTTCTTTCTCAGCAGGATTATCACAACATTCTATTGCTTCTTTTGAAGTAGAGTAAATCTGTCTGGTATAGTTATGAGATCCTTTTCCGGACTTTCGTGAATGAGAGATCCATCGTTGCGTTTCACGATAGTCAATGCCCTTTTCGGAAAGAGATACCAGAGGATAATTCGTTAAATGGAAGTTCTCAATCATCCATGACAGGGCAAAAGAAAGAGGAAGTCTGTTACCATTTAGAGAGTAGAAGATAACTTCTACAATCTGTTCTATATTATCAGGATTCCAGAATGCAAACTGCCAGGTGATAATTTCACGCGAGAGCTCATTATTATCAGGAACTGTAACATATTCGGTATCAAGGGCAATGGTGATGCTGAACTCGTTTGAAAGCATATTCTTTATGGAAGGTAACGCGCTGAAAGAAAATGCAATATCAGAATACTGGGGTTCAAACCGGGACGATGGGTTTCCCATAGTCAGGTTTGAACCCGCCTCAAAAGCCTTATTCTCTGCGGTTTTTTCTGTGGCGTAATGCGTAACTTGTTTATCAGTTACGCATATTGAATGGTTTGGTGGTTCAATAACGGATGAGTTTTCAAATCTGTATAAAACACCAAATTGATAACAACGAGTTCCTTTTTCCTGACGATAAGCTGTGGTGGTTTTCCATCCAGCTTTTTTTAATTCTTCTAAAATCTTTGGATTGTTAGAAATAGAAGTGTCTGCTAAAAGCTTTCTCATAATGCAAACTCCTTTTATTTCTTAATATGTAATTTCTACATGGGTCGTAAGCGAAAAAGTATGCTGTGGTGTTGCTATCAAAAAAACAGTTGTTGAACGATTGATTTTTGGTGAATTATTGACGAAAAAAGTGTGAAAATTTTGTGAAGTATTACGCGGTTTTGTGACGGAATTACGTTGACAAAACAAAACGGTGGTTAAAATGGGTATGTAAAAAATAGTACGTGAATTTTATAATTTTGTGAGTAACTACAGATATAGATGTGTCACAGACACATTGGTAACATCCGGTGTGATTCCGGGACGGTTTTATCCCCACTGTAATAGGTACGAAAACTGTAGAGCATCACTTATAAAGATGGATATATTTATACAGGAACCTGGTATTCCGAGACAACAGCAGGAACTTATTTTGCTTTGTCTGTCACAGATGTAGATACGTCCAGGTGAGATGAGATCAAGTACTGCACGTGGAAGTACAGCCATAAAGGTGGATTCTACTGGGCAGGTGCTTATGCGTCAGGAGATTATCTGGTATTTGCTTCCGATGACGGTTCCGCCGAAGGAAATTATACGAATACCTCGATCCTGTATTCCGTATCAACCTCAACCTGTGTCATGCTGGACAAGCTGACAGGGCTTAAGGGAGATATTCGTACTTCGGTGGCGTATAACAATGACTATGTGTATTTTGCCACAAAGGGCGGCTATCTTTACCGGGTAAAAATGAATCAGAACGGAACTTTCGGTCAGGTGCTTGGCTATGACCTTGGTGGAATGGCAACCGCTACTCCTGTTATCTACAAAGGCAGGATTTATATCGGTGTCTGCGGACAGGGCTGTCTGTTTAACCCGGACGTTGGTCATCATTTTGACGTGATCACAGAATCTGAGGACACACTTTCACTGGCGTATTCTGTACTTGTTGCAGGCTATCCTGGTGGTATCTATATGCTGGAGGACAGCCCCGGCCAGACAGAAGGCATGGCAGAGGAGATCTTTACGCCGTACACAGACCAACAGCAATACAGTATCAGTACTTTATGTGTGGACAAGGACGGAACAATCTATTATAAAAATGATTCCAATTATCTGTTGGAGATAGAGAAAAACGGTGCCTATTTAAATGGTGTCAGTGTATCAGCTGATACGGGAAAGGTCACATGGAACAAAACTTTCCGGAAAATTTAAGGATCATACAAAGTCGGGCTTTTTACCGCTGCAAAGAATTAAAAGAGATCACACTGCCAGATACCCTGACAAAGATCGGAGCAGAAGCACTTTACTTCTGTCCCATTGAAACGCTGGAGTTACCAGAGGCCTTCAGAAGCTGGTTCATAAAGCCTTCTTTGGATGCAAAAAGTTGAGAAAGGTGTATATCCCGGAAAATGTAACTTACCTTGGTGAGGAAGCTTTTCATGGCTTCAACTGGATGGAATATCTGGTGATCCACCATGATCCGGAATATATCGGAACAAGGATTGTGAATAAAAACTGTACGATACGGTGTAAAAAAGGAAGCAAGATGGATGCGTACTGTGAAGTGCAGGGACTGCAGCGGGAATATATCTGAAAATAAAAAACTGTAAAATTGTTCAGATTTCTTTGAGTTCATTGAATTTGTAAGAATTGACATTTATACAGATGCGTGTTAATATAATTACAGAAAAGGGCACTACCGATAGACGGTTGGTCCGCAAATCATCGATTTAAAAATAACCGTTCAGTTTGCGACGCTGGGGCGGTTATTTTTTTGCCTTGTTATTATGATCTTTACCGAATGTATATCCGATACTAAAGCAGGTCAAGCCGAAGCTTATTACTGCAATAAAATCTACAATACTCATTGGCTTAGCCCTCCTTTTCAATGGATTCCCTTTCAGGTTTCTATGTAATCAGAGGGTCACAGTCCCTCTGTTGAAGGACTAACCGCCTACCGTTATGGTAGTACCCATGTTGTTAATTATAGCAGGATATAAATACAACTGCAATAGAACAAATCAATCCGATTCTTCAGATTTTTCAATTTTGTCAGGAATGCACTTTAAAAACATTTCAAACAGTGGTTTTATTTCGGATGAAACAGAGGGAAGAAAATGTTCCCTTATATAGGCATTCCCTAGGTTCGATTTTATAAGTTTATTGAACTGTCTTAAATTCTCAAGTAAATGAAATCTTTCGCCCCATTTGATATATTGTTTTACGCATTTCTTAACTGCTGCCTTGCAGCCGGCATTGTAAAGTTCCAAATTCTGTTTGATTAATGTGTAGGCATCGTATTCATCAGGATGAAATTTTTGGATTATTTTTTCAGCTTTTATTTCTGTTTTAGTGGTGGGAACGGGGATTTCTTTTTCGAAAATCGATGCAGGAAGTCCGTTTAACCATTCTCTGAGTGTATCTGCATCAACGCCATAAGATTCAGCAGTGGGATTTATCAATACGTCCATATTTAACAGACTGATAATGTTTTTTAGCAGCATCAAGGCGTTCTTCTTCCGTACGTTCATCGGTTGCCAAGAGAAGTCGTATTACGGCATAAATTTCTGGACTGAATATCATTTCCATAACATACATAATCCATTTATGGAAATGACCGTAGATAAGGAGATCATTTAACAGTGTTGTACAGCTGTAAAGAGTTTTCCGACGTTGATCACGTGTAAAAGGATCATCTGTATTCCAGAATTGTATGATCTCATTGAAATTATATGGAATGCTCCAGAAACCGGCATTATATATTTCTATGTGCTTCTCCCAACATTCAAAAATTTCGGTTTCTTCCGGATAAAATTCTCTTGATTTTTCAATCGCTTTTTTTCTTATTTCATCAGTCATTTTTTGTCCTCTTGTAGATACAGCATAACACCATAAATACAGCAAATATAGTAGAATCAGACAAGCAAAAAGCGATTCTCTGTTTTGTATTTTGGGGATAGATTTTGGAACAGGATTTTTTGTAAAAATCGCATATTGTCAACTTTTAAACATCAACTTTTAAGAGAGTAAAAGTTGCACGCCTCTAGGGAAACAGAATTGTTTTTCCAGGGAAAAAGTTGCCCTTTTCGGATAATAGTTGATACTTTGTAAAATAAAAGTTTTTAAAAGAGTGTTTTATAATGCGTTTTTAGGTGGATTTGATGCGAAAATGGGAAAAATTTTAATAAAAGTTGATGTCAACTTTTAGGAGGAAAACATATTCATAAAAGTAAATATTTGATAGGTTTTCCTTCTGGAATAAGGACCATTTTGGTATATAAAAAGATCTATGTTTAGGGCAAATCATAAGAAAGGCAATGGATCCGGATTATTCTGTAAAAGGCATAATAATTATAGAATTAAGTATATTTGCAAATTTTATAAAACAAAATGAAGTGTGCTATAGTAATACAATATGTGGCTTATTATGTCGTAAGTGGCATAATAAAAAGGCCATTATGTCATAAGTGACATAATAAGAAATCCATAATGCCATAAGTGACATAATAGAAAATCCATAATGTCGTAAGTGACATAATAGAAAATTCATTATGTCATCTACGACATAATAAAAAATTGATTATGTCAAAAGTGACATAACACGAAAGTAATGAGGTTATATATGCCATAGCTGAAATAGAGGACGTGGAAAAGACAGAAGGTGATCTGAATATAAATATTAGAGAAATTATGCAAAAATCGATTTTGAGGCGATATTGATGGGTTTTGCGATGATATTATAGGGTTTTGCGTTAATATTGTATGATTTGGAAAAAGGCGTTGTAAGCAGGAAGTGAGAAATCTGTGTTTACTAAAGGCAAAAATGCTTTTTATGCGAAAATAGTAGGATTTGAAAAAATGATTGCTCCGTAGATTATGATTAAACAGAGAATAGACTGGCAGAGTAGAAGAAAAAATAGAATTGCGATATACTGTAAAAAAAGCGGGGGTATAGTGGTTCAGTTGTCAAGACAAAATGATTGACAAAATATGGAAAAAAAGTTATTCTATAAGAAAGGTAATATTGTAGGAATTTTATATATGAGTGGTTCGTCAAAGACTCATATATAGGAAGTTCGGTGAGAATCCGACACAGGAACGCTACTGTGATGAGCAAAAGCTACAAGTCAGGTCTATTTCTATAATGTTGTGCATAAGCCCTCGGTTTCAGGGTGGCACGGGTATTTTGTGACTGGGTCGTGCCATGCGTAGGGTACGGCTTATTTTTTTGCAAGAAAAACTGCACGTTACCATCACATCCCAGAACACCAGGATATTCCAAATACGGGAGAGGAGGAGAAAGGCAGGTCCAGACTCGTGATCTGTACGGGACAGAAACCGCTGTCCTAAGGAGAAACTACGAAAAATGAGCATCTGAAAAGAAAAGGAGAGAAAAAGGTATGAGCAAAAAATTCAAAAGATTATCAGCAGTCATTTTAGCAGTTGTTATGATGCTTGGTTCAACAGTAATGGCTTCTGCAGCGACAATGCATGTTTACATCAGAGAATGGGAGCAGGGAACAAGTAGCAACACTTATTTAGGAACTCCGAAACCGATTCCTGGAATCACTAATCCGGTAGTCACTGTAACAGGTGTGGATTCAAATGGAACTTATAAAGATGCACTTTTGTTAGCACAATCTAAAGGACTGTTGGAAACTTCTTGGAACACAAAATATCCAGAATATTTAACGGCATTTGCTGTCGAGGGATATGCTAGAGCTAATGGTGGAGAAAATAAAAACCCACAGTATGATAGTGCAGGAAACATGATTCATGCTACATGGGAAGGCACTTCTTGGATGTGGTATCCGGGTAATGATGTTACATTGAAAAATACTTCTTCCTATCCAGAGACCACTTTAGGTGGAACAAAAGTACCGTCAACAAATGAGTTTTCTATCGTATTAAGTTACGATACTACACGTTTTGATTGGTAATTGTAGATCTTGGAGGAATAAAATCTGTAATGAAAAAAAAATATTTAGTATATTGTTTGTCTTTGTCTATGGTTTTAAGTGTGCCAACTCCTATTTTGGCAGCAGAACAAATAGATATTATTGAAGATACCAATGCTGATTTTGAAAACAGTGATGAATCTGAAAATTTAATAGTTACATCTGATGGTGAAAATTTTGAAATTGTAGATGAATCAGCAGAGCTTGATCTACCTATGGAGAATACTGAGAACTTAAACAGTACGGAAGATGATTCTATAGAACTGTTTGATGACGGTAATAATATTTCGGAATTCGTTGGAAACGAATCGGAAACGAATGACTGGATACAATCCGAACAAGTAGAGGGGTTATCTTTTAAATATGATGTGAATAATCAAACATTATATTTAAAAAGTGAAAAACCTGTGGTATTGCCAGATTATAAGCAATCAGGATGGACCAGTGAGTGGCGCAATAAATATGGATCACAGCTTAATGATGTAAAAACAATAGAGATTCAAGGGGAAATCACTCAAATTGGTGAATTCAATTTTAATAATGGCCGTGCGGGTGCATATGATAATTTGGAAACGGTAAAATTATCTCCTAGTGTCACAAAAATAGCTGCTTCCGCATTTGGAGAAGTTGCGACATTAAAAAATATTAATTTAAATAATGTTAAGGAGATTGGTACTGCTGCCTTTTGGAAAACTGGAGTGGAAAATATTACATTGGATGATGCGGGAACTATAATAGCAGACAATGCTTTTTCAGAATGTACATCATTAACTTCAGTAACTGTAAAAGGTATTAAATCATTAGGCATGAATGCATTCGATGGTTGCACATCATTAATCACATTTAATTGTGAAGGCAATATTGAAAACATTCCGATGAAATGTTTTCAAAAGACAGCAATAAAGGCTTTTGACTTTAAAAATGTATCTAGTGTTGGAAGAAATGCATTTAATAAGTCAAATCTGAAATCAGCTTGTTATACTGGAACAAAAGAACAATGGGATTCTATGATTCCGGCTGCAAATTGGTCAGGATCGACAATTCCAGCGGGAACTATTGTTCATTGCAAAGCAGATGCTATAGAATCAAAAGATGCAACTTGCACAGAAAACGGCTGGAAAGAAGTTGGTGTCTGCGAAGTATGCGGAGAACACTATTCTTATCCGACAGAGGAAAATGCGATTCCTGCTACTGGTCATACATGGTCCGAGGATTATGTGGTAGATAAAGCAGCAACCTGCACAGAAGCTGGTGAAAAGAGTAAACACTGTACAGTCTGTGATGCAAAAGAAGATGTACAGGAGATTCCAGCACTTGGCCATAAGTGGAGCAACTGGAAAAGAACAGCAGCAGCTACAGTATTTAAACCAGAAGTTCAGACCAGAAAATGCTCTGCATGCAATAAGAGTGAAACCAGAAATGTAGGTAAAAAGCTTGCACCGAAAGCAACTCTTAATGCTTCTACTGTAACCTTAAAAGTAAAACAGTCTACTTCCAGACTTAAAGTTACCGGACTTGCAAAAGGTGATTCTGTAAAATCCTGGAAATCTTCCAATAGCAAGATCTTCACAGTAAGAGGCAAGTCTAACGGAACCTGCAAGATCACTGGTAAAAAGAGGGGAACTGCGAAACTGCAGATTACCCTTGCCAGTGGACTGAAGAAGACCGTTAAGGTAAGAGTTCAGACAGCAGCAGTAAAAACCTCAAAAATCACAGTATCCAAAAATGTAACTGTTAAGAAAGGAAAGAGAGTGACACTGAAGCCAGTTGTAACTCCATTCACATCCCGTCAGAAGGTTACTTATACAAGTTCCAACAAAAAGATTGCAACCGTTTCTTCCAAGGGCGTTGTAACCGGAAAGAAAAAAGGTACTGTAAAAATAACAGTAAAATCCGGATCTAAATCCGTTAAAGTGACTGTCAAGGTAAAATAATTAAGAGTTGAAGAGCTCTTCTTCCGTGAGGAAGAGGAGCTTTTTTTAAAGGAGGGACAAAATGAAGAAAACAAAGTTGTGGAAAAGGATAGCTGGATGGCTACTTGTTTTTCTTCTTGCATTACAGCTCCCTGTAAATGCCTTTGCGGGAGAATGGGTGGATAATACGCCATATTTATCTGAAGAAAATTTTACAGATGAGCAGGATATTTCAGAAGAAAGTGATTCATCAGGTGATCAAACCGATGTAGAAGAAGCATCAGATTCGAAAGACCAGATTGATATCGAGGAAGAGATTCCAACGGAAGATTCGTTTGACGTAGGAGAGGAAACTGATACCAGTTCTGATCTTGATATGGAAGAATCTGGCGTAAGTGAATTTACAGATGAAGATGAATTCACGGATGGAAGTACTGCACTTTTCAGTGATGGAACAGACCAGTCCGAAGATGGTACTGCAAAAGAAGAAATACAGGTAACTGTCAGTATCAGCAAAGATGGAAAATTTCTTAATGATAAAGACGGAAATCCAATGGCAGGACGCACCGTGACCTTAACTGGTCAGTCTTCTTATACCATGGACGATGCTTTGAAAGCAGCACATGACTTGTATTACCCAGGTGGAGCAGAAGCTGGGTATGATTACCACGCGGATGACGCAGGTATATTTGATGGCGTGATTTATCGGTTATGGGGATATGACAAAAAGAATGTACCATATATTAAGTCTTCGTTAAATCGTAACAGTGCCAATTATGGTTCTGCGCTTGGAAGAACTGTAGAAAATGGTGACGAAATGCATTTTTTTATCCAACAGAAAAATGGCCAGGATAAACTTGCATTTTTTACAGAAGAAGAACAGACAGTTACAGAAGGACAGCCGATCGTTCTCAGACTCAGACAGGAAGATGATGCCGGACGTGCATATTCAAACTGCGAGGGAGCGTCTATCTATATAGATGGAAAAAAGCAGGAAAACATTATAACAGATGCAGAGGGAAAAGTAACACTTCCAGTGCTGGAAGCAAGAGAAACTCCCTACTTTATTACAGCAGAAAAACAAATCAATAATAATGGGACAGAGAGTACTGCGATTTCAGCAGCATATGCAAACGTCACAGTTGTTCCTGATGAGGGTGATAAAGGCGATTATATCAACGGCGTTGAACTTTGCATTAAAAAAAGTGAAACTGAGGTAAAAGAGGAATCAGTCAACACTTTTGATGGGACACAAGCATTTAACTTTCCAACAGGATTCAGTCATGGCGAGTTTTATGTAAATGTAAGTACAATGGAAAGCATTCCAGAGGGTTGTACTTTATATGCAGTTTACACCAGTCCATTGGATGATACAGTAAAAAGAGTGAAATTGTCACAGGATTCCTCAACTCTATTAAAAAATACGAGTGTGAAATATTCTTCAAAAGCAATTCTTTCTATTGGCTTTGAAGTAAGAAAGAATGGAAATATTTTACAATCTGTTGAAGTTCCGATACATTATAAAGCACGTTTAAATGAGCTGACAGTCAGTGATTCCTGGGGACACGAACTTTCTACAGGATTGCAGGATACTACAGAAAGTCAAAACCTCGAGGTGACTGTACCGAAAAATACGGAATATATTGACATTGCCGGAAGTGACAATGACTGCTATGGCTCAATTGCGGAAAATCCGGAATTGATTGCGATGGATGGTGTTGAACTTACTCAAAGACCACTTGGTGGGGCTTTGCGGTTCACGCCTGATTGGAATAGTCATTCGGAGTATACAGCTGTCATAACATTAAAAAAAGATGATGCAAAGTATGTTTCAGAAGATACAGTATATACGCTTACCATAAAGTCGGGGGAAATTGACTATACTCCAATACTTACTGATAACAGGGAGCCAAATGGAGTAGGGATTATGCAAGGCGAGAAAGCTGAGCCGTTTATAGTGCAAGCTTCTGTTTTACAGGAAAATGAAGGAAAACTTTCTTATCAATGGTATGTAAGTTCAAGTGCAAGTTCGGATATTAAAGATTATGATAAAATAGAGAATGCAGTTGAAAATTCATACACAATAAATACAACTCAGCCACAGTATTCTAGATACTATAGATGCCTTGTTTCTTATGAAATAAATACACATCTTTATACTGCGACAAGTAACGTTTTTTCAGCAAGAGTATACCCACATGTAGCAGATAAGCCTGTAATACTCCAACAGCCTAAAGACACAACCTATGTCAAGGGAATCCCTATTACAGAAAAATTGGAAATAGTTGTACAAAAATCTAACGAGTTTGGCGTTAAAACAGAGTATCAGTGGTATCAAAATAGAGTAAATTCAACGCAAGATGGAATATTAATATCTGGAGCGACTGAAAATACATATAGTCCAGAAATAAAAGAAACAGGAATAACTTACTATTACTGTAAAGTAAAAACAAATATTCTAGCATATATAAATGGTGATGGTGTAAAGATATCGAGTGAAGAGATCTGTTCGGATATTGCCTGTGTCACCGTCACAGAAGCTCCTCTCCCATGGGAGGGAAACGGAAGTGAAAGCTCTCCATATCTCCTTAAGACAGCTTCAGATGTAGAAGCACTGCGGGACAAAGTAAATACAGAGGGATTTTCCTTTGAAAATACATACTTCCAGCTTACGGAAGACATCACCCTGCCAACTGGATGGAAGCCTATCGGTGTGACTAAGGATGGAAGGAAAGACCTGAAAAATGGCGAGAACCTTAATGCATTCAGCGGTATTTTTGATGGAAATAACCATACTGTAACAGTACCGGAGGGCGGGCTGCCTCTCTTTGGTTATGTCCGTAATACAAGGATCCGTAACCTGAACATCTATGGAAAGAAGATTGCCGGTTATGGCCTTGTCAATAACTTTGAAGGTGTGGGACTTTCCGGAATGGCAGTTGAAATCGACAATGTTACCCTGAAAAGTGGTTCCAGTACCCTGAAATCCGGCCTTCTGGGTGCTAATAAGACGATGAGCCCTTATGCCGGATGTTCTTCAGCCTTTGAGGCAACGGTACGGAACTGTACGATTGAGAAAGATGTTGTCATCGGATATGACAGAAATGAGAATGAGATCGGGGCCATTGCCGGACGTATGCAGGGTACAGTAGAAAACTGTGTAAGTTATGCGATCGTTTACGGAACCAGTTATGTAGGCGGTATTATCGGAACCAGGGACAATGCCATGGGCAACTGCTCTGTGATCGGCTGTAAATTTTATGGCACCGTAGAGGCTTCTGGTGAAGTGGCTGGTG
>OBHX01002525.1_pt1 | contig 14124 bp, 10 predicted proteins | sample 1519331 | NCBI WGS metagenome assembly OBHX01 (sample SAMEA2602897, study PRJEB22501) | metagenome
TCCATAACGGCAAAGCTCTCGCGGCGACGGTCGTACTCATCGCGACGGGCGCTCTCATACGAAACGCGCAGGATCAGACCGGCGAGCATAAGCGACACGATAATCGACGAACCGCCGTAGCTAATAAACGGCAACGGTTTGCCCGTCATGGGAAACACGTTGAGGATGCCCAGCGCGTTAATCAAAAACTGCACCGCGAGAATGACCGCGGAGCCAGACGCCATAAGCGCGCCCCGACGATCGGTCGCCTGCTCGGCAATGCGAAACGCCGAGTAGATCAGCATCGCAAACACCAAGAAGAACAGCACGGTTCCGACAAAACCGACTTCCTCGCCAATGATGGCCAGGATGTAGTCATTGTGCGCCTCGGGCAGATACGAGTACTTCATGGTTGAGTTGCCGATGCCACGGCCGAACAGACCGCCCGAGGCAAAGGCCATGATGGCAAGCGTGGCCTGATAGCCGTCACCATACTCGTCGGCCCAAGGGTTCAAGGCAACCTGAATACGCACCATTCGGTACGGCTCTGCGACAAGCGCAATCACGATCACGAGAATGCCGAAGATTAGCACGCCGATGATAAATCTGGGGTCGAGACCCGCAAACAACGCCATGCACATGAGGGTCAACAGGATGATCAGGACAGTACCGAAATCGGGCTGGATAAAGATCAGAAAGAGTGAAATGCCCAGGTAGATGCCCATCTTGCGAAGGAATTCGTTGATGTTGCCACCGGGCGAAAAAAAGCGATCAAGCATGATGGCCGAATACGCAATGGCAAATGGCTTTAAAAACTCGGAAGGCTGGAACTGAATGCCGGCGATGTTGAGCCAGCGCGTGGCGCCACGGCTGCCGCTGCCCACCAAGAACACCAGAAACAGTAGCCCTATCATGCCTATGAGGAAGATCCTGAGCACATCCTCCCCAAACCAGCTGTCCGGCAAAACGCGCACGATGGCAATCAGCGCCAGAACACCGACCACGGCAAACGCGGCCTGTCGACCCAGAAAAAACGTCGCCGAGCCATTCTCGTGCAGCGCCTCGACCGAAGACGCCGAGTACACCATCAGCAGGCCAAAGCATACCAAGGTAAACAAGCAGGCCATGAATATCAAACGGGGGCGCATGATACGGGCGGGAACGCCGGCAATATAGCGTTCGCTAAACGACTGCCCGCCGCGACCGGAACGCGGTGTGCTGCGCCGCGAGGAAGCACGGTCCGAGTCGGGCCTCCTCATACCTTGTCGGGGGCTCTCCTCTCTCACCGCAACCCCTATTCCATTTGTGATTTCGCTGTAGCGGCAAGCTGAGCCACGTAGTCCTTAAACACGCGGCCGCGCTCCTCATAGCCCGAGAACTCATCGAACGAAGAGCAGGCAGGAGAAAGTAAGATCACGTCACCACGGCTCGACAGCGAACGGGCGACGTCCACGGCATCGCGCAGGTCATCCGCCTGGGCGATATCCACATCGCCATCGACATCGGCCTCGTCCATAGCGGCGGTGAAGCGCTCGCGCGCATCGCCAAAGCAGACGACCGAGCGTACGTTATCCATAACGACGCGCGCGAAGTCCGTGAGAGGCGTGCCCTTATCGTGGCCGCCAAGCAGCAAGATCACGTCGTCATCGGGAAATGCCGTCAGTGCCTTCTCGACCGCATCGGTGTTAGTCGCCTTGGAATCGTTGACGTAGCGCACGCCGTCAATCTCGCCACACGGCTCCACGCGGTGCTCGAGCGGCTGGAACGAGGCAAGACCGCGGCAGACACCATCAACATCGGCACCGACCGCCAAGGCAGCCGTGGCAGCGCACAGGGCATTGATAACATTGTGATGGCCCGAGATCTTGAGCTCGGATGCAGCGATGAGCGGGGTCTCGACGCCCTTCAGACGCACGATCATCTTGCCATCGCGCACAAAGGCGGCATCCTCGCCCTCAGGCTCGTCAAAGGCAACCTTGCAGATGCGACGACCCGGCGTGTAGATGTACTCATCGAACTCGTGAATGCCGGCGTCTTCGACGTCGACAACCACCAGATCGTCATCGACCATATTGTCAAACAGTTTGATCTTGGCAAGCGCATAGTTCTTATGGCTCTTATGCCAGCCCAAGTGGTCGGGAGTGATGTTGAGCAGCACCGCCACGCGGGGGTGGAGCTCGGTGGTCGTAGCAATCTGATAGCTCGAGAGCTCAGCCACAAACCACTCGTTGTGGGCTCGGCCGTCAATCTCGTTGACCGGCGGCTCGCCGATGTTGCCGACAGCAACGCTGGCCTCGCCGGCAGCCTTGAGCAGATAATCAGTCAGCGACGTGGTGGTCGTCTTGCCGTTGGTGCCCGTGATGGCAATCCAGTTATCGGGCGACAGGCGATAGGCAAACTCGGGCTCACCCATAATCTGGGCGGCATGCTCGCGCCCGGCCTTAAAGAAGCCCGAGAACTCCGAGATGCCCGGGCACGTCACGCATACGTCATAGGCGCCCTCGACCTGTTCGGTCCCATAGACAAACGACGCACCAGCAGCCTCGAGCGCACGCGTGGCGTCATTGGGCTCAGAGGTGCCGCCGCCATACACGGTAACGGCGCTTACGCGCTCGGGATGTGCCAGCGCCCAGCGGGCGACATCGAGACCGGATTTGCCCTGACCCAAAACGAGCAGGCTAAAGACATCAGCAAGAGGCATGAAAGACCACTATCCCAACTGGAAGAACAGAGCAAGGCCAACGGCACCAAAGGCCGCAGCGATAATCCAAAAACGGATGACGACCTTGGTCTCGGCCCAGCCCTTCTTTTCGAAATGATGATGGATGGGCGCCATAAGGAAGACGCGCTTGTGCGTAAAGTGGAAGTAGACAACCTGAATCATGACCGACAGGGTCTCAACGATAAACAGGCCGCCGATGATGAGGGAGACGACCTCGGTGTTGGTCATGATGGACGTGCAGGCAAACGCGGCGCCCAGGGCAAGCGAGCCGGTATCGCCCATAAAGATGCTCGCCGGATAGCAGTTGAACCACAGAAAGCCCAAGCAGGCACCGGCACACGCGGTGCAGAAGATGGACAGGTTCACGTCTCCGTGCAAAAACGCCATGGCAGCCATGGCGAGCATGGCAATCATGGAGGTGCCGCCAGCAAGACCGTCAAGGCCATCGGTCAGGTTCACGGCATTAGAAAGACCGGCGATCATCAGCCAGCAAAAGACAATGTAGAGCCACGGGAACGAAAGGCCGCAGATGGTGGTCGAAAGCACGCCAAGGTCAATCGTCAGGCCGCCGGGAAAACGAATCTCGGGGGCGACGCCGCACCAGTTAACGGCAAGTACCGTAAAGGTGACACAGATAATGGTTAGGCCGATCATCTTGGCATGAGGCGTCAGACCGAGCGAGCGCCCATGCGTAACGGAGGTCAGGTCGTCGATCAGGCCCAGCACGCCGGTCGCCAGCGTGGCGAGCAGCACGAGCACGAGCTCGGTGGTGAGCTTGCCCATCAGCAGGCAGGTCAGCGAAATCGCGACGAGAATGACAACGCCACCCATGGTGGGCGTTCCCTGCTTAACCAAATGACGCTTGGGGCCATCGGCACGAACCTGCTGGCCGATACCCTCGACCTTGAGCAGCTTGATCCACCACGGCATGAGCAGCAGCGCAATGGCGGCGGCGATGCCAAGCCCCAAAAAAGCCTGATACGTTGGATACGAGGGATTGCCGAACATGGGCTAGCACACACCTTCCACAAAGCGGTCGAGCTCAACAAAGCGGGAACCCTTGACCAGTACAACATCATGTTTTTCAAGCGCGCCGCCCATGCGGTCGAGCACCTGCTGATAATCGGAGAACACCTGGATGCGGTCCTCGTCCATACCCATCATGCGCGCGGCATCGGCCATAAGCTGGGCCAGCTCACCACCCACGCACGCCAGCATGTCGAGCTTCTTGGCGGCGGCATAGGCGCCCACGAGCTCATGCATGCGAGGAGCCTCATCGCCCATCTCGCCCATCTCGCCCAGGATCGCCATGCGAGACCCCGTGCACGAAAGCGAGCACAGCAGATCGAGGCCAGCAGCCATGGATTCGGCGCTGGCGTTATAGGAATCGTCGATGACGCGGGCACCGCTCTTGGCGCGCTTGATCTCCTGGCGGTGACCGGTGATCGTGAGGCCCCTAAAGGCAGCATCGATCTGCTCGGGCGTCACGCCCAAGCGATAGGCAACCGCGGCGGCCTTAACGGCATTAGGAACGGACTGTACGCCGGGGATGGCAAGCATGGTATCGATCGTCTCGCCCTGACCAAAATCGAGCGTAAAGACCGGACGGCCCTCGTCATCAACACGAATGTCGCGAGCACGGACCTCATCATCGTCCGAGACGCCGGCCAGCATCACGTCGATACCAGCAGGCTGGGCGAACGTATCGCGAATGAACGGTGTAAAGTCGTCCTCGCCGCCCAAAACCAGCAGCGGCAAGAAGTCGCCGGCGGCGCACATACCCTGGACAATCTCGGCCTTAGCGCGGGCGATGTTCTCGCGGCTACCCAAAATGCCGATATGAGAGGTACCAATCTTGCTCACGATGGCAAGGTTGGGATTGGCGGACTGGGACAGGCGCTCAATCTCGTGGAAATGGTTCATGCCCATCTCGAGCACCAGGACCTCGGTATCGGCCGGAGCGGAAAGCACCGTGAGCGGCATGCCGATCAGGTTATTGAAATTGCCCTTGGTGGCCCAGACACGATAGCGCTTGGCGAGCACGGCGGCGAGCACGTCCTTGGTCGTCGTCTTGCCGATGGAACCGGTAATGCCAACGACCAGGCAGCCAAGCTCCAGGCGATACGTGTGCGCCAAACGCAGCAGAAACTCCTCGGGATCATCGGTCAGCAGGATGGCGCACCCCTTGTCCTGCGCCAGCGAGACCAGCTCGGCCTCGGGCTCACGCGTCATCACGACGGCGCCGGCACCCGACTGGACGGCACGGGAAGCAAAATCATTGCCGTCGACGTTTTCACCGGGAAAGGCGACGAAAATCGTCCCTTCCTCGACCTGGCGCGAGTCGATAACGCACCCGCGGCATACCCGATCGGCTTCTCCCGTCACGGTTCGGGCCCCTGTTGCGGCCGCGAGGTTGTTGACGGCGATCTCTATCATTGCAGCTCCCCTGTAAACCTAATAATGCTATCGGCGTATTGTATCCCAGCGCCGCACATGCGTGGTGCAGGGCATGTGAACACCCTCATATGGGACAACAAACAACGCCCCAAAGATTGTAACCCCCTACTTCGTGTGCGGGATACCCAGCACGTCGAGCGCGTTGGCCATAATGGACTGGAACGGCACCGCAGCGGCATCTGAGCCGCTCGGCGTTCCGTCGAGCGTGATATAGCACAGCACCTTGGGCGATTGTGCCGGTGCAAAGCCCATAAAGGACGACATGTAGTTCTCCTTGAGGTAGCCGCCGTTCTCGTCGGCACGTTCGGCCGTACCGGTCTTACCCGCCACGTCATAGCCGTCAACCGCGCCGCCAACGCCCGTTCCCTCGGACACGACCGTCTGCATGCACGATGTCACCTGGGATGCGGCGTCCTCCGAAATCGCGCGCTCGCCTTCGCCCCAGTCCTTCTCGTCGCCTTTGCTGGACTTATAGAAGTGCGGTGTCATCATCACGCCGCCGTTGGCGATGCCGCCCACGGCACGTGCGATCTCAATTGGCGAGACGGACAGTGCCTGTCCAAAGCTCATCGAGCCCAGCGTGGCGCCGTCATACTGGTCACGCTCCTTGACGATACCCAGGCTCTCGCCCGGAAAATCGACACCCGAGCTGTGACCGATGCCCCACTTGTCCACATAGGCGGCAAAGTCGTCGGCACCGATCTTGCGCCCCACCAGGACAAAGCCCACGTTGGACGAACGGCGCATCATCTCGCGCACATCCATGGTCATGGCATAGTCGCGCTTGTCGGCATCGGTGACGGTATCGTCGCCCACCTTGATGCTCGCCGGCACCTCAAACGACGTACTCGATCGCACGACGCCCAAGTCGAAGCCGGCGCCCGCCACGAGCGTCTTAAAGACCGAGCCGGGCTCGTAGGCGTCGGTGACCAGGCGCAGATTCATATCCTCGGTCTTGGCATTCTCCAGATCGGTCTGGTCGTAGGTCGGGTACGAGCAGGCTGCCAAAATCTCGCCTGTCGTAGGATCGGTGACCAGCGCCGAGCCGTTCTTGGCCTTAGTCTTCTCAACTGCCTCTGCCAGGGCATCCTCGGCCGCACGCTGGATATTGACGTCGAGCGTCGTCACGATATCAACGCCGTCGACCGCAGCCACCTTTTTATAGGCACCGCCCGCGATATAGCTGCCGTCCCTCGCGCGCTCGCGTACGAGAGAACCGTTCGTGCCGGTCAGAAGCTTGTTGTATTGCTTTTCGAGACCCGTCAAGCCGTCGTTGTCTACATTCACTACACCCAGCACCTGCGATGCCAGATTGCCGTATGGATATACGCGCTTCATGGCCTGCTCAAAAAGCACGCCGGGCAGGTTCTTCTTCTCCAGCGCCGCAACATCGTCTTCGTCCACCTGGCGCTTGATATACACCCAGGTTCCATCGGACTCAACGAGCTTGCGGCAGGTCTTTTTATCGATTCCAGTTGCCTTGACCAGCGCCGACACCGTCTTGTCAACATCCTCGACAAGCTGCGGGTTCACGGCGATGTTGCGACATTCGACCGACGACGCCAGCACGTTACCGTTGCGGTCGTAGATGGTGCCGCGTTTGGCATATAGGGTCTGCGCAAGCAGGCGGCGCGCATCGGCACGCTCGCGCAGTTTATCGGCTTCGACAATTTGATAGTCGGCAAGGCGAAAGACGCCCAAGCCCAAGCCAAGCCCGATGAAGCCCATGACGGCTTTGCGGCGAGGCAGAGGCGCGCCTGTGAGCCATTCGGTCGACGAACTCTTGCGCGACCTGGTGTTATGCACTTGAGGGCCGCCCGAGCCGCGAAGTCGCGACGTCGGGTCGTTGCCGCGGGACCGCCCGGCGTTGTAAGATTGCCGACCCGTTCCTTGATAACCAGAACGTCCCCGCGACGAGGGACGTCCAGAACCGCGGCCCCCATCGGAACCGCGGCGATAGTCATTTGTCATACTCAGCTACCGTCTTGCTACTGAGCGGTCGCGGTCGCGTTGGCGCCCGCGGCTGCATCCTGCGAAAAGTCAAGTGTAACGCTCTCGCTGGGCTCCACCATGCCATAAGCGCCCGCAAGGTCGCGAATGCGCGTGTCGGCGCCATAGACCGAATGCATGACCTCCAGGTCGGAGCTCTCATCGGTCGCCTTTTCGAGCGTGCTGGTAAGCTCGGCGTTGCTGTTGAGCACCTGGGCCGTAACGCCGGCGAGCGCCACGCGGGCGACGCCGATCGTCATGAAGATAGCCGCAATGATGCAAAACGTTTTAAGAACGCTCATGAAAACCGGGCTTACCGCCTGGTTTGCCTGACGGCCCGCGCCCGTGTAGACATCAAAGCGCGGCGCGCGCTGCTCACGGGGAGCAACGGGGGCCTGCGGCGTCTCACGATAGGCGGGCATGGCGTTCATATCATAGGCGAGTGCTGCGCTTGAAGTGTTGTAGCCCATGATATGCCGCCTCCCATCCCGAGTACGTTGGTAGTGTGTTTAAGCTTCGTTTATGGTGCGAGCGGGAGGTCCAATATCGCGCGGTCGCGCCTACAGACGCTGCGCCACGCGGATTTTGGCTGATCTCGCCCGAGGGTTGCGCTCAACCTCATCAGGCTGGGCAACCAAGGGTTTGCGGGTGATGACCTTGAGTATCGGCACGTTGCCGCACACGCACACCGGAATCTCCGGCGGACACGTGCACCCCTGGCTCATCTCCTTAAAGTGGTTCTTTACGATACGGTCCTCGAGCGAGTGATACGAGATGACGCAGATACGTCCGCCCGGGTTGAGCCACCTGGTGGCGGCATCAAGCCCTCGTTCGAGCACATCGAGCTCGTGATTGACCTCGATGCGAATGGCCTGGAAACTTTTCTTGGCCGGGTGTCCGCCATGCCGACGAGCGGCAGCCGGGATACCCGCCTTGATGATCTCGACAAATTGGCCGGTGGTTTCGATCGGTTCTTGCTCGCGGCGGCGCACGATCTCGCGCGCGATCTGCGAGGCGAACTTCTCTTCGCCGTAGACGCGTAGAATCCGGGCGAGGTCGTGTTCGTTATAGGTGTTGATGACCTCAGCTGCGTTTAAGGTGTTATTACCCGGATCCATCCGCATGTCCAATGGGGCGTCCTCGTTATACGAAAAGCCCCTGCCAGGGATATCGAGTTGCGGCGACGAAACGCCCAAATCGAACAGGAAGCCATCGACCCCGGGCACCTCGGCCGAGCAAAGCAGCTCGTCCAAGTCGCCGAAGTTACCCTTCAGCAGCTGGTGCGGAACGCCGGGAACCTCGCGGTCCAGACGGGCGCCAGCGGCCTCGAGGGCCATGTCGTCCTGATCGACGCCGAGCAAAAGGCCCGTCTCCCCCACCTGCGCGGCCATCTTTACCGAATGGCCGGCACCGCCAAGGGTGCAATCGCAGACAACGGAGCCGCTCTTTAGCCGCAGCGACTCAAGCACTTCGCCGAGCATGACAGGTTCATGCCGATATTCTTGTGTCAAGATCCCACGCTCCATCCGTTACCCGTGCCTTGCCCTTACGAGAAGAAGAGGTCCAGCAGGGCCTCATCGTCATCGTCCTCATCGGCCGCGGCGCGATCCCAAACCTCAAGGTGGTCGTAGTTGCCCACAACCGTGACCTCGCGGTCGAGGTTCGCCTGCTTGCGGAGAGACTCGGAAAGACCGATACGACCGGCGCTGTCCACGTCCATCGACGTGGTGCGCTTGTTGATCGCCCTCATGAGCTTCTGGTCATTAATGTCACGCGGGTTAAAACCCTCGTGGCCCTCACGACCCGCGAAGAGTCCTTCGACCCACTTATCGAAGGCCTCGGCAGAGAACACGTACAGAGCATCGACATCCAGGGCTTTGAACACGCGAACGTGCTCTCCAAGCTCCTCGCGAAGGGGTGCAGGCAGGGATAGACGACCTTTTGCATCGAGATTGCGCTCGTATGCACCCGTCATTCCCATGTGCGCCCTCCCCTCGGTTACTCAGATGGCACGTACGCGGGGAACCACCCCGCCTGTCGACGTCATCAATAATATGGGGAACCGCCCCATTTTTCAACACCTTTCCCCACCCCTTCCCCCACCCCGCCCCACCACTCCACCCCCAATATGTTGTAAAACACCCCCGAGCATATGTTCGAAAACACAATATGTTGTGTTTGCAGCAAAGGCGGGATGCCACCTGTAGATGTTGTAAAACACCCCGAGCACATGTTCGCAAACACAATATGTTGGGTTTGCAGCAAAGGCGGGATGCCACCTGGAGAACCACGCCCCCGAACCTCCACCTTCAAATTGACCTTCTGGCGATTTTTACGTCCCTTTACACGCCGTTCACATCGCCCCCAAACTCCCCCACCCACGACACACACGGCCCACCACCGCGTCGGTGTCTGGCGAAAAATGGGACGGGCCCCAGATTGCCCATGCGCGCAAAAGTGCGTCTCGGCAATCTGGGGCCCGTCCCCTTTAATATTTATAAATATGCAGGTCAGCGAGGTGCTAGCGATGTGCCAGCGGGTGCGCCGCCAGATAGACCTCGGTCAGTTGCGTACGATCGACATGCGTGTAGACCTGCGTGGTCGATATATCGGCATGCCCCAAGATCTCCTGTAGCACACGGAGGTCTGCGCCGCCCGCAAGCATATGGGTGGCAAAGGAGTGACGCAGCGTATGGGGATGGAGCCCCACCAGTCCCACCTGGCGCCCGTAGCGCTCACAGATGGCATGGATGCCCTGGCGCGACAGACGGCGGCCGTTCTTATTTAAAAAGACCGCCGAGGTCTCGGTTCCGCGGGCATGGGCCGCCAAGCGAGAACGCCCCTCAGTTACATAGAGCGTCAGAGCTCGCGCCGCGCTTCCCACCAGCGGTGACAGGCGTTCCTTTGAGCCCTTACCGCGAACGAGCACAAAGCCATCGTCGATATGGATATCGCCCACATCGAGCCCCACCAACTCGCTCACACGTAAACCGCATCCGTAGAGCACTTCCAAGATGGCATGGTCGCGCAAGCCCATCTCGCCCTCGGGGAAGTCTTGATCGAGCAGCGCCGAGACATCCTCCACCGATAGATACTCCGGCAAACGCTCAGCCTTTTTAGGCAGGCGCAACGCCGCCGTTGGATTTTGGGCCACAGCCCCATCGCGCACCAAAAAGGCATGCAGGCCCTTCACGGCCGCAAGCGCACGCTCCACCGAGGCATCGGAATAGCCCCCATCGCGACGGTCGGCGACAAAGCCCTCCACGACCCGACGGGTCACCTCTTCAAAAGACACAATACCCGCCCGCTCCAGATAGGCGCAGTACGTCGTCAGGTCACGACGATAGGCCGCAATCGTGTTGCGCGCCAAACCCCGCTCGACCGCGAGGTAATCGAGATACTCCCCCGCCGCCACGGCGAGCGACGAGGGAGTAGCTTCGGTATGTTCCTTATTCGCCGGCACCCTTAGTCCGTAGCGAGGTTCATGGGCGTCACCTGCAGACGGTCGACACCCTCGTGCTGGCCGATCGAGGCGCGCACGAACTCGCGGAACAGCGGCTGCGGGTTGGTCGGGCGGCTCTTGAACTCGGGATGAGCCTGAGTTGCCACATACCACGGATGCACGTCGCGCGGCAGCTCGACCATCTCGACCAGGCGCTCGTCGGGCGACAGACCCGAGATAACCAAACCGGCGTCCTCGAGCTGGTCGCGGAAGGCGTTGTTGAACTCAAAGCGGTGACGGTGACGCTCGTAGACGAGTTCCTCGCCATATGCCTCGCGAGCGAGGGTATCGGCGGCGAGCTTGCACGGATAGGCGCCCAGGCGCATGGTGCCGCCCTTCTCGGTCACGTCCTCCTGCGAGCTCATCAGATCGATGACGCTAAACGGGCCGTCCGGATCGAACTCGGAGGAGCTGGCGCCGGCAAGGCCGACGACGTTGCGGGCGAACTCGCACACGGCCACCTGCATACCCAGGCAAATGCCCAGATACGGAATCTTGTGCTCACGGGCAAACTCGGCCGCGAGGATCTTGCCCTCCAGGGCGCGCTTGCCAAAGCCGCCGGGGACCAGGATGCCCGAGGCGTCGCCCAGAACCTCGGAGACATTCTGCTCGTCGAGGCTCTCGCCGTCGACCAGCTGGACGTCCACATGGCGATCGTAGAAGACGCCCGCATGGTGAAGGGCCTCGATAACCGACAGGTACGCATCGGGCAGCTGCGTGTACTTGCCCACGACGGCGATCTTCACCTTGTCGGCGTGATGGTTGGCGTGATTCTGTTTGCGCAGGAACTCGTTCCACTCGCTCATGTCGCGCTCACGCGGGTCCAGACCCAGGCGCTCGCAAATGCGCAGGTCAAAGTCCTGCTCGGCAAGCAGCTGCGGAACATCGTAAATGCTCGCGCAGTCCTCGTTGGTAAAGACGCAATCGGTGTCGACGTCGCAGAAGCTTGCGATCTTTCCGCGGATAGCGTCATCGATATGGTGGTCGGAGCGCAGCACGATAATATCGGGCTGGATACCAAAGCTGCGGAGCTCCTTGACGGAATGCTGCGTGGGCTTGGTCTTGACCTCGTGGGCGGCGGCGATATAGGGAACGAGCGACACGTGGATGTAGCAGACGTTCTCGGGGCCGGCCTCCTTGCGGTACTGACGGATGGCCTCGACAAACGGTTGGGACTCGATGTCGCCGATCGTGCCGCCCAGCTCGGTGATGACCACATCGGAGCCGGTCTGCTCCTCGATGCGGCGGAACTTGTCCTTAATGGCATTGGTGACGTGAGGAATCACCTGCACGGTACCGCCCAAAAAGTCGCCGCGACGCTCGCGGGCGATTAGGCTTTTGTAGATGGCACCGGTCGTAAAGTTGGAATCGCGGGTCAGGTTCTCATCAATAAAGCGCTCGTAATGACCCAGATCCAGGTCGGACTCGTAACCATCCTCGGTAACGAAGACCTCACCATGCTGGAATGGGCTCATGGTACCGGGGTCGACGTTCAAATACGGGTCGGCCTTCTGCATCGTTACTTTGTAGCCACGCGACTTGAGCAGACGGCCCAGCGAGGCCGCGGTGATACCCTTGCCCAGGGACGAAACCACGCCACCGGTTACGAACACATGCTTGGTCATATTGAGTTACCTGCGCTTCCCGTAGAAGTTGTTTATCCACATCTTACGGGTCTTCATTGTAATACTCGCGCCGCGGACCGTTCGCAATTTTTCTCGCGTGCGATTGCATTTCTCAATCTTGAAACAAAACGCCGCCCGGTTTCCCAGGCGGCGTCGCTGTGGCAAGGGTTACATGCTGCTATCGATCAGCAACCTCGTCCTCAAGCATTTCTTGAACGAGCATGCCGGTACGGACGCCCTCAAGATACCACTCGCCACGTTCGGTGAGGCAAATGCCATTTGCAAGCTGACCGCCGTCGTCGCTATAACGCGAGACGACATCAATCATGCCTTCGGAATCCAAGCGATCGATTGCGGCGCGGACACGATACGGCGAAACCCCCACGCGCTCGGCAAGCGTTTTGCGCGAGAAACCATACGGCCCGCCATTGTCTTCGGTTTGCTGGTCGATCTCCATCAACACCAGCACCTCGACACGCTTCATATCGTTGACACTCGCACGACCCTTGCCCGCCATAGCAGCCTCCTCAAACCGAGCACGAGCATCTAACGCGCCGTGCGCGACCGACACACCTCACGATGGCAGGTAATATCCATCATGCGGCATCCCGCTAAGGATGAAACAGTTACGGTTATTGTATACCGCTCAAATTGTTTCTAGGCAGGTAAACAGCTATTTTTCGCCGAAATAGGCGCTTTATTGATCAAAAAGCCGTACCGGGCGCTAACCCGATACGGCCAAAATGCAATGCAATTACCGCGGTGCTTCAAACTTAGCGATGGAAGAAACCGCGGCGCTCAAACTTGGGCTCGCAGCACACGTTGATACCCAGTTTGCGCAGTACCGTCTCGTCCGTCGGCGAGATAATCACGCTAAAGAAGGCATCGCAACCGCGCAGCTGCTCCAGGCCCGAAAGGACGCGAGCGGCCGTCTCACTCGTGGCCGAGGTGATCGACAGCGCCATAAGCGTCTCGTCGGTGTGGAGGCGCGGGTTTTTGCTGCCCAGGAAATGCGTCTTGAGCTTGCTGATGGGCTCGATCGCCTCATCGCTGATAACCTCGAGCTCAAGGTCGACGCCCGAGACGTGCTTGAGGGCGTTCATAATGAGCGAACTTGCGGCGCCCAGGCGCGTGGAGGTCTTACCGGTCACCACGGAGCCATCGGGCATGACCATGGCACCCACGGGACCACCCGTCAGTTGCTCCCTGGTGAGGGCCGCCGAGCGCGCCGGTGAGTAGTTCTTATCGATGCCGGCTTTCTTCATAATAATCTTGAGACGGTCGACTTGCTCATCGCCCACGCCGGTACGGCGCACATTTTCGACCGCGGTAAAGTAGCGGCGGACAATCTCCATCTTGGAAGCGTCGCGGCAGGCATCGTCATCGGTGATGGCAAAGCCGACCATATTGACGCCCATGTCCGTAGGACTCTGATAGGGGCTCTTGCCCAGGATCTTTTCCATCAGAGCACGGACCACCGGGAAGGCCTCGACGTCGCGGTTGTAGTTGACTGTGGTCTTGTTGTAGGCCTCCAAGTGGAAGGAGTCGATGATATTGGCATCGTCGAGATCGGCCGTTGCTGCCTCATAGGCGATGTTGACCGGATGCGTGAGGGGCAGATTCCAGACCGGGAAAGTCTCGAACTTGGCGTAGCCGGCGGCGGTGCCGTGCTTGTGCTCGTGATAGAGCTGCGAGAGGCAAGTGGCGAGCTTGCCTGAGCCGGGGCCGGGAGCGGTGACCACGACGAGCGGACGCGTGGTCTCGACAAACTCGTTCTTGCCGTAGCCATCGTCGGACACGATCAGATCGACATCGTGCGGATACCCCTCGATGGGATAGTGCAGCTTGGC
>OBHX01002526.1_pt1 | contig 14123 bp, 10 predicted proteins | sample 1519331 | NCBI WGS metagenome assembly OBHX01 (sample SAMEA2602897, study PRJEB22501) | metagenome
GCGTGTGCCTCCTGCCACACAAATACCTCCCCCGCCACTTCGCGCTGTAATTTCAGCGGCAAACCGGAACCGATGAAGTTGATATGGGTGTGCGCCATACAGTCACGGTTAAACATACAGTTGGTGATCGCCCCCACCTGCGCCGAGGCTTCGTTTGCATGGTGGACCGGAAAACCAAACGGCGACCACAGTTTATTTTTGGCATAACCCCAGTACTCTTCGCCCAAATCCCAGCGTTCAGCAATGGCATACGAACCGTCCGCAAGATGACTGAGTTCCCCCACGCGATGCGCCAGTCGATAGTAGAAATCTTTGATAAAGTTAGGATCGCCCGCCTCCAGTTGATCCCAACGGATCTCCGCGTACTCTTCGGCTGGCAGCACGCGTTTAAAGACGCCTTTCGAATAACAGTAGGTAAAGTCACGGTGCAGCTGGCCGTAGTTACACCAGATACCGTAATCGTCAAACAGGTTCAGTCCGATCAGGTTCCCTACGACTCGCCCATCGTCTTTATCGTCAAAATCTTTCGGGCCATTGGGGAAAATGGTGGTGTGAACAAAGTTCGCCACGCAGGTGTTGCCGCCGGTACTCGGCACGCCAAAATCCTTCACCCGCGGGACATTGAGCTGCGACATACAACGAATAGGGCATGAATGGCAGCCGCTCATTTTGACCGTGTATTTTTCTGCGGCTGGCCCCAGATCGAACACCGATTTATAGGTACGGAAACCCACTGTATTTTGGTTGCCTGGCGGGATTTCACCGGTTTCGATTGGCCCCCCTTCTGCCGCGCCCCAGAAAAGTCCCTTACGGGCTGTCCAGCGCGAGTTTGGCGAAGAGTATTCTGCCCAGGCCTGCGGGGTGCTTGGCACAACGTGGTTGTTGTTGGCGCCGATAAGCTCGGTCATCATGTAGTCATTGAGACGCTTCATCTCTTTACGATCGGCAATGTTGACGCCTTTGGTCCCTTCTACCGCAATGGCCTTCAGGTTTTTAGAACCCATCACCGCACCCGTACCTGCACCGCCGCTGTGGTTGCGGCTGTTGATCATGCAGGACAGTGGCACCAGATTCTCACCCGCCTGCCCAATAGCGGCAACGCAGGTTTCCGGGCTGGTAATCCGACAAATCTCTTCGGTTGTGGCGCGAGTCCCCTTGCCCCACAAGAAATCGGCTTTTTCGATGCTGACTTTATCGTCTTTGATGTTGATCCAGACCGGTGATGCGGACTTGCCTTCAATAATAATGGCGTCGTAACCGGCGAATTTCATTTGTGCAGCAAAGAAACCGCCCATATGGGCATCTACGACTAAGTTACCTTTGGTAAACGTCGATAAGGAGGTGATATTGACGCGGGAGCTACAGGGAGCGCCTGACCCCGTCAATGGTCCGGTGGCAAAAACCAGTTTATTCCCTTCATCAAAAGGCATGGTGCCTGGCGGGACTTCGTCGTACATAATTTTATAACCAAAGCCCATCCCACCGACAAATTTTTTAAATTTACTGGAATCTTCAAGGGTGATATTACCCGTGGTGAGATTGACCCGTAAAATATTACCTGTCCAACCATTAGCCATCATGTTTTCCTTTGCAAGAAGGTTTAATAGATATACCCGCCATTCTTCAGGCAGCTTTTTGATCTAAAACTGCAGTATTTTTGGCAATTAATGGCGCGAATCAGGTATGCCTGTTATCTATCAAACAGTAATATCTTTCCACTCGATAATTTTTAATGCCCCAGTCGGACAAGCATTGGCGCATTCTCCGCATAACACACATTTTGAGGATTTTTTCGTTTCGGTATTTACGGTCGCCATCATCCACGGGCAGGCTGTGGTACACGCGCTACAGCCAATACAGCGTTTGTGGTCCACCGCAATACAACCGTCTTCTTGTTTCCAGGTAATTGCACCAATTGGGCAGACCTTCATGCACTGCGGATCTTTACATTGTCGGCAGGTATCAGCGGTATAGTTTAAATCGCCATACAGCCCACCACCGGACCCGACGCCATCATCGCCAAAGAAGAAATTGCGATGGATTTTTATCCGGGAAAAGAAGGTCCCTACGGCACCATCGTTATAATTGGTACAGGATATTTCACAGCGGTGACAGCCTGTACAGCGGGCTCGCTGGGTCACCAGAACCCCTTTCGGCGTATTGATAAGCCCCACGGTCCCACTATCGACATCTTCCTGCTTACAACCAAATAGGGATAACAGCGCGGGGGCAATCGTTAATCCCGCCAGTCCTTTCCCTGATATCCGCAGGAATTCTAGTCGCGTTAAACCACAATCTAAAAATGGACGATCAACCTGGTTCATTTATTTCGCATCCTCTTCGCAAATGCTGTGGTAGCAACACATCCAGGCTAATTTAAACCAGCGCAGCTCAAGCCATATCGGGCGGTTAATGTTGCCAACAACACGTAAATTTTTGCCCTAACCTGATCGCGTAAATGACGGTGGTTAAACTGAATGGATCTAATCCTTTAGGGTTAGGTGCAGAAATAATGTGGTTATTCAGCATACATAGTCTTGATCGTCATCAATTAAAAAACGGAAGGGATATAATTAATGCGGAGTGAGATTTATTATCATTAAGAAATGGAGTGAAATAGCAGCCCATTTAAATTACAAATATTTGTGAACCCTCTCCCAAATATAATATTGCACGGCCACCGATATATAAATAAATACATATCGATTTATAGTTCTCTACAACCAATTATTAACGGAGATAAATTATATAGATTGATAGATTAACGTATCGAGAATAAGAGGACGGCAAAAAATTTCTGCGGTCCTCTTTTTATGAATTAACCGGCCAATGCTTTAATTACGGTCTCAATAGCCTGTTTTTCTAACTCACTGCGCTTCACGCGCTGGTTAGCAAGGGTGGTTCTCAGTACTCCCGCAATGACGATATGCTTAGGTTCTTGTCCCAGATCGCGCATTTCCAGCACTACTTTACCGACTACTCTGCACATTTCACGGTACAACTCGTCGTCTTTCGTCTGATTTCCCATTTTTGCCCGCTCGTCATTAACTCAAACCAACAGCATATATCACTCTGAGGATTTAGACAAAATTCAATGAAAATCAAATAAATGTCATCATTCTACTGAACTCTCTGAAGTCGATTAACGAGCTCAGCAAGACTTCCTGCCTGCATTTTTTCCATCACCCGCGCCCGGTGCACTTCAACCGTACGCACGGCAATATTCATGGCATCAGCAATTTCCCGATTCATTAACCCTTTTGCTACCAGATGCGCCAGTTCCCGTTCTTTTGGCGTAAGTTGTTGGTAGCATGAGATGATCTCTTGTCGCGAGAACGCCGCTGCCGAGACCTGCAAGGCATGTTCTAATGCCGCCTGAAGCGGCACGGCTGACACGGGTTTTTGCAAAAAATCGACCGCGCCACGTTTCATTTGCTCAACCGCCATCGGCACGTCGCCGTGCCCGGTGAGAAAGACCACCGCCAGCGTACTTGCTTTCTGACGCATGATTTCATGCACAGCGTGCCCATCCAGTACCGGCATACGCATATCCAGCAGTAGTACGCCCACCTGGTGCAAATTTGCCTCGGCGAGGAATTTCTCGCCTTGCTCCCAGCAAGACACTTCATATCCCAGACTTTCCAATAAAAACGCACAGGCCTGGGTAACGGCAATGTCGTCATCCAGCAGATGAATTATCGCCACTACGGCCTCCTTCCTGATTTGGCTTAAAATACAATGTCACTCTCGCCCCCGCTTTACCGTCCGGGGCCTGCTGATTTTTGATCTCAATATCTCCGTTTGCGTAGCGCACCAGTCGCTGACAAATTGCCAGTCCTAGTCCCATACCTTCTTTACGGGTGGTCATAAACGGCTGAAACGCCTGATACAACTGAGCCTCGTCAATGCCTCCGGCATTATCCTGCACCTGAATACGCACGCCACCATCCTTGTGCAGGGCGCTAAACCATACCGTAGTAGCACCTGCCTGGGCGGCATTGAGTACCAGATTAGCCAGCACCTGCTCAAGAAGAACGCTTGGCAGCATCAACGTTAACGCCTTGCTAACCTGCGTGTGCAGCGTTACTGCCGGGAATTGCTGGGGCATGCGCAGTAATTGCCAGACGTGATGGATAGCATCGTGAACGTTGATGGCTTGCCAGTCATCGGAGAGTACCGGATTGCCCTGTGCCTGGCTGACCCACTGTCGGAGATTGCGCAGCGTATCGGCTCCTCGTTGTGCCTGGGCGTCTATGTGCTCAAGCGCGGGCAGCAACGGATGCTGCTCATCCTGACCACGCAGGCGAATTAGACAGCCTTGGGCATAATGACGGATAGCAGACAACGGCTGATTGAGTTCATGGGCAAAACCGGAGGTCATCTCCCCCAGCACGCTCATTTGGCGGGCAGTCTCCAGCGCCTGTTCCTGTTTGTGCAACAACACGTTGTTCCGCTCCAGCTGCCTGCCACGTCGGCGAACCAACAGCATCACCCAGATGTAATTGAGCGTAAGCAACAGCAATACGATGACCACGCCCCCCATCGCCAGTCGGTGTTGAATAAACCAGCTTTTGACATCCAGCCACAGCTGACGCTGCTGCGGATGCTGTCGGACGTCGCGCAGCAACGCTTCTACTTCACGGGTCGAGGCGGGCGCACCCCAGCGAAACGTCGCGTTTTGCGGTGCATTGAACAGTACCCGCGTGACGCGATCGGCCAGCTCGTCACTCACTGCAGGTAGTGCGGCAAATGACCAGTCCGGATAGAGCGGCGTACTGGTTAAACAGGGAATTGAAGTCGGATGATTCAACACGGTCATAAAATCGGTTTTACGGATGAGGCCTTCTTCATCCATTTTTTCCAGCAGGCACACCGGCACGATCACCGCCTGCACGGCTTTTTCACGTAATAAATAGAGTAAGGCATCGGCGGGAAATCCGGTAAACGTCAGACGTAAATCACGTTCAGGGCGCAGACCGGCATCACTGAGCGCTTTATATCCCAGCAAATAGCCGCCAAACGCCTGAGCATCAATGGCGCCAACCGTTTTGCCGATCAGATCGTGTGCGGAGGTTAACCCACTGTCGCGCCTGACGAGAATGGCGCTGCCAATCACGTTACTGGTGGCTTTCCCACCACGGGTGGATCGTAACGACGCCAGCCAGCGTAGCGCTGAGCGGCTGTTAAGCTGGACAAACTGCGCCGGATTGGTGACCACAAAGTGTACCGTTCCACGATTCACCGCCTCCTGCATCTGCCGCAGGTCCAGCGGTTGAATATGAAACTGCTCACCGGGGATTTGCTGATTCAACAAGGTTTCCAGCGGCTGCCAGTGATTACGTGTAGAAACCTCCCCGCGCATCGCCAAAACGCCAATGTTCCATGTCTGCGCCCTGACCGCGCCGCTTAGCATCCACAGCGACGCCAGTACCGTCAGACATCTTACTACGTTGCGTCCCACTCAATTATCCCTGTCAATTATGTTGTTTTAGATCAACAACAAGCCGGGTATGTGGTTAACCACAATAGAGTATACCCCGTCACGATTTTTACACTGTAAATCATTGAGATTCTTTATTCATCACACGCAAATCAACGGCGTGACCAATGTTTCGTTGTTGCATCGTGACGGGAGAAAATATGGACAGCAGTAAACGGCAGTTTCTCCAGCAACTGGGCGTCCTGACCGCTGGCGCATCACTGGTTCCGCTGGCTCAGGCGCAATTTCCCTTTTCGCCAGAACGCCACGAAGGCTCACAACAGCATCGCTATGCCATGCTGGTTGACCTGCGACGCTGTATCGGCTGCCAGGCCTGTACCGTCAGTTGCGCCATTGAAAACCAGACGCCACAGGGCGAATTTCGTACCCTCGTCAACCAGTATCAAGTACAGATTGAAGGCCAGCAAAGCGTTACCAACGTCCTGCTGCCGCGACTGTGCAACCATTGTGATAACCCCCCTTGCGTGCCCGTTTGCCCGGTACAAGCCACTTTCCAACGCGAAGACGGCATTGTGGTGGTCGACAACACACGCTGCGTGGGCTGCGCCTATTGCGTGCAGGCCTGCCCTTATGATGCGCGATTCATCAACCATGAAACGCAAACCGCCGATAAATGTACCTTTTGCGTTCACCGCCTCGAAGCGGGGCTGCTCCCGGCCTGTGTGGAATCCTGCGTCGGCGGCGCGCGCATCATTGGCGATATTAAAGATCCGCACAGCCGCATTTCACAAATGCTGCATGAACACCATGACGCCATCAAAGTCCTGAAGCCGGAAAGCGGTACGTCTCCTCACGTGTTCTATCTGGGACTGGATGAGGCGTTTGTCACCCCATTGATGGGACGAGCTCAACCCGCTCTCTGGCAGGAGGTTTAAATGAACCATTCACTGATTATCGACGAGGTTCTGGCCCATCCCCAGGACGTAAGCTGGTTACCCTGGGCCGTACAATATTTCTTTTTCATCGGCATTGCCGCCTGCGCCGCGCTGTTCGCATGCGTTCTCCACTGGCGCAAAAAAGAAACGGCAGACCTGGAGAATCTGACGCTGCTAATCGCCCTGACCTGCGCGATTACCGCGCCGCTGGCGCTGACCGCTGATCTACACCAAACCGCCCGCGTCTGGCACTTCTATGCGTATCCGACGCCATGGTCCTGGATGCCGTGGGGCGCGCTGTTTTTACCGCTGTTTACCGGTTTTTTAGGTCTGTGGTTTCTGGCGCAGCATGTGAAACGGCTAACGCTAAAAAGTTACAGCGTCACAAAATGGTTAGCACTTGGTAGCGCGCTGTCCGCCATCGGATTGCTGGTTTACACCGGCCGTGAAGTGTCGGTGGTACAGGCGCGTCCCATTTGGTTCAGTTACGCCTTTCCGGTTGCGATGTTCCTCAGCGCGCTGCAAACATTTCTTGCCCTGCTTATTGCCACGACAAATAGCAAGGACGCACTACCGCGTAAGCTAGCGTGGGGGCAAATGGTCACGTTGATCGCGCTGGCTATCGTGGTGGCGATCTGGGCGAGTGGGAATACGCTTTCCGGTTCGGCTATCCGTCAGTGGCTGGATGTTGCCTCTTCAGCACAACACTACGCTATCGGTTGGGTTGCGCTATGGCTTGTTTCGCTTGCTCTTTGCGGGTTGGTTGTACGTTACCCCTTATCGCTACCGCTGCGCATATTACTCGCTTTTAGCGCTATGGCGCTGTGCTGGCTAATGCGCTGGACGTTACTCATCCAGGTGCAGACCGTACCGAAATTTAACGCGCAGTTTAATCCCTATACCCTGCCCGGCGGCACCGATGGCTGGCTGGCTATTGTGGGTACCTTCGGCCTGTGGATAGCACTGATTATTATTGTTCGTGAAGCCCTGAACGCGATCGCAAGGAGAATGCAACATGGCTAATTTAACCCGTCGTCAGTGGCTTAAAGTCGGCCTTGCCGTAGGTGGCATGGTGACTTTTGGCCTGAGTTATCGGGATGTGGCAAAGCGCGCGATAGACGGTTTGTTGGACGGAACCTCGGGCAAAATTACCCGTGACCGCATTTTTGCCAACGCGCTCATCCCCGAAGCCAACGCCCGGCCTCACTGGCAGCAAAACCCGCAGCAGGTGATCTCGATGACGCAGTGCTTTGGTTGCTGGACGCAGTGTGGTGTACGGGTTCGCGTTGACACTGAGCAAGGCAAAGTGCTGCGCATTGCGGGCAACCCTTATCATCCGTTGTCGCACGAGCACCATATAGACGCCTCTGTCCCCTTTGCCACGGCAATGGAACAGTTGACCGGGGAGTCAGGTCTTGACGCACGTTCTACCGCCTGCGCCCGTGGCGCAACCTTACTCGAAGGTCTGTACAGCCCGCTACGTATTCTGGAGCCTATGAAGCGCGTCGGTAAACGCGGTGAAGGAAAATGGCAGCGCATCAGCTTCGAACAGCTGATCAAAGAGGTGGTGGAAGGTGGCGATTTGTTTGGTGAAGGCCACGTTGATGGTCTGAGAGCTATCCACGATCCCACTACACCGCTTGATGCGAAACATCCCGGCTTTGGCCCAAAATCCAATCAACTGCTGGTCACCAATACCAGCGATGAAGGACGTGATACCTTTTTACGTCGCTTCGCACTGAACAGTTTCGGCAGTAAAAACTTCGGCGCTCATGGCGCTTACTGCGGTCTGGCCTATCGGGCCGGTTCAGGTGCGTTAATGGGCGATCTGGATAAAAATACCCACGTAAAACCCGACTGGGATAACGTCGAATTCGCACTGTTTATGGGCACCTCTCCGGCGCAATCCGGCAACCCGTTTAAGCGCCAGGCCCGCCAGCTGGCCAGCGCCCGTTTACGTGACGACTTCCGCTATGTTGTGGTGGCGCCAGCCCTGCCATTAACCACGGTGCTGGCTGACGATCGCGGCCACTGGCAGCCCGTACGACCGGGAAGCGACTCCGCGCTGGCTATGGGGATGATAAGCTGGATTATCGATAAACAACGCTATAACGCTGATTATCTCGCCATTCCCGGCGTGCAGGCCATGCAGCAGGCAGGAGAAAAAAGCTGGACTAATGCAACGCATCTGGTGATTACCGATGAAATTCCAACGCTTGCCGGACAACACCTGACCCTCGCCCATCTGAGTGCAAACGCAGCCCAGGAGCCGGTGGTCGTCAACGAGGCCGGTGAGATTGTCGCCGCCAGCAGTTGCCCGCGCGCTCAGCTGTTTGTTACCCGTGAAGTGACGCTGGCCGACGGGCAGACAGTAACGGTAAAAAGCAGCTTCCAGTGTCTGCGTGAGTCCGCAGAGAAACTGTCGCTAACGCAGTACAGCCAGCAGTGTGGGGTGTCAGAAGCAGACATTGCCGTTCTGGCCGACGCATTCACCCGCCACGGGCGTAAAGCGGCGGTGATCACGCACGGCGGAATGATGGCAGGCAATGGATTTTATAACGCCTGGTCGGTGATGATGCTCAATGCGCTTATTGGTAACCTCAGCCTTGAAGGCGGCGTGTTCGTCGGCGGCGGCAAATTTAATGGTGCCACCGACGGTCCGCGCTACAACATGGACAGCTTCGCCGGGAAGGTAAAACCGAAAGGGTTAAGCATCGCGCGCAGTAAAACCGCTTATGAGTCTTCGGAAGAGTACCGCAATAAGGTGGCTGCCGGGCAATCGCCCTTCCCGGCTAAAGCGCCGTGGTATCCGTTTGTCGCCGGTCAGCTTACCGAACTCCTCGTCTCGGCGCTTGAAGGTTACCCTTATCCGCTGAAAGCCTGGATCTCCAACATGACCAACCCGTTTTACGGCATTGCGGGGTTACGCGGCGTGGCGGAAGAAAAGCTCAAGGATCCTGCTCGTCTGCCGCTGTTTATTGCCATTGACGCCTTTATGAACGAAACCACGGCGCTGGCAGATTACATCGTGCCGGATACCCACAACTTCGAAAGCTGGGGATTCAGCGCTCCGTGGGCGGGCGTGGCCAGCAAAGCCACCACCGCGCGTTGGCCAGTTGTCAGATCGGCGACCAGCCTCACGGCTGACGGTCAACCGGCCTCGATGGAGTCTTTCTGTATCGCAGTGGCAAAGCGCATCGGGCTACCTGGATTCGGCGACAATGCAATTACCGATCCGCAAGGTAATCACTATCCGTTGAACCGTGCGGAAGATTACTACCTGCGTCTCGCGGCCAATATTGCGTTTATGGGCAAAGCTCCGGTTGCTGAAGCACAGCCGGAAGACATAGCGCTGACCGGGGTCCAGCGGATCATGCCTGTGATGACCCAAACGTTGAAAACCGATGAAATCAGCCGAGTGGCGTTTATCTACTCCCGCGGCGGGCGCTTTGCGCCGGACAACAGCGGGCGAGTTGATAACCGCGTCGGCAATGCCTGGGAAAAACCGCTCCAAATCTGGAATGCGAACGTCGCCGCGCACCGCCATGCGATTACTGGCGAGCGCTACAGCGGCTGCCCGGCCTGGTATCCATCACGTCTGTCAGATGGACGTGCGGTCGAGGAGTTGTTCCCGGAACAAGAGTGGCCGTTGAAGCTGATTTCCTTCAAATCCAATACCATGTCCAGCGCCACGGCGGTGATCCCACGCCTTCATCATCTGAAGCCGGTTAATCTGGTGGCGCTCAATCCACAGGATGGTCAGCGGTATGGTTTAGCACACGGCGATATCGTGCGTATCACCACCCCTGGTGGTCAGGCGCAAGCGCAGATAAGCCTGCTGCATGGCGTCATGCCGGGTGTCATCGCCATTGAACATGGTTACGGACATAAAGAAATGGGCGCGGCACAGCATACCCTCGACGGTGAGCCGATGGCGTTTGATGAGCAGATTAAGTCGGGGATTAATCTCAACGAATTGGGTTTTGCGGACCCAACCCGACAGGTAGCCAATACCTGGCTTGACTGGGTGTCGGGTGCGTCGGTGCGTCAGGGGTTGCCAGCGAGAATTGAGCGAGTGTAGCTCTGGTGCCGCATGGCATCGCGAACGCGTTTTACCCGGCCTACAGGACATCGTAGGCCGGATAAAGCACTGCCGCCACCCGGCAAAAAGCAGATTAGTTGTTTAGTGGGATCACCGCACCTTTATATTTAGTACGGATCCAGTCCTGGATCTCTTTTGAATGCAGGACATCAACCAACGCTACGATATCCTTTTTCTTCTCGTCGCCACGATGCACGGTAATGATGTTGGCATACGGGTTGTTTTCACCACTTTCAACGGCAATAGGATCTTTCACTGGATCCAGCCCGGCATCGATGGCGTAGTTGGCGTTAATCACCACCGCATCGCCTTCGTCGTTGTTATACATCTGCGGTAACAGCGCGGCTTCCACGTTTGGCAGGAACTTCAGCTTTTTCGGGTTTTCGACGATATCGCTAATGCGCGCGGTTACTTTATCCACGCCCGGCTTCAGCTTGATCACACCCTCTTTTTCGAAAATCGACAGAATACGACCTTCCTCAGATACCGCATCACGCATGATGACTTTGCCGCCTTCCGGCAGATCTTTAAGTGATTTCACTTTTTTCGAATAGATACCAATCGGCTCAATGTGAATCGCTCCGGCGCTAACGAAGTCATACGTTTTATCGCCTGCATGGTCTTTAATCACGCTGTTCAGGTACGGAATATGCTGGAAGTAGTTGGCATCAATCTCACGGCCAGCCAGCGCAGTGTTCGGCAGAATGTAATCCTGGAACGGTTTAATCTCCAGATCGATCCCCTGCTTCGCCAGAATCGGTTTGGCCTGTTCAAGGATCTCCGCATGCGGCACGTTAGACGCGCCAACGGTCAGAGTATCAGCCCAGGAGGCAAAGCTCAGGGCGCTTAAGGTTGCTGCGGCGAGTAACGTCAGTGATTTTTTCATGATAATGGTTTCCGTATTTTATTAGCGTTTATCTAACAGAGAGGTGATCACATCGCCGCAAAGCTGGATGATGAAGACAATGAGCAAAATCGTCACCGTCGCCACCAGCGTGACGTCGCTGTGGTTGCGCTGGAATCCTTCCAGATAGGCCAAATTCCCTAAACCACCGGCACCAATTACCCCTGCCATCGCGCTGTAGCTAACCAACGCAATTAGCGTCACGGTGATCCCGGACACCAGAGCAGGAGAGGATTCCGGCAGTAAAACTCGAAAAATAAGCGTGCTCAGCCGTGCGCCCATCGAACGCGTCGCTTCAATAACGCCTTTATCCACTTCACGCAGAGCGATTTCGACCAGACGCGCATAAAACGGCGCGGCCCCCACGATCAGCGCAGGCAACGCGGCATTGGCGCCGAGAATGGTGCCTACCATCGCTTTGGTAAACGGGATCAGCAGCACGATCAAAATGATGAATGGGATCGAACGAAAGATATTCACCACCAGTGAAATAGCACTATATACCGCACGATTAGGGAACAATCCGCCGCGCGCTGTCAGGAACAATGCCAGGCCAAGCGCGATGCCCAGAATAAAGGTCGCCGCCCCCGAAAGAGCTGTCATATACAGCGTTTCCTGGGTTGCCGCTAACAGTTGATCCCACTTCAGATGGGGAAACAGTTCTTCAGCCATGTTGAATCACCTCGCCTTCAATGTCGCTCTGGCGCAGGTCGGCCAAAATATTGTTCAATTGTTCCTCAGAGGCCACCACGTGCACCCAGAGTTGACCAAACACGCCGTGTGCGGTTTGCGTCATTTTGCCGTGCAAGATGTTGAACGGCAGGCCATAGCGCAGGGTCAATTCCCCAACCACAGGCCGATGGGTACGTTGCCCGGTAAAGGTTAATTTGATAACCACCCCACCCAACTCGCTTGCCAGCTGCGGATTAAACTCGTCTTCTTCGGTGTACTGGCTCACCTGACGAACAAACTGTCGGGTAATAGGCTGCTGAGGATGGGTAAAGACGCTGAGCACATCACCTTCCTCAACGACCTTGCCGTTTTCCATTACCGCGACGCGATCGCAGATTTTGCGTACCACGTGCATTTCATGAGTGATCAGCACAATGGTCAATTTGAAGCGACGGTTTATATCGAGGAGTAAATCGAGGATCTGATCGGTAGTTTGCGGATCCAGCGCCGAGGTGGCTTCGTCACACAGCAGGACATCTGGATTGTTCGCCAGCGCACGAGCAATTCCTACACGCTGTTTTTGCCCACCGCTGAGCTGGGAAGGATACGCATTTTCACGACCACTCAGCCCAACCAGCGTAATCAGTTCAGCAACCCGCGTTTTGATGGACGCTTTGGACGCACCGGCGATTTGCATAGAGAACGCAATGTTTTCGCTAACGGTCCGCGACCACAACAAATTGAAGTGTTGAAACACCATGCTGATTTTCAGTCGCGCCTGGCGTAACGATTCCCCACTGGCGGCCGAGATATCGTGGCCGTTAATCGTCACGCTGCCGGAAGTTGGTTTTTCGAGACCATTGAGCAAACGAATTAAGGTGCTTTTACCTGCCCCGCTGTAACCAATAATGCCGTAAATCTGCCCCTGTTCAACCGTCAGGTTGACGTTATCGACAGCGGTGATGGCAAGCCTGCCTGGCGTAAACACTTTCGAAATATTTTTCAGGACAATCATGTCGTTTAGGTATCCGCTGCTACTTATTGTTCTTCTGCTAGCGCTTTTAGCTGTTTAGCAGTATGGATGTCCAAACGAGTGTAATCAGTGGAATTGGCTTTTAAAATGAATTAAAACGCATTTGATATAACTTTTAGAAATATAGTGCTGCATCGACGTCAACAGCATAAAACGTAGTCATCGAGATGTTAAATGCTGTTTGTTGCGCAACAAATCGCAACGCCGGATAACCTCTTTATCCATACCGATGAACAAATTAATGAATAATTTTTGTAAAACTTCACAGAAGTGTTTTGAAACGCTGTTTCCATTTTCCTTTTTGATAATTTTCAGCGTATAATGCGCGCCAATTGTCTCTTGAATGGTTTCAGCACATTGACCTGTAAAACTCAACGACTACAGAACTCACCATCCCGTTGGGCTGAAACACAAGCACACATTCCTCTGCACGCTTTTTCGATGTCACCTATCCTTAGAGCGAGGCATCACAACTTTCGTAACTCAGGTTTAGCTTCCCATCCGTGCGCGATGGGAGCCAGATTTCCATATCCTTCTCAACTTAAAGACTAAGACTGTCATGAAAAAGACGAAAATTGTTTGCACCATCGGTCCGAAAACCGAATCCGAAGAGATGTTAACCAAAATGCTGGACGCGGGCATGAACGTCATGCGTCTGAACTTCTCCCACGGCGACTACGCAGAACACGGTCAGCGCATCAAGAATTTGCGCAACGTTATGAGCAAAACCGGCAAGAAAGCCGCAATCCTGCTCGACACCAAAGGTCCGGAAATCCGTACCATCAAACTGGAAGGCGGTAACGACGTTTCCCTGAAAGCGGGCCAGACCTTCACCTTCACCACCGACAAATCTGTCGTAGGCAACAACGAAATCGTTGCTGTAACTTACGAAGGCTTCACTAAAGATCTGTCTGTCGGCAACACCGTTCTGGTTGACGATGGTCTGATCGGCATGGAAGTTACCGCCATCGAAGGTAACAAAGTTATCTGTAAAGTGCTGAACAACGGCGACCTGGGCGAAAACAAAGGCGTTAACC
>OBHX01002538.1_pt1 | contig 14073 bp, 9 predicted proteins | sample 1519331 | NCBI WGS metagenome assembly OBHX01 (sample SAMEA2602897, study PRJEB22501) | metagenome
AAACAATGAAACGTGTATCTTATGGATTTAAATCATTTGATAACATGAGCATTTTTTATTTGACTTCTAGTATTCTTTCTTCTTTTAACATAACTTTTTTCTTATTTATCTTCCAAATCTTGGATGGCCTCTTTTTTTTCTTCAAACCAAACTGCACCAACCAACTCTTGCCCAATTTCAAACGATAGCAATCCCCTGGTAGATCGGTAAAAGTGACTTGTCCGGTTTGATCTGTTAGTTCTTGATAGGCTTTTCCATTGCGCCGCAGGGCTTTTTTCCCTTTTTTATCATAGAGTGCGATTGGCGTATGTTCTGCCACGCCTTCTAAGCAAACAGTGAAATCAAAACGCACTTTCCGCAATCGGTAACGGGCGATCACATGATACAATTGATAAATAGCGGCTAAGATCAACAGGGCCGTCCCCCCCAAGATAGCAATTTGTTTCAACTTACGAAAACGATCGCCTTTGACTTGTTTTTTCTCGGCAGCCGGTGTATATGGCACGCGTTTTCCTGTGACTAACAAACGGTGACTATTGATCATATAAGGGGTACAGGTCATGAGCGTCACCAAGTCTTGGCCTGGTTCGATCTTTAAAACCGAAGTCTGATCTGGCGTCACGACTTGGCTGTCAAATACTTCATAAGCCAAGGTTTCCCCTAAGACATTTAGCAGAAAAATATCACCGTTTTTAAGCTCCGGCAGATTGGTGAAGAGTTCCCGTTCTGGCAAGCCACGATGAGCCGAGATCACCGCATGGGTACTTGCGCCACCAACAGGAAAGGACGTGCCATCTAGGACCGTCGCACCTTGTTCCAATAAATCATCATTGGTCGTATCAAATAGCGGTAACTCAATGGCCAAATCAGGAAGATTGATGGTCCCAATCAAATGCTTTTTGTAATAAGCAGATGAAACCGTACCACCATTCGGATTCGCAAACGGATCGGCACCCGGAGCTAACCCGCTGTCGCTCAATTTATTATTTTCTTCCGCCAGTCGCTTGCGTTCGGCTTCAAATTCTTTCTGGCTTTCCTTCAAATAGCGATCGACGCGCACTTGATCGATCACATTATTCAACGCATCGACATAAAAAGGATAGAGCATGGTCAAGATGCCGACCATAAAAATGAGGATGATCGCAATTTGCGAGATCACTTGCCGATTTTTCTTCATTTTTTCGCTCCATTCTCCAGATAATAAGTAACTTTCTTACCGTGCTTTTTCTTCGTGACGTGGCTTAAAACAAACTGCCGATCTTTTAAACGGCGGACCTTGCCCTTAACTGGTTTTGTCGACCCATCGATCGCCTTGGCATAATAACGACCCCCTCTGATCTCAGGGAAAGACACCCATCCATCCACCTGGCTTACAGCAACTGGTTGGCTAGTGACATCTGTTGCCCAACGTTTTTTACGGACTAAGGTAAAAGTCACGCCTGCTTTGGGTTGACCATTTTCCAATAAGTAAAAACAAAAGTCATAACTGTGTTTGCCACTTTGATAATAGACGAACTTGCGATACATCCAATAGAAAATCATGGCAAAGAAAAGCGGGATCAGTAGTAAATACAAGCGAAAACGCCGTTCGACCGCTTTTTTGGTACTGGTCACTTCCTCCGCCATTTCCTCCACATAAGGTACACGGTGTCCAGTGACTAATAAACGATGGGTATTGATGCCATAAGGTGTACAAGTCAATAAGGTCACCAAGTCCCGCCCCGGTTGGATGACCACTTTGTCGATATCCGACGGTAAAACGATCTGGATGTCATCGACCGCATAAGCCAATTTTTCCCCAGCAATGGTCAAATAAAAATCATCGCCAATCACCAACTTTTCTAAATCTGTAAAAAGTTTACGTTCCGTCAAGCCACTGTGGCCTGAGATCACCGAATGGGTACTATTGCCACCGATCGGATAAGAGGTTCCTTGTAAAATCGTCGCGCCTTTTTCTAAAAGAGCAGCATTGGTTTCATCAAATAAAGGTAAGCTGACCGAAATTTTTGGAATATAGATAGCACCCACGGTATGCTCTTCATAATAGGCTTTACCCGGATCTTTGGCATCATCGACCTCATTTTCAAACGGGTCTTCTACCAGTCCCATGCCAGGAATATTGGTCATGTTCTTACTTTCAGCTAGCTCTTTATTTTTTTCGGCCATTTCTTGGTGCCTCTTTGCTTGTTCTTTGGTATTTGTTGCGGCCATCTCAGCCAAATTTTTTTCCATCATCTTTTGGTCATAGTAGGAATTCACCGCATTGGCCAAAAAGGGATAACTGAAAATAATGGCACCGGTCGTAAATAAAATCGCCATTAGCAGTTTTAAAATCAAATTGATCCGTTCGTTTTTTTTGCGCTGATCCATGCTTGCACCTCCTTCTCCCCATTTAAAAGAAAGAAAAGGCAACTTCAAGAAATGAAGCTGCCTTTTGCTATTTTAAAACTATATCTTAGACTTCAGCTTGTGTTTTAGATTTCTTGAACCAAGCGTAAGCACCGATCATAAGAACAGCACCGATAAGTAAGAAGGCATAGATCCCGTTACCACCTGTTGATGGAAGCAGACCTTTAGGCGTGTTAAGAACAGACTTTAATTTTTGACTGCCATATTGACCGTGTTCAACAGTGAAATCGACATCTTCATCAAGTAACACATATTTATCACTTGAAGTCGCTTTTTCTTCTAATTGATAGTCACCATTTTTCAAACCAATTACTTTCAACTCACCTTTGTCGTCAGAAACGATTTTCGTTGCTTCTGCTTCACCAGTCGTCCATTCTTTAAAGATATATTCACCTTTAGTGTTTTTAGCATCTTCAAATATTGCAAAGTTAGAGCCTTGTTTTACGACAAATTCCGCACCAGATAAGGTTGCACCAGATTGCGAATCTTTTTTGACGAATTTATAACCACCTGTACCAAATTTCGTTGGTGGTGTAATTTTATCTTGAGGGTTGTTACCAATTGTTACTTGGGCACTATTGTTTACTAAATCGTCAGGATTTACTTCAGCAGTTAATTTCATTTTGTAAGTAGCAATCAATTGACTACCAGCTAATTTTCCTACATTTTCACTTTGTTTCAAAGTAACAGTAAATCCGCCAGTTGCAGAATCTTCAGCTAATTCATAGTCAGTTCTAGCTACTAAACCAGTTGCTGCAAAAGAATCTTTTACATAAGCAAGTCCAGCAGTTGGCGTATCAGTTACAGAGTAAGTGACGCCATCTTCCAGAATGTCCGCAGGAATATTTAAAGTTAATTTATATTCGATTTCATCGCCAGTTGTAAGGTTATGATATAAAACATTTCCATCAGCACCCTTAACTTCAGTGAACTTATCTAAATTGGCAACTTCTTTTTTATCAGTCTTGGTTTCGTTCTTTGGATAGACTTGAACGTTGGTATTGATTGTATCTGAATATTTGCCATCTTTAAACGTATAGATTGGCATTGCTAAAACGATTGGAGCGGCCTTTGTCGTTACGGAAACATTGCCTGGCGTGCTTGTTTCAACAAACATATAGACTTTATCTTTGTCGCCGTCTTTTAAAGCAAGTCCTTCAAAAGTTGTTTGACCATTGGCATCCGTTTTTTGTTCTGCTTTTGCTACAGTTGTGTAATCTGACGCATTATCAGCAATTTCTTTTGTTGCATCTGCTTGTGACTTACCATCTGCAATCAGAGCAAGATAAGCATCTGTTACATCATAGGCTGTAAAGCCGGCTCCTTTAAGTGGAGCTCCACCAAAGTCCATTTCTTCCCCAGTATTTTGCATGGAACCTTGTGCTGGAGCTTCGCCATCTTTCCAAATTCGTTTATTGATCGTTACATTTGTCGTTGTTGCTTCAGCAGCACTTACTGTTATCGCACCAAACACGCTGGTGAATAAAGGCACTACAAGTAGGGCTGAAAAAAGTGTTTTCCATAATTTCTTCATTTTCTAATTCCTCCTTGATTTTTTGTACAATATTCCAATAGACCTTAGTCTTTTGTACCTTTGATTAATTGTTTCGTACAGAGTGTTTCCGCCATAAAATGATCGCCGTACCGATCAAAAGAATCCCCAATATACCTAGGAAGGATTTTGCTTCACCTGTTTGTGGCAAGCGTTTCTTCGGTTTACTTGGTTTTTTAGGTTTACTTGGTTTTTTAGGTTTAGTTGGTGTCACTGGCTTTTCAACGATTGTTCCCACATTTTTAGGATAAAGGTGAACGGTAGCTAATTCTTTGTCCGTATAGGTTTTACCGTCTGTGCTCATTTCATATACTGGTAAAGCCACTACTAAGGGTTCGGCCGCTTTTTCGACTTTTACCTTTTCAGGATCAGGCAATACCGTTTCAACAATCAGGTAAACCGCATTTTTACCGCCACTGCTTTTAGGTAGTTGGATAAATTTGATTGTGCCTTTTTCATCAGTCAGGCCTTGTTCTCTGATAATTTTTTGATAATCAGCAACATTTTCTTGAATCATTCGAATAGTTGTTGTTTCGTCAGATCCTTTGACCAATTTATAGTAATCCTCTGTAATGTCATAAATCGTAAATCCAACCCCTTCGATTGAATCTTTGGTATCTTGATCGGCCGCTCCCGTATTTTGAATAGTTGCATCAGGTGCTTGGTCCCACAATTGTTTGTGGATCACAATATCGATCGTCCCATCATCTGCAAAGGCTTGTTGCCCCGTAAAGATCCCTACCAGCAAAGTTGAAAGAAGTAAGGTGATTTTGATGAACAATGATTTATTCTTCATCTTAGTTCAACTCCTTTCGATTACGGTAGAAGTAGCAGATCGTAAGAGCACCTGCTGCTGTGACAAGAGCTAAGGCTACTATGATGAAAGTCTGTATACCTGATCCGCCGGTTGCTGGCAGTTGTCCTTTGGGTGTATTAGCAACCGTCAATTCGATGACGTTATTGTCCTCATCTTTTAGATTTACTTTGATAGCATCTTTATCAAGATCTTTACCATCATAAGTCACGTCGCCGACAGTTCCGTCCGCATTTATAGTGACCTCGAAAGTCCCTTCTAAAAGGACAAACCCTTCTGGTGCTTTCGTTTCTTTGATAACGTAAGTTCCTGGACGAACACCGTAATGATTACCCGAAGCATCTAAAAACTGACCCGTTCCTTCATCATTGGTCTTCAGAGTAGCCAAAATCGTATTGGAATCCTCTTTTGTGGCTAAGCTGAATTCAGTATCTGCTAATGGTTTGTTGCTTTGCGAGTTCTTTTTAAGAATTGAAAAGTCAAAATCACGCAGTTCATTGTATTTGATTAAAACAATCTTATTATCACTCGTTAAATAGAAACCATCTGTCGTTGGTTTTGAGTTAGCGGTGATTTCTTTGCCATTTGCATCAAGTAGTTTCCCAGCGCTATCGATTTGGAACTTAAAGACTGTATCATCTTTTTTATAGCCTGTCGGTACCGTCGTTTCTTCCAAGCTGTAATAGCCTGGTGCCAGTCTAGCAAAAGATTTGGCATCACTTCCGATCAAATCATCACCGACAACTTTACCATCATTCGTCCACTTATCTTCATATTGCTTCAACGTAAACTTCGCACCGTCTAATGTTTTACCACTATCTTTATTATATTTTTCAACCAATAAAGGACGTTTGGTAAACTCATTTTCAATGGTGTACTTGATAGTGTTGTCTTTGATTTCAATACCCGTTACAGCATCGTTGAAGGTTACTTTACCTTCTGCACTAACGTTGACTTTCCAACTAGTTGTAGTAGCCGTATGTCCAGCTGGTGGTGTAACTTCTGTCAATGTATACTCAGTATTTAATTGCAGCTTGTACTTATCATCAGACAACGTATAGGTTCCATCCCCGTTGTCCTTAAGTTCAACGCCTGCATTTGGCAAACTACCTCCACTTAGTCTAAAGACTGCTCCTTTAAGAGGTGTCTTTCCTTGATCAGAAATTTTAGTGATCTCTAAAGCAAGTGGTGTGTAGATTTTTTTATTGGTCCAAATGGTTTTAGCAGCATTTCTTGAAGATTCATAGCCATTGACCGTTGCTTCTTCAAAGCTATAAGCAAAATCTTTCCCTTTGTTGTTGAATTGTGGCAACCAAAGCGATTCAGTAGCTCCTTGTGTTTCTGCTACTTTTTCAATATTGGTCTTTTCCCAGACATTAGTATCTGTAGCAACATCGCTTTTAGAAAGACGAATAAAACCTTGCTTCCAAGAATTGCTCTCTGTGGTATCTTTTCGGTTCAAGGTGAAATCAAGAGAATCGGGACGTTTACTCGTATCCTTATCGTATTCTTCCCAAATCTTTTTCAGATTAAGTTTCACCCCCGGTGCCTTTGCGGAAGGAACGCCAAAGTCTACTTTATTATCCGGATTGTCTCCGTTTGGTGTCAAAGTTGTTTGACCATTCATCGGATACCATTTTTCCGGCGTGAAATCTTTATCTTCTGTATTGATACGCACTTGATAATGGATCTGAATTTCTTGATCTTTGCCTAAGTTCAACTCAGTAGTGGTCACTTTACCATTCGACTGGTTTACGGTCGGTAAATTCGTTACAGCACTATTCCCTGTACTGATGCTCTTCACAGTTGGAGTGCCTTCATAAGAGAACTGATCACCCAAAGAATCATTGATCGAACCATTGACTATGGTGTTGAAAGATTTCACTACATTTTTAGCTTGTTCATTCAAATAATCAGAAACATCGCCTGTTGTTTCAGCATCTTTGTATTTACCCGGTGTAGCGATAAGACTTGCTCTATCGCGAACTTGTTGTTCAGTTAAAAAATCTCTATCATTACTCAGCTGAATTCCCAGCGTGTGGATAGTTAAGCCCGCATCTTTGGCGATTTTAGCTGCTCCTAATGTGGCCGGCCAAGTACTATCAATATTTGTTCTATTTCCCCAAGAACCAACCTCATAACTACTATTGAGTTTAGAGGTATTGCGTGGTTCATCCAATGTATTACCGAATTCAGTAGCATAGGTAGTCCCATCAATCGTTTGCGCAGCGGTTACCTTCTTAGAAAAAGTAGGAACCCCATCGGTCAATACGATCATCATTTTGTTTTCATTGGAGCTTCCCGCAAGCATCTGCTGACCTTGCTCGATCCCGATTTGAGTGTAAGTTCCTCCTGTAAATTTTGGTTTTAAAGCATCATTGATTGCATTTATGTGGCTAGTATCCGAAGCTTTACCTATCGGTACAGTAAGATAACCGTTAGGCCCTGTTACATATCCTGGACTAGAAAATCCGACTAAACCAACATTGACGTAATCCCCAATGCCTGCATCTTTAATGGTTTGCAAGAAATTTTTCACACCATTTCTGGCTGCACCAGCACGATCATTCCAGCCGTTACTTTGACTCGATTCCATACTTCCTGACATATCCACTACCAAAACAATATCAACTGGTTTGATATCTTGTTGCTCATTACCTTTTACATTCAAATATACATCGTAAAGCCCTGGTTCACTCGTTTCTTTGGCATACTTCCGAATGGCAAAATCTGTTTGTTTTTCACCATACTGGATATAAGAATGTGTTGTGTCTGATGGATCACCATTCCAGCTAGTTACACCATCCCAAGTGGCAAAGTTGCGTTCCTTGTTACCTTGGTGGTTGATCACATTTGTTTGCCCAGCTGGTTGCCAGCTATTAGTCGGAAAAGTTCCTTTTGTAGCATCTGTCGTATATTCTGGCGCAATATTGCTGTAATTAATGGAAGAAAATGCACTTATTCCACTAAGATATTCAAGATTGCTAGCGCCCACTACTACCCGAGAGGAATTTATCTCAGACGACGTTGCTTCACTGGCTTCTTCCGTTTGTGCAGTCGTTTCGGTCTCTTGGCTACTGGTGATTTCTTCCGCTGTTGTCGGAGAAGTAGCACTTACTTCTGTCGTTTCTTGTGTAGCCACTGCTGGTAATTTCAACGCATGCGGACCTTCTACTGCACTAGTCAAAATATTCTTGTTAATAGTGACAGCTTGTGTTCCATCCGTTTTCGTTGCATCGGCTTGAATTTCAAGAGCTACCTTGGAGACATTTAGCACCGTTGTGAATGAAAGAGAACCCTGCGATTGTTTTGAAAAATCTTTTTCCGCAAACCATTGGTCATCATCAACAGCAAAACTGGCATCTTCATTAAAAGCTATTGCTTCTCCATCAGCCGTCACTTTAAATTTCAGTGCTTGATCATTGCCATCACTTGCGACATCTTTTTCATACTGTAATTTCCAATTTAAAGAATTTCCATCTGATGAAACAGAGGAACTGACTTTTAAACCTGATTGATCTACGATTTTATCCGGCTGAGTTTCTATAGCCTGTGCGATACTCGAATAAGCAGTCAAGATTTGCGGGATAAAGCCCATCAAAATAGCAACCATCATAAACCAGACCGATTTTTTCTTCTTCATTTCTTCCCTCCTCTAAAAAACATGATATCTATTCTTAAACAAAATTTAAATAGCAATACCTAAGATTTGATACTGCCATCTAAATTATAAACAATTTATAGCGATAATACCATTGTTATCTCTTTCACATTCCTATGCTTTGCTGTATCCGCCACTGTTTCCATGCAACTTTTATGATGTCTTGATAATAAATGACTACTCTAAGAAGAAGCGCACCCACGATTAAACTGAAAACGAGCCGTAACACTAAGGAAAAATCTTTTCCAATATCTTCAACTCACTTGAGAAGGCACTTACCCTTCAATTCCGATTTTCACAGAGATATTGTCTAGCAGAAATAAAAATGGATAGGTCGCTTTTATCGTATAAGGTACCGTATCTCCAAACACTTCTTTTTACCCTAATGATGAATTTTGTATCATATACTAGCCTTGAAATTGTTTATTTGAGTAATCTTTGAGCTCTGCAACTGCTTCAGCTGTCAATCCACTTTTCTGTTCAATCTGATAATTGACTTGTTAGTGATAAGTAGTGATTGTTTGAATTCGATATCCGAAGACAACAACACTCAAAAAAACGTTACAACCTTGTTGAACATCATGATGTTCAACAAGCTATCTTGCTATACAAGGATGTTTTAGAAACGAAAACAATAATTTGACACTAATCCATTTAAGAATGCTGCTTGAGAAATTTTTATCAAATGACACTACTCAAATTCCTAAAATGGTTCTGTTGCGAAGTTTGAAAATCAAACGCGCCCTCTCTGAACTCCAAATATCTTAGGCTGTTATTCCCATTAATACCTTGATTTCAGTAGACACCGAAAAGCCGAAGAGCGTTCCATTTCTTCGGTTCTTTTTATATATTCCTCGAATGGTCTCCATGCCCTTAATCGTGGAAGAGGCTGTACGGAGACTTTGATAAAATTTATTTCGTCGTTTAATAGGTCGATGGTCTTGTTCTATTAAATTGTTAAGATACTTCACAGTTCGGTGGCTAGAGAGGACAGAATTGATGTCATTTGAGTATGTCTGTTCTCGGAAACATATCCACTGTGGACTTGCGTATGCGGGAAGATATCAGTTCCTTTATCCGATTAAAAAAATACCTCCGACAAGTTGGAATCATGTTTGTTCCAAAAAAATTGTCTACTCAGTTTCTATTCCAGCAAAGAATGTATCACTTTAACAATGGTCAAGCCGTAATCAACAAAGAAGCTTTTTTGTTCTTCCGAATAGTTTTTTCTTTCCGATATTGCATCATCTGTGGCATGCCTAAAACAATGCATTTTCTTTCTATAGCTTGTTACTACATCGTTAGAAATATAATCAAAACAAATCGTAGAGTAATCTGGTGTAAGGAACTTACCGTTCTTCTTTAATAAACTTTCTATTAAATTTGCTATCTCTGCAAGTTTTTCATCTGTGCTCATATTATTGAACGATGCTTGTCGGTTTGATATCTCAATAAACTTTTGATTGATTGAATCATCTATATCAACATAGGTTGATTTCTGTTCAAATGTCAACCTTGCGACAAATGTTCTTCTAACAGCATATCGAACAATCCCGTTATCATCATCTCCCTTTGCAATAATTTTGTTCCTAATTTCTCCATAAGTAAAGTCACTAGGTGCAACAGGTGGTCGTGCCAACAATCTAGGAAATTCTTTTATAACATATCCTACTTTGTATAAATAATACGATATAAGATAAAACCAACATTTATTTTCATTACCAGAAAAATCTACATCCGGTTGGCATAATTCCCTAAACTTTGTTATTGCTTCCTCTGCATCATACACCTCAAATTCATAATCCTCTACTTCCGTATAACCACTAAATATATTGTATACATTATTTACGTTCTCAATCGAATCGTAAAAACGATAATGATATTCATCCTTTTGTATGTTTTGGAAGTAAAAATCTTTTAAATCCATACTGACACTCCAATTCTTTTGATCAATTTCGTAATGCATCTTCAGATGATCATCACTACAAATTTTAATTTATAACGTTACTCGACCTCATTACCGCTCTTTATCTCATCACCATCTGGTAAAGTTCAAAGCTCGATGATACAAGCATTATCCTTAAACAAGATATTGTATTGCCAAAGCAATTAGCGATAAATATCTATTAAGAAGATCCTAGGTTATCTTAGATTATCTGCTAATCTTTGTATTTCCAGCAGTATCCTCCAGCATGTTTTTGAACTCCATTTGCAGCATCCCTAATACTTTTTGAGTTAACGCCAACTTCTTTTACAGCAGAAGCTATAGTATCGAATTCTTTTATTATTGTTCCATCATCAGTCATTTGAATAATCTGTCTTCCACGCCTCTTGCTAGGCTCACTAATCGCATCCTCTTTTTTGTTCGCTTTTAGAAAATCAGATTTTTCCTTAGCTATCCGCTCTGCCTCTTGTTTAGCAAATAATAGCTTAATTGCCTTATCCCTACGAGCCTCTAAAGTACCAACATCGTGCCGTGTTTTACGCATAATTCCTTCATCAAGAATGAGAATTTCATTATCGTAATCCTTAATTTTTCGATAAGCTTTAGCATAAGAATCATATAGCGCAGGAGCATCATAGCCGTTATATCGAGCTTTATCAAAAAGTGCAATAGCTTCATCTACTTTGCCATTTTTCCTAGCAGTTTCTCCACGTTCCCAATATGGATAACCTGCATCAAATCCTTTCTCCCAATTCCCTATATTTCGTATCTTGTTTAATGAAACTCGATTATGCAACCCGTTAATAATTACATCTTCTCTAGATATCACTTTTTCAATATTTAGGTTAACTTCAGTCTCATCATATCCACGATTTTTTGCATCGAATAATAACTCTTTCATCGCTGATTTTGAAATAGATTTCAGCATACTAAGGCTTTGCTCTGCTTCTTTCTTAGTGTAATTACTAACACTCATATATTCATTCATAGAATTATAACAATCGCTATAAGCACTGAAAATATAATTTGAAAGAGGCGTTAAGTCAAAGGGGCTACGAAAATAGACTCGCACATTTGTTGTACCGCCTTCACTTACAGTACAAGGTTCTATAGGTAAATCAATTCCATTTGTAGCATCTTTTCTAATAATGATGTAATTTCCCTTCTTAGCAAACTTAAACTTTAAGAATGTATATAGACAAGTTACATCGACATAATTATTACTGTTTTTTCGATACCTGATCCAACTGGTGTCGCATCCTTTTTTCTCAATAATATCTTGAATAAAAGCACAAACTTCAAGTTCTTTTATGTCTGGAGTCATCTTTTCTATTTGCTTTTTTTGTTCTTCCAACGACTCCTCAATAATATCTAAAACACCCCAAAAAATCTTTCCGCATATATCTGCATCTGATTCCGCTCTATGGGCAGTGTCATTTATTAATCCGAAATATTCCGCTACAGTCTCTTGCTTATGATTTACAATGCCTTTTATATGTTTTCTAGAGAGACTCAGAGTATCAACATACTTAATTTTAGCATCATACCCAAGTCTAGAAAATGTGTTACTTAAAAATCCAAAATCGAAACTTGCATTGTGTGCACACATAGTGATTTTTCCATCTAGTGCATCTCCTAAAAATTCTACCAACTGGGGGTAAACTTCCTGCTCAATTGGAGCAGAGTTTAGCATTTCATTAGTTATATTATTTATTGCCGAAGCTGAGGCTGCAATTCTAACTTTTGGATTGACAAGAGTTCCGAATGATTGAATCGGAACTCCTTCTTTAAATAGCACCGCACCAATCTCTACAATTCTATCTGAAGAAGAATTTAGGCCAGTTGTTTCCACATCAAAAGCGATAAAAGTTTTACGAAACTCATCTACATTTGATATGTCCACTTCCAATTTTTCAGCAAAAACTTTACCAGTACGAAATAGACTAGAATCCAGTTGATAATCAACGTGTTTACTAACCTTTCCTTGTTTTTTCTTTAGAAAATCAAATAATCCCACTATTATTTCCTCCCCCATTAATTTTATCCAGAATCACTTTTACGATGCCTTTTTCTTATATTCTACCTATTCGCATACCACAAGAAGTGATCTAACTTTCTTCTTCTAAAAGGAATATGTATATTATTTTCATCAAGTAGTTTTCCAACACATTCGTTAAATGCCTCGTAATCAAAACTTCTTCGCCACGTATCAATCTTATTCGTAGTTAGTCCTTGGATATAGTGTGGAAGAGTATTTTTAACGATACCATCAAAGATGGAGTAATCATCTCTCCCACACACTTCCACATTATGATATGTACAGTACTTGGATGCAAATGAGAACATATTAACTGCACCAATGTTCCTTGCGATAATATTTATCAACTGAGGATCTCCTTTTGCCAACCGATCATCAAAATTTGGAATCTCCAGAATTACTTTAGCCAAATCATATAAAGACAACCTGCTCTTATATTGAGAAAGATGTGTTGAATTTGTTACATCAATTACCGCAATCTTCATCGCAATAGTATTTAAATCATTATTAAGAGGAAATGCATTCAAAACATCATGTATTATTAGACCTTCTTTCCCATAATTAGAGCTTGCACCTACAAACTTATGCTGTTTCTCAATATTTTCTTCAGTTAAAGATAAGTATTTTTGTTTATGGATTGTTTCACTTATAGTTTTTTCTTTACTTGAATCAAGCTTAAGAACCTTGTCAATGCACCAATATGTTGTTGCTCCTTTTATTGGGGAAATATCATTCCGCTTAAGATATTCTTTTAATAAACTCAGTTGTTTTTCTTCTGGAATAGTACCAGATTTCGTTTCTATGATATGAGGTTGTGGTTTGGAAGTACCTTCATTAGCAGCAAATACAGCATACTAAACATCATTTATTGTTATGATTTTCAATACAAATTACACTTCCTAATTACCTATCTTTATTTCATTGCCATCAGGCAATATAAAAGCCTGCACAAACTTGACACCTAGCACATCAGCAATCGCTTTCAACTCATCTAAGGTTACCGTTTCTCGTTGTAATTTCTTATTGAAATTCTGTGGAGTCTGTCCAATACGTCTAGCAAGTTCGGAAACACTTATATTCATTTGCTCACACAGTTCTTTAATCATTTCTGCCGTAGTCATACAGCACCTCCAAGTTTACGCTAAGAATATTATAAATCATTTGGTTTATAATAACGATAGTTATTAAAATATTATTATAATCAGCAAGCAAAAGAAAACCCACGACTCTACTGTAGAGTCATGGGCTATTTACTTCTGGTTTTCATATTTCCATTTCGATGCCAGATTTGAAGGATATGACGAAGTGTTCTTCATAGACTGTAACGCTCTGGATTATCTTCCTTACAAGCTTATCATCGTACTCTAAGGTACGGAATTTGTTCTTGCGGATAAATTCAATCAGCTCATTGATTCGCTCGTTCTCGCCACTGAGGGAGGCATCTTCTACTAAAAGGAGCTGTCGCTTGTCTCTCAGCTCATCAATCTCATCTGCTAGATGTTCATAATCTTGACCCTTATTAGCCAGCTTGATGAGTTCTTTTTGCTTTTTCTCCAGTAAGTTGTTAATCTCTGAAATTTGGTATTCTGTCGTTGGTTCTGTTGCAAAGTTTTAAATCTACTATCAAATAAGGTAGAATAATAGAAAAAGATAG
>OBHX01002551.1_pt1 | contig 14034 bp, 9 predicted proteins | sample 1519331 | NCBI WGS metagenome assembly OBHX01 (sample SAMEA2602897, study PRJEB22501) | metagenome
CCCAACCCCAAGGGCCCACAATCCACAGCCCAAACCGCCCCCCAAATCCAAACCCAACCCAAACGGGCGGGACCCCCCCCCACCCCCGCCAGTGAGTAAACCCCGAGCATCAACAGCATCGCGCTGTTTTCCCCCAGGTTTTGCCCCGCTATCGCATTCCCCGCGCCGACCTTTTTTTTACCCCGTTCCTGCAGCAACGCATTCAACGGCCCCAAAAAGAAGCCCCCCGACACGCCGATAAGCATCAGCAATGCGTAGGCCGGAAGCAGCGAATGTTGAAGAGAGAAAATCAGCACCACGATGCCAATCAGGATCCCCGCAGGCATACAGCGCGACACGGTTTCCAGCGTTACCAGCTTCGCGGCCGCACCCGCACCGACCACAATCCCGATTGCTACCATGGCATTGAGGTAGGTCGGGGTGGCGTTATCGGTGATGCCGAGCGCCACCGGGACCCACAGCACCAGCAGAAAACGCAGCGTAACGCCCGCGCCCCAAAAAAGGCTGGTTCCCACCAGCGAGAAGCGTGTTTCACCGTTGCGCCACAGCGAGGAGGCGGCACAGAAGAAACTGCGCGTCATTTTCCCCAGATGCCAGGACTGGCCAGGACGAGCCGCGGCCAGTTTCGGGATATACAGGTTAGCCACCACGGCGCCAGCATAGGCCAGGGCACAGGCAGAAAGCGCGGCCATCACGTGCCAGTCGGCCAGAACGCCGCCGGCGACAGAACCGAGCAAAATCGCGGCAATGGTGGAGGCTTCCATCAGGCCGTTAGCCTTCACCAGTTTGTCACCGGTAGTCAGTTCACCGAGAATGCCGTACTTGGCCGGTGAATATGCCGCCGCGCCGATTCCCACCAGCGTATACCCAAGAAACGGATTAATGCCGAAGCAAATACTCGCCGCACCCAGCAGTTTCAGAGCGTTCGCGAACATCATCACTCTGCCTTTGGCAAAGCTATCCGCCACCTGTCCCACAAAGGGAGCAAACAGAATGTAAGCGCCCACAAACACCATTTGCAGGATTGGCTGACTCCAGTCCGGATAGAATTGTTCTTTCAGCAACGCCAGCGTAGCAAACAGCAACGCATTATCGCCAAACGCCGATAAAAACTGCGCGGCGATAACGGACATCATCCCTTTGGACCAGATTGAAGTGTTAGTGTGCACTGACTCACTCATGTTGTTTTTCCGGCTCATCAACCCAGCTTTTCAGCGTAACAAAATCCGGCTTACCGCTGCCGAGTAAGGGGAGTTGCTTCAGATGGCGAATATCACGCGGTACGGCGAGTTCAGGTACACCGTGCGCCCGCGCATACTGCTGTAGTTTTTCACGTGTCAGCTCGCTGTCGGTAGTGAACAGCACCAGCGCCTCACCTTTGCTGGCATCACTCTTGATCGCCGTGGCGTGCATTTTGTCTGCGGATACCGCCAACGCCAGTTGCTCAACCATTTCCAGCGAGACCATCTCTCCGGCAATTTTAGCGAAACGCTTAGCGCGCCCCTGAATCTGTACAAAGCCGTTTTCATCAAAGCGCACGATGTCTCCGGTGTCATACCAGCCGCGCTCAATCTCACCTTGCGCATTTTCTGCCGTCGGCACTTCCAACACGCCAGGTTTTTCGACGCGCAAATAGCCGCTCATAATATTAGGACCTTTCAGCTGTAAACGCCCACCGTCCTCAATTCCCGGAACGGCCAACAGTCGAGCATCCATACCAGGCAAGATGCGCCCTACCGTTCCCGATTTTGCCGCCATTGGTACGTTAATCGACACAACCGGCGCACATTCCGTCACGCCATAGCCTTCAAGAACGCGCAGGCCAAATTTCTCCTGCCACAGCTGCTTTGTGCTGTCCTGAAGTTTTTCCGCTCCCGCCACCACATAGCGCAGGCGGTGGAAATCGTACGGATGCGCAAAACGCGCGTAGTTGCCGAGGAACGTTGAAGTACCAAACAACACGGTGCAGTTCCGGTCATATACCAGCTCTGGCACAATGCGGTAATGCAGCGGGCTGGGATAAAGAAACACTTCTGCGCCAGTCAGTAGCGGCGTGAATAATCCCACCGTCAGGCCAAAGGAGTGGAACAGCGGCAGCGCCGACATAAAACGGTCATCGGCGGTGAAATCGGCAATCGTTTTGATCTGCTCAACGTTCGCCAGAATGCTTTTATGACTGTGAACCACACCTTTCGGATGGCCTTCTGAACCAGAAGTAAAGAGGATCACCGCAGCGTCTTCCGGCTGCTGCTTCACCTGCGCCAGATGCGGTGCCAGCAGATGTGAGAAAATCCACAGCTTATCGCTAAAGGTCACATCAGCTTTTAAGTCTTCCAGATAAACCCAACGCACCTGGGTGAGCTGTTCCGGTAAATGCCAGAGTTTGCCTTTATCGAGAAACTGTCGGGATGTGAAGATCGTTTTAATTTCAGACGCAGTAATGGCGCTGGTTAATCCTTTCACGCCCGCGGTGTAGTTCATCATGGCCGGAATGCGTCGGCGCGCAATGGCACCAAAAATGACCGCTGCGCTGATCCCCGCGTTTGGCAGCATCAGGCCGATTTTTTCACCTTCGACGCTGTATTTTTCCAGAATACGGGCCACAAAGAGCGTCTTTGTCAGCAGCTTGCGGTAGCTGTCCGGGGTAAAGTTAACATCTTCAATGCAGTTTTTGCCTGCGCCAAAACGGTATTTCGCCGCCAGCAGCGACTCGTATAGCGTTTCACGCGGACGAACCGCCATGCGTGCTTCCATCATAATTTGATGCAGCATCTCTCCGGCAATTTTGCGGCGATCGCGAGCACGCGGAGCTTCCGGCATCGGCAGTTGTGTGGGCGGTAGGATGTGTAAGCGGATGCGCGGGAAGAATCGCTGTTTAACCAAACCTTTCAGGCGGCTAAAGCGGGAAAGCTCCGCGCCTTCAATGCGCACAGGAACCACCGTCGCCCCCGACTTAGCGGCAACAAACCCCGCGCCGTCATAAATTTTCATTAACGAGCCGGAGGTCGAAATACGTCCTTCCGGGAAAATAACCACCGGACGGCCCTGTTCGACCAGACGAACCAGATGTTTAATCGACATCGGTTTGGTTGGATCTAACGGTACAAAATCAATCAGCGGGGTTAGCCAGCGCATATACCATTGCTGGCTGATCGAGGTGTAAACAGCGAAGACGGGACGAATCGGTAAAAAGAGCGCCAACAGGATGCCGTCTATAAATGAGACATGGTTGGGAGTGATTAGAACGCGTTCTCCCTGTAGCGCGCTGACATCGCCCGTGACGCGAACGCGGAAAAGCACGCGAAACAGATTACGAAAAAAGCCAAATAGCATCTCAACTCCCTGTGCCATTAATTATATAAACATCAATGGTGGGAGAGTATACGAGTTGGGGAATTGGCGCGACAGGTAACTGGTAAATACAATCCGAAAAAAAACCTGCGCATCCGCGCAGGTTGGTGCAAGAGACAGGTACGAAGTGCGTACCGAATAATCTCACCAATCAATACCTCTGGGATCTTGATTGTGGTCGTCAGCAGCCAGATACGCCAGTGCGAAAACGCAAAGGAATGAACCCAAATGCAACGAGTTGTGTAAATTATCGGTTACTGTTACAGATAGACTGAAGGTAAAAAAAAACCTGCGCATCTGCGCAGGCTGGTGTAATTCTAGTGATCAACCCGAAAGTTGATTTCACCTATCAATACCTCTGGGATCTCAACTCTAGCAATCTGCTCAGTTCTCTCACCAGCGAACAATCGCAACAGCACATCGCAAAGTGTAAGCAAAAATTAGCATTTTCTATTTTCTGTCTTACTTCGCTCGTTTGCGCTCACATTTGCGACGTTCTGACGGGCAATCTGCTTGAACAGCCAGCCATTTTCCGTAACACTGACGGAATGTAAGCGTTTACCCACAACAGGTACTATCATGGCGACCATAAAGGATGTAGCCCGACTAGCTGGTGTATCAGTCGCCACCGTTTCTCGAGTGATTAATGATTCTCCTAAAGCCAGCGAAGCATCGCGCCTGGCCGTAACGAGTGCAATGGAATCACTCAGCTACCACCCCAACGCCAATGCGCGTGCGCTGGCACAACAATCCACTGAAACCATCGGTCTGGTGGTTGGAGATGTGTCCGATCCATTTTTTGGGGCAATGGTTAAAGCTGTCGAGCAGGTGGCGTATAACACCGGTAATTTTTTACTGATTGGTAACGGCTACCATAACGAACAGAAGGAACGACAGGCGATTGAACAGCTCATTCGCCACCGCTGCGCAGCCCTTGTTGTCCACGCGAAAATTATCCCGGATGCTGAGCTGGCATCACTCATGAAGCAAATCCCCGGCATGGTATTGATTAACCGAATTCTGCCGGGATTCGAACAACGCTGCGTTGCCCTTGATGACCGTTTCGGCGCCTGGCTCGCGACCCGACACCTCATTCAGCAGGGCCATACGCGCATTGGTTATCTGTGCTCCAATCACACGATTTCAGATGCGGAAGATCGTCTGCAAGGCTATTACGACGCGCTGGCAGAGAGCAATATTCCTGTCAGCGATCGACTGGTAACGTTTGGTGAACCGGATGAAAGCGGCGGTGAACAGGCTATGACCGAGTTACTTGGCCGTGGCAAAAACTTCACTGCGGTAGCCTGCTACAACGACTCAATGGCGGCTGGTGCCATGGGCGTATTGAATGATAACGGCATTGATGTGCCGGGAGAAATCTCGCTGATTGGTTTTGATGATGTGCTGGTTTCCCGCTACGTGCGCCCGCGTCTGACCACGGTGCGCTACCCGATCGTGACGATGGCAACCCAGGCTGCCGAACTGGCGCTCGCGCTGGCGGAGAAGCGTCCCGTGCCTGAAATTACCCACGTTTTTAACCCAACTCTGGTGCGTCGCCATTCCGTTTCGACGCTGACAGAGCCGGGGAATTCATCGTCAAACGAATAACCAGGATAGCGTTATGACTACGATGTTGGACGTTTCACGACACGCAGGCGTCTCAAAAGCGACCGTTTCGCGCGTACTGAATGGCACGGGTCAGGTAAAAGAGAGCACGCGCCAGAAAGTGTTTAAGGCCATGCAGGCACTTGATTATCGGCCTAATTTTTTAGCGCGCTCTTTGGCAAACCGCACCAGCAACAGCATTGGTCTGGTAGTTTCCACATTTGATGGATTCTACTTTGGCCGCCTGCTGCAACAGGCTTCACGCCAGACGGAATCTCACGGCAAGCAGTTGATCGTCACCGACGGCCACGACACACCAGAGCGTGAGCAGGAAGCCGTGCAAATGCTGGCGGACAGGCAGTGCGACGCCATTATTCTCTATACCCGCTATATGAGTGAAAAGGCGATTATGTCGTTGATGAACAGCATTGCTATGCCCTTGCTGGTCATCAACCGTGATGTCAGCCAGGCCCGCGATCGCGCAATTTTCTTTGAACAGGAAGACGCGGCCTATCAGGCGGTCAATTATCTGATCTCGCAGGGCCATAGCGATATTGCTTGTATCACTGTGCCTGGCCATACGCCTACCGGTAAATCACGCCTGATGGGGTATCGTAAAGCGCTGGAAAAAAACGGTATTCCCTGGGATCCCGATAAGGTCAAATACGGCGACTCCACGATGACGCGAGGCTATGAGGCCTGCCGTGAACTGCTGGAGGAAGGGGTGAAATTTAGCGCCCTGTTCGCCTGTAACGATGACATGGCATTAGGCGCATCAAAAGCGTTACATCAGGCCGGGCTAAGGATCCCAACGGACGTCTCACTGTTTGGTTTTGATGATGCGCCCAGCGCCAAATGGCTGGAGCCGGGGCTGTCTACCGTTTATCTACCGATTGATACCATGATAACCACGGCAATCGACCAGGCTATCCGGCTGGCCAACGGCGAGAGCGTCGAGCCAATCCCACCGTTCACCGGCAAACTGGTACTCCGTGACTCAGTAACGCTCGGGCCATACTTTAAGTAATCAAATGCCGGATGGCGGCGCAGTTAATCTTGTAGGCCGGATAAGCGTAGCGCCATCCGGCATTTCACAACGCTGTAATCAGATTAATTCCAGCGCTAACAGCTCATCAATGGTCTGGCGACGGCGAATCAGTCGCGCCACGCCGTTATCGAACAAAACTTCCGGCAACAGCGGACGGCTATTGTAGTTTGACGACATTGACGCGCCGTACGCCCCGGTATCATGCAGCACAAGATAATCGCCCGGCACCACCGCAGGCAACAGACGGGTTTCCACATTTCCGCCTTCCTGCTGGGTAAACACGTCACCAGATTCGCACAGCGGCCCGGCTACCACGGTTTCCCGTTGTGGGGTGTGTTCCAGAGAGCGACCATCTCCTGACAGCGCTGAGATATGGTGATAGCTACCGTACATGGCCGGGCGCATTAGATCGTTGAAGCCCGCATCGATCAGCACAAAGTGACGGCTACCCATCTCTTTTACGCTACGTACCTGCGCCACTAACACGCCAGCTTCCGCGACCAGAAAACGACCCGGCTCGATCTCAAGCGCGATCGGGTGACCCAGGTGTTTAGCAATCTGTTCACGCGCAGCGTTCCACAATCCAAAGTAGTGATCGGTATCGATCGCCTCTTCGCCTTCGCGATACGGGATTGATAAACCACCACCTGCGGAGATCGCCTCCAGATCCTGGCCAAATTCAACCACCTGGCGCACCATCGCACCGCACACCTGCTCCAGATGCGCATAGTCCACGCCGGAGCCGATATGCATATGAATCCCCACTAGCTTCAGCTTATATCGCTGAATCACCTCCAGCGCCGCGGGAAGATCGCTATACCAAATCCCGTGCTTGCTGTTTTCGCCGCCGGTATTGGTTTTCTGACTGTGCCCATGCCCAAAGCCAGGGTTTACGCGTAGCCACACGCGATGGCCCGGCGAGACCTGGCCCAGTTGTTCCAGCATATCCACCGACCCGGCATTTACCGGAATGCGCAATTCATGCACCCGCGCGAGCGTCGCTTCATCAATCATATCGGCGGTAAAGACGATTTCATCTTTCCCCGGTACGAAGCCTGCCGCCAGCGCACGTTCAATTTCGCCAAGCGAGACGGAATCAACCTTCACGCCCTGCTCGCGCATCAGGCGCAAAATATGAATATTCGAACATGCCTTTTGGGCGAAACGCACCACGTCAAACTGACTCAATTTGGCAATCTGCCCGCGGATAATCTGAGCATCATAGACCCACACCGGGCAGCCGAATTCGGCAGGCAGGCGCAGCAGGTTGTCGGCGGTCAGGTCAGTGTCAGTACTATTGAGTGGGCGTGGCATGGTGTGCTCCGGTATTGGCTTTTTTATGATTACGCCACAGCCCGAAAAGAATAAAAAATATCGTTTTATCGTGAGTCTATGCAAAAATGATATGGATTGATTCATTCGAGGATTGCCCATGCCCGCCGTTAACCTGCGACACATCGAAATTTTTCACGCCATCATGACGGCAGGCAATCTGACAGAAGCCGCGCGCATGCTACATACCTCGCAGCCCACCGTCAGCCGGGAACTGGCCCGATTCGAGAAAGTGCTGGGATTAACGCTGTTTGAACGTACGCGTGGCCGACTGCACCCAACCGTGCAAGGGTTACGTCTGTTTGAAGAGGTGCAACGTTCGTGGTATGGCCTGGACAGAATTGTGAGCGCCGCCGAAAGCCTGCGCGAGTTTCGCCAGGGCGAATTGTCGATTGTTTGCCTGCCGGTATTCTCACAGTCTTTTTTACCGCCGCTGCTGCAGCCATTCCTCGCTCGCTATCCACAGGTCAATATTCAGATAGTGCCGCAGGAGTCACCGCTGCTGGAAGAGTGGCTGTCGGCGCAGCGCCACGATCTGGGGTTAACGGAAACGCTGCATACGCCTGCCGGAACGAAACGCACCGAATTGCTGGCGCTGGATGAAGTGTGCGTGCTGCCGCAGGGCCATCCGCTGACTAAGAAAGCGGTGTTAACGCCGCAGGATTTTCAGGGAGAAAACTACATCAGCCTGTCGCGCACCGACAGCTACCGTCAGCTACTGGATACCCTGTTTAATGAGCACCAGGTGAAGCGCCGCATGGTGATTGAAACCCATAGCGCCGCTTCAATTTGTGCAATGGTACGGGCAGGTGTGGGGATCTCGGTGGTGAACCCACTGACCGCGCTGGATTACGCCAGCAACGGAGTCGTTATCCGCCGCTTCAGTATTTCGGTCCCCTTTACAGTCAGCCTGATTCACCCGCTTCATCGCCCCGCCTCGGCGCTGGTTGATGCTTTTACGGCGCATCTGCAGGCCCATCTACCGAGGCTTATTGACCCACTGGAGGCTATTTTGCATCCGCAGCCGAAAGCATAAACGCCACCGCATCTTGCGCATGGATTGCCGCAGTGTCGAAAACCGGTAGTGGGCTTAGCTCGGTGGGAACCAGCAGACCAATCTCGGTACAGCCAAAGATAACCCCTTGCGCCCCCTGTTTCGCCAGTTGGTCGATGACGCTCAGGTAATAATCGCGGGAAGCCTCGCTGAATTCACCGAGACACAGCTCATCGAAAATAATCTGGTTTATTTTCTGACGATCATCAGCTTCAGGGATCAGCGTGCTAATGCCGAATTCAGTCTGTAAACGCCCGCGGTAAAAATCCTGCTCCATGGTGTAACGCGTACCCAGTAGCGCCACGTTGTTCATCTGCTGCTTTTGTATCGCCCGCCCCGTCGCGTCGGCAATATGCAGAAACGGCACATCACAGGCGCTTTCAATCGCCTCAGCAACTTTGTGCATGGTGTTGGTACACAGCACAATTCCTTGCGCCCCGGCTTGCTGTAGCCCTGTGGCGGCCTGCGCGAGGATCTCACCGGCTCGCTGCCAGTCACCGCTTGACTGGCAGACTTCAATCTCGTGAAAATCCACGCTGTGCAACAGAATCTGCGCAGAATGCAGGCCGCCCAGACGCTGTTTTACGCCTTCATTAATGAGTCGATAATAAGGAATGGTAGATTCCCAGCTCATACCGCCTAACAGACCGATCGTTTTCATCATTTCCCCTGACTCGTTGTTGTCTCTCCAGTGAACCAAAGATGTGATCAACTTTCCACATCTGTTGGCGTGCATTTCTTTTTTTAATTTTCTGATATAGGTTTAATGAAACATTGTTTTAATTAATTACAGGAAGGCCGGATGTTTATTTTTCATAAAGAGACCACACTTGACGATCTGGGCAATGGCGTTACCCGGCGCATTCTTGCTCACGGCGGTAACATGATGGCGGTTGAGGTGAACTTCGAGCAAGGCGCAATCGGCCCGATGCACAATCATCCGCACGAGCAGCTGACTTACGTGTTGTCCGGTGAGTTTGAATTTACCATCGACGAAGAGAAACATATCGTTAGGGCGGGCGATACCCTGTATAAACAGCCCAACATTATGCATGGCTGCGTCTGCTTAAAACCGGGAACGCTGTTGGATACCTTTACCCCAATTCGCGAAGATTTTCTGCACGGGTAAGGTGCTAAATAAAAAAGCCGGGTCGCGTTGACGCTTTCCCGGCCTGTAAGAGACTCCACTCGCAGGCCGGATAAGGCTGAATCGCTATCCGGCATGCTTGTCTGACTTACACCCCAATATCTCTTAACTTTTCGCCTGCCATCAGCTTACGTTCGATATGCTCCAGCGTGACGTTTTTGGTTTCTGGAATCAGCCAGAACGTAATACCAATAAATACGACGTTCAACGCAGTATAGAGCCAGAACGTACCGGCGGCGCCAATGCTGTCGAGCAGGGTCAGGAACGTTGCGCCAATGATCATGTTCGACACCCAGTTGGTGGTGGTGGAGCAGGTAATACCAAAATCACGGCATTTCAGTGGCTGAATTTCCGAACACAGAATCCACACCACCGGCGCGGCGCTCATTGCATAGCCTGCAATACACATCATCGTCATGCCAACTGACAGCCAGGATAGTCCACTGGAAGCCGTGCCATTATCAAACTGCATCAGGCAATATCCGAGCACCAGCGTCCCGATGGCCATTACGCTGAAACCAATTTTCAGCGCCGGTTTACGTCCTGCTTTGTCGACCGTGAAGACGGCAATAAAAGTGGCGAACATAAACGTTAAGCCAACTACCAGCGTGGCAATCATCTGCTGCTCTGTGGTAGTAAAACCCGCCATTTTAAAAATGCGCGGCGCGTAGTACATGATGATGTTCATCCCGGTGAACTGCTGCATCGCCTGCAGTAACATTCCGAGGAAAACCGCGCGACGCACGTTACGGTTAATTTTAAACAGCGCCCAACCCCCCTGCTTTAGCTTCAGGCTTTCACGGATTTCGTTCAGCTCATCGCGGGCTTTTTCTGACGTATCGCGCAACATGCGCAGTACTTCTTCAGCTTCGATGTGGCGACCTTTCTCCGCCAGCCAGCGCGGGCTGTTGGGCAAGAAAACAACCAGAATAATCAGCAATACAGCCGGAAGCGCCAGCACGCCAAGCATAGCGCGCCAGTTACCGCTATAGCTGAACGCGGTATCGGACAAAAAGGCCAGAACGATGCCCAGCGTCACCATCAGCTGATACATACTGATCATCTTGCCACGCACGTTTTCGCTGGCCATTTCGGAGAGATAGAGCGGTGCGGTGTAAGACGCGATCCCCACCGCAACGCCCAGCACCACGCGGGCAAAAATGAGCATTTCTACGCTGGAGGCAAACGCCGAGCCCAGAGATCCGACGACGAAAAGGATCGCGCCCGCCATCAGGCTGTATTTGCGCCCCAGGCGGAATGACAACCAACCGTTAAACAGCGCACCAATTGCCGCACCCAGCATCATGCTGCTTACCACCCACTCCTGCAGGCGGCTGGTCAACACAAAGTGATCGGTGATAAAAGGCAACGCGCCAGCAATCACGCCAATATCCAGGCCGAATAACAACCCTGCGACAGCCGCAGAGATAGAAACAAACATATTCATACGTCGCGTATCGCGCACTGGGCGCGGCGCTAAAGCAGCATCATTATTTATTGAGACCATTTTTTCCTGCCAGATACAGAGTAACCATGCCATTGAAAGTAAGGGATCCCTTGCAGGAAGCGTCAGGCGGGAAACGGCAAAAACATGGATTAAATAGCTACACCACATGGTTATGTGATGGATATTCCAATTTTAAAATTTACCGACAATCACTCAATTAAATTTAATTCATTGATATTAAAGAATATTAAAACAATAAATTTATACGTATGAAATTTAATATGGAATAATTTATAACCACAATATGGATTTTAATGATCCGAATATAAAAAAACCCTGCCAGAGGGCAGGGTTTAACGGTTCTGGAAAGCGAATTAACGTGCCAGCCAGCCGCCATCTACTGCAACAGTATAGCCGTTGATGTAGTCAGATGCGCTGGACGCCAGGAACACGACAGGCCCCATCAGATCGCTCGGCAGACCCCAACGACCCGCCGGGATACGATCGAGGATCTCTGCGCTACGTTGCTCATCAGCACGCAGCTGTTGAGTGTTATTCGTCGCCATGTAACCCGGTGCAATCGCGTTGACGTTGATGTTATGTTTTGCCCACTCGTTCGCCATCAGACGGGTAACACCCATTACGCCGCTTTTAGACGCGGTGTAAGACGGCACGCGGATCCCGCCCTGGAAGGAAAGCATAGAGGCGATATTGATAATTTTGCCGCCGTTACCCTGAGCGATAAAGTGCTTCGCCGCAGCCTGAGACATAAAGAACACGCTCTTAATGTTCAGGTTCATCACGTCATCCCAGTCTTTTTCGCTGAAGTCGATCGCATCGTCACGACGGATAAGACCCGCGTTGTTGACCAGAATATCGATATGGCCGAATTCTGACACTGCGCGCTCCAGCAGTGCCGGAATACCATCGATTTGACGCAGATCGGCGGTCAGGCTTAAAAAACGGCGGCCCAGTGCGGTCACGCGTTCGATGGTTTCTGTCGGTTCAACAATATTGATACCGACGATATCGCAGCCCGCTTCAGCCAGGCCCAGCGCCATACCCTGACCCAAACCTGTGTCACAACCGGTCACAACGGCGACTTTACCTTCAAGAGAGAATGCATTCAAAATCATTGTAAATCCTTAATTTTTTATAATGCCCGCCGCAGCAGGCACGGCTGTCGCCCGCAACTAGCGCAGATCTTTTACTGCAACATGGTCCATATCATCAAAGACCTGGTTTTCGCCGACCATGCCCCAAATGAACGTATAAGCTTTTGTGCCGACACCGGAATGAATAGACCAGCTTGGAGAAATCACCGCCTGCTCGTTGTGCATCACAATATGACGCGTTTCCTGAGGCTGACCCATCATGTGGAAGACGCAGGTGTCTTCTTCCATATTGAAATAGAAATAGACTTCCATACGACGTTCATGGGTATGACACGGCATGGTGTTCCACAGGTTACCCGGAGCCAGCTCAGTCAGACCCATGCTCAACTGGCAGGTTTCCAGAACATCCGGCACAAAGTATTTGTTGATGGTACGACGGTTACTGGTGAGGTCATCACCCAGCGTCACTGGCGCAACGTCCGCAGGCGTGACTTTCTTAGTTGGGTAAGTCGTGTGTGCCGGCGCGCAGTTGTAGTAAAACTTCGCCGGTTTCGCCGTATCAATACTGGCGAATACCACTTCTTTTGCCCCTTTTCCGACGTACAGCGCGTCGCGATGGCCAATTTCATAGCACTGGCCGTCAACGGTAATCGTGCCCGGGCCACCGATGTTGATCACCCCCAGCTCACGACGTTCGAGGAAATAGGTTACGCCCAGCTGTTTGCCGACTTCGCCACCCACAGAGACGGTTTTGGCCACTGGCATAATGCCGCCAACAATGATGCGGTCGATGTGGCTGTAGACCATGGTGTATTCATCTGCGACAAACACTTCTTCGACCAAAAACTCATTACGCAGCCCCTGAGTGTCCAGGGTTTTCGCATGCGCACTATGGATGCTTTGTCTTACGTCCACATTTACCTCCAGTGATAAATTGACCGTGAATGCTTAAACGAATAGCAAAACGCTGTTCCGTTTTATCTTATGCGCTCATGATATCCCTCCCTGAATGTGTTTTCAATTATAACTAAAACGATGTTTCACTTTTTCCGCATCTTATTATCAAAAGTGTAAGTGCGATCACGCTAGCGCATATAAATCGCAAAAATGATTTCAATAAAATCATTTAAAACAATTAGATAGATAAAAACACAAAAGAGTAGATCATTAGTGGCAGGGATAAGATATTGAAAATACAGCCAGGCTCATACGTCATTCACACACCTTTTCTAACAAAGTGCGCTATCAATCACATGAAATGAAACAACGTTTTGATATGTTGGCAGGGTTTAGAGTGTATGTTTCTGTAACTGGCCTTGCCCTCCTGCTGGAGGGCTTTTTTATAGAGGAAGAGATAACACGGCAGAAAACTGTTCGAGAAGAAAAATATATACCCTAAATAATTCGAGTTGCAGGAAGGCGGCGACGCAGCGAATTCCCCGGAGCGTACATAAGTACGTGACTGGGGTGAGCGAGTAAAGCCAACGCACATGCAGCTTGAAGTATGACGGGGATTAGTCTCGTTCGATAGCGAGCGCCACCCCCTGACCACCACCAATACACAGTGTTGCCAGGCCCTTGTGCGCCCGACGTTTCACCATTTCATGTACCAGCGAAACCAGAATACGACAGCCAGAAGCGCCAATCGGATGGCCGAGCGCAATGGCCCCGCCGTTCACATTCACCCGCCGTTCATCCCACTCCAGCATTTTCCCAACGGATAATGCCTGCGCGGCGAAGGCTTCATTAGCTTCGATAAGATCAACATCAGCCAGTTGCCAGCCCACGCGCTCAAGGCAGCGGCGCGTTGCATACACTGGCGCAATCCCCATGAGCGCGGGATCGACCCCGACGCTGGCAAAGGCGCGAATACGGGCCACAACAGGTAAGTTAAGTTCCTGCGCCTTGGCCTCGCTCATCATCATCACCGCAGCA
>OBHX01002566.1_pt1 | contig 13938 bp, 16 predicted proteins | sample 1519331 | NCBI WGS metagenome assembly OBHX01 (sample SAMEA2602897, study PRJEB22501) | metagenome
GGTGAATATGGTGAAGAAGGATCCGTCCGCTGTGGACGTCCGGTTCGCCATGTGTTTCCCGGATGTATACGATATCGGAATGTCCCATCTGGGAATCCAGATTCTTTATGATATGTTTAACAAGTACGAGGACGTGTACTGTGAGCGCGTATACTCCCCGTGGACGGATCTTGATAAGATCATGAGGGAGAAACATATCCCATTATTTGCCCTTGAGTCCCAGGACCCGGTGAAGGAATTCGATTTCCTTGGAATCACGCTTCAGTATGAGATGTGCTACACGAATATTTTACAGGTGCTGGAGCTTTCCGGCATTCCGCTTCACGCGGAGGATCGTACCTGGGATGATCCGGTCGTCATCGGTGGCGGTCCGTGTTCCTACAACCCGGAGCCGATCGCGGTGTTCTTTGATATGTTTTATATCGGAGAGGGAGAAGTCTCCTACCGGAAGCTTCTTGATGTCTACAAGGAGTCCAGAAAGAACGGGGATTCCAGACAGGAGTTCTTGAGAAAGGCAGCGGGAATTCCGGGAATCTATGTTCCGTCTTTATACGAAGTGACATATGAGGAAGACGGCACGATCAGGAGCTTTCTGCCGACAGCGACGGGGGTGCCGGAGAAGGTGGAAAAGCAGCTTGTTATGGAGATGACAGAGTCCGTCTATCCGGAGAAACCGTTGGTTCCGTTTATCAAGGCGACCCAGGACCGCGTGGTTCTCGAGATCATGCGCGGCTGCATCCGCGGCTGTCGTTTCTGTCAGGCGGGAATGATCTACCGTCCGGTCCGCGAGAAGAATGTAGAGCATTTAAAAGAGCTGGCTTATAAGATGTTAAAGAGCACGGGACACGAGGAGATCTCCTTAAGCTCCTTAAGTTCCAGTGACTACAGAAGTCTGGAAGAGCTTGTAACATTCCTGATCGATACCTTCCACGGCAAAGGCGTGAACGTGTCCCTGCCGTCCCTACGTATCGACGCCTTCTCCCTTGACGTTATGAGCAAGGTTCAGGATGTCAAGAAGAGCAGCCTGACCTTCGCGCCGGAGGCAGGTTCCCAGAGACTGAGAAATGTTATTAATAAGGGACTGACAGAGGAAGATATCTTAAACGGTTCCGCACTGGCATTCCAGGGCGGATGGAACCGTGTAAAGCTGTATTTCATGCTGGGACTTCCGACAGAGACCGTGGAAGATATGGAAGGAATTGCCCTGCTTTCCGAGAAGATCGCGGAGAAGTACTACGAGATTCCGAAGGACAAGCGAAATGGAAAGGTACAGGTCGTTGCGAGTACGTCATTCTTCGTTCCGAAGCCATTTACCCCGTTCCAGTGGGCGCAGATGAGTACAAAAGAGGAGTTCCTCGGAAAAGCCCGCATTGTAAACCACAAGATGCACGAGATGCTGAACCACAAGAGCTTAAAATACAACTGGCATGAGGCGGACGTGACGGTCCTCGAGGGCGTTCTTGCCCGTGGAGACCGGAAGGTCGCTGCTGTCATTGAGGAGGCCTACAGACAGGGCGCGCTCTATGACGCATGGTCTGAGAGCTTTCACAATGAGATCTGGATGAATGCCTTTGAGACATGCGGCGTGGACATCGATTTCTATACGACGAGAGCACGCTCTCTCGATGAGATATTCCCGTGGGATTTCATCGACACAGGTGTGACGAAGGAATTCTTAAAGAGAGAGTGGATCAACGCGACAAAAGAGACTGTCACCCCGAACTGCAGAATGCGCTGTTCCGGCTGCGGTGTGAGAAGATTTGGAGGAGGTGTCTGTTATGAAGATCAGAATTAAGTTTTCCAAGCAGGGAGCCATGAAGTTCATCGGACATCTCGACACGATGCGCTATTTCCAGAAGGCCATGCGCCGCGCGGATGTAGATATCCGCTATTCCGAAGGTTTCTCCCCGCACCAGATCATGTCCTTTGCGGCACCGCTCGGTGTGGGACTTACCGGAAGCGGCGAGTACTTGGATATCGAGGTGTTATCCACGGACTCTTCCGCGGAGATGGTGAAGCGGCTGAACGACACGATGGTGGAAGGCGTTGAGGTATTGAGCTACCGGAAACTGCCGGATGACGCGGAAAACGCCATGTCCATTGTTGCGGCATGTGATTATACCATCGTCCTGAGAGACGATTACGAGAACGGACTTTCCATGACAGCGGAAGAATTCTACAACGGAATTCTTGATTTCATCGAAAACGGAAACCTGAATATCGTGAAAAAGACGAAAAAGGGCGAGAAGGAGATGGACTTAAAGCCTCTGATCTACGAGGCACACCGCGGGGCGGACGGAAACGGACTCTTCCTGCAGCTTTCTTCTGGAAGTGCTGCGAACGTAAAGCCGGAGCTGGTCCTCGAGGCATACTGTAAGTCTCTGGGAAAAGAATATCCGCAGTTCGCGTTCCGCATCAATCGTGAGGAAGTTTACGCGGACGCGGGAGAACATGACTTTGTGACTCTGGAATCCTTCGGAGAAGAAATTGGAGAACATGTTGGATAAACTGATCATTACGGCACTGCGCGGGAAGACCGCCGCAGTGCTTTTTAAAGATGGACATGCTGCCCAGATCGACTTTGAGCCGGAGGCGGCGGAGGAAGAGACCGGCGTGATCTTTGTCGGAAAAGTGAAGAATATTTCAAAGAACATCAACTCGGCTTTTGTGGAGTACCGGCCGGGTGTCAACGGGTTTTACAGCCTGAAGGAAAATGCGCGTCCGATCTACGCGGACGGGAAGACGGAACATGGACCTTTAAAAGCAGGGGATGAGATCCTGGTGCAGGTGGAACGGTCCGCGGTGAAGACGAAGGACGCGGTGCTGACCTCAAATCTTACGCTGACAGGGCAGACGGCGGTTCTGAGTGCCGGGAAAAGTTCCCTTGGAATTTCCGCGAAGATCCGGGATAAGGAATGGCGGGATGCAGTGAAACAGCGCTGGGAGGCGACAGAACACGGAGACTGCGGTCTTGTCGTCAGGACGAACGGAGAGGCGACTGGAATCGATAAGGTGTTTGAGGAGTTTGCAGCGCTTTATGAGCGGTATCTGGTGATCTGTAAAGCAGCAGCAAGCCGGACCTGTTACAGTGTGCTGTATCGGCCGGAGAGTTTTGCGGTTCGTGCGGTACGGGATCTGAAGATCAGTGATGGACTGGAAGTTGTCACGGATCTGCCGAAAGTTTATAAAGAACTGCAGGATGCGTTAGGGATTACAGACAACAGGGCGGCGGAGAATTCCGGGACAGCAGCGGATTCTGAGGCGGCAGAAAGCTCTGCAGCAACAGCGGATTCCACAGCGGTTGATTCTGCAAAGATGGCATGTTCCATGGCAGCTGGAATGCCATCACTCAGACTTTATACCGATGATTTCCCACTCACAGCCCTCTACCATCTGGAGACGATCCTGTCCCAGGCGCTCTCAAAGACGGTCTGGTTAAAATCTGGCGGAAATCTCGTGATCGAGCCTACAGAGGCGCTCACGGTCATTGATGTGAATACGGCTAAGAGCGTTTCAAAGAAGACGTCCGAAGAGACATACCTGAAGACAAATCTGGAAGCGGCGGGGGAGATCGCTGTCCAGCTTCGTCTCAGGAATCTCTCCGGGATCATTATTGTGGACTTTATTGATATGAAGGAAGAGGAGAGCCGGAAGACACTTCTCGCAGCACTGCGGCGCGCTGTAACAGCAGACCCGGTGAAGACCGTATTTGTTGATATGACACCTCTTGGTCTTGTGGAACTTACGAGAAAGAAGATCCGCAGACCGCTGCATGAACAGGTACGGTGAGTCCGGGAAAAGGACTGCCGGGTACGGAAGAGCCGGATAAACAGGTCCGGAGAACGGATGCAGGAAACGTTATTGTTCGGCCATAAAGAAAAATATCGAAATTGCGAAAAAATGCTTGACAATGCAAGCACTGTTTGTTATAGTTTTATAGTGTGCCGCACAGTGAGGTTTTCAAGGATTCCATGATGGAAGACACCATAACTGGCGAGTAATGATAATAGGAGGTGCAATATGTACGCGATTATTGCAACTGGCGGTAAGCAGTATAGAGTAGCCGAGGGCGACAGCATCAAGATCGAGAGAATCGACGCAGAGGTTGGTTCTGCAGTAACTTTTGATCAGGTTCTTGCTGTTAACAACGGAGAGCTTACAATCGGATGCCCGACCGTTGAGGGTGCAACAGTATCTGCAACAGTAGAGAAAGTTGGCAAGGGCAAAAAAGTTATCGTTTACAAGTATAAGCGCAAATCTGGCTACCATAAGAAAAATGGTCACAGACAGCTTTATACTCAGGTTAAGATTGAAAAGATCAATGCTTAATTAAGATTATGATTCAGGTAAATATCCTGCGTGACAGGAACGAAGTAGTAAAGGGAATCGATATCAATGGTCATGCTGGCTATGCAGAATACGGACAGGACGTGATTTGTGCTGCTGTTTCCGCACTGGTTCTCAACATGGCAAACTCCGTTGAAACATTTACGGACGATCACTTTGAAGGAAGTGTGGGGGAAGATGGTGGAAGCTTTTCTTTTTCCTTCCCGGACAAAATAAGTTCTGAGTCGCAGCTCCTCATGAAATCCCTGATTCTCGGACTCGAAAATATCCGGGATGAATATGGAGCAGAATATATCAAATTTCGATTCAGGGAGGTGTAACGATATGTTTAAGATGAACCTTCAGTTATTTGCTCATAAGAAAGGTGTTGGTTCCACAAAGAACGGACGTGATTCTGAGTCCAAACGCCTTGGAGCTAAGAGAGCAGACGGACAGTTCGTATTAGCTGGCAACATCCTTTACAGACAGCGCGGAACAAAGATTCACCCGGGTCTCAACGTAGGCATCGGCGGTGATGATACTTTATTCGCTAAAGTTGACGGTGTTGTTAAGTTTGAGAGAAAGGGCAGAGACAAAAAGCAGGTTTCTGTATATCCTCAGGCAATCAACGAATAATAACGATGAGCTCCATACTGGATGGTATGGAGCTTTTTTAAGATTTATGTGTAACAGTGAGACTTTGGATTCATGAAAAGAATAAGAAGCGGCACTGTTATATTTTTTAATTTTATTGAGAGGACGGTTTTCCATGTTTACAGACAGTGCAAAAGTATATATCAGATCAGGAAACGGCGGAAACGGGCATGTGAGCTTCCGGCGTGAACTGTATGTTCCGAATGGAGGACCTGACGGCGGTGACGGCGGAAGAGGCGGAGACATCATCTTTGAAGTGGATGATGGACTGAACACGCTTGTGGATTTCCGTCATGTAAGGAAGTATGCGGCCGAAAATGGCGAAGAGGGCGGAAAACGTCGCTGCCACGGCGCTGACGGAAAGGACCTGATCGTTAAGGTTCCGGAAGGTACTGTCGTTAAGGACCTGGAAACCGGTAAGGTGATCACAGACATGTCCGGCGAAAACCGCCGGGAAGTGATCTTAAAGGGCGGTAAAGGCGGTCTTGGAAACATGCATTTTGCGACAGCAACCATGCAGGTACCGAAATATGCCCAGCCGGGACAGCCGGGGCAGGAGCTCTGGGTACAGTTAGAGCTGAAGGTGATCGCGGATGTAGGACTCGTAGGTTTCCCGAACGTCGGAAAATCCACCCTGTTATCCCGTGTTTCCAACGCAAGACCGAAAATCGCGAACTATCATTTCACGACTTTGAACCCGCATCTCGGCGTAGTTAATTTAGGTGACGGCAACAGCTTTGTAATGGCGGATATCCCTGGACTTATTGAGGGTGCGTCTGAGGGAGCCGGCCTTGGACATGAGTTCCTTCGCCATATCGAGCGCACGAAAGTCCTGCTTCATGTGGTAGACGCAGCTTCCGTTGAGGGACGCGACCCGATCGAGGATGTCCATGCGATCATGGACGAGCTTTCCGCTTATAATCCAGAGCTCTTAAAACTGCCGCAGGCTATCGCAGCCAATAAGCTGGATGCAGTTTATGATGAGGGGGCGGATCCGCTCGCAGACTTAAAGAAAGAGTTCGAGCCGATGGGAATCCCGGTATTTGGAATTTCTGCTGTCAGCGGCGAAGGTGTAAATGATCTTCTCTACTATCTCTATGATGTGATCAGAAAGACAGACCGTACGCCGAAGATCTTTGAGAAAGAATTCGAGATCGAGTATGTGGGTGACCGTTCGCTTCCTTATACTGTTGAGAAGGATGAAGAGGGCATCTATGTGGTTGAGGGGCCGAGAATCGAGAAGATGCTTGGTTACACGAACCTTGATTCTGAGAAGGGCTTTGATTTCTTCCAGAAATTCTTAAAGCAGTCCGGAATCCTTGCTGATCTTGAAAAGGCGGGAATTCAGGAAGGCGATACGGTCCGTATGTACGGACTCGTATTTGACTACTATAAATAATGCATCGGATCTCCTCCGGGCGTCCGTATGAATGCCCGGAGACCATGCTTTTCCATATATGAAAAGGAGTTACTATGACCAGCAAACAGCGTTCCTATTTAAAGGGACTTGCAATGACCATGGATGCCGTTTTACAGATCGGCAAGTCCAGCCTCACACCGGAGATTACCAAATCCGTCGAGGAAGCGTTAAACGCAAGAGAATTGATTAAGATCCATGTACTGAAGAACTGTGCGGATGACGGAAAAGACCTTGCGCAGATCCTTGCAGAGCGCACTCATTCCGAGGTTGTACAGGTCATCGGAAAGATGATCGTTCTGTATAAGCCGGCAAAGGAAGAGAAGGACAGAAAGATCGTTCTTCCGTAAACAGTGTGATGATCGCGGCAATCCGGGACTGTTTGACGTTCGGATTGTGCGCGGGCAAAGGGGGGATACGATGAGACGCATCGGTATTCTTGGGGGAACATTTGACCCGGTCCACAACGGTCACCTGCTTCTTGGGGAACAGGCGTATCGGGAGTATGGACTGGATGAGATCTGGTTTATGCCGTCCCATGTTCCGCCGCACAAAAAAGATCATCTTATCACAGATGGGGCGGCGCGCATCAGGATGCTGGAACTTGCCACGGAATCAATCCCGTATTTTACTGTCTCTGATTTTGAGATGGGACGGGAAGGGAACACCTACACGGCGCAGACTCTGGCGCTCTTAAAAGAGGCATATCCGGATATAGAGGTCTATTTTATCATAGGGGCAGATTCCCTGTACCAGCTGGAAACCTGGTATCATCCGGAACAGGTGATGGCGCAGGCTGTGCTTCTGGTATCCGGAAGAACCTACGAGGACGGTGGTGTGCCGCTTGAGGATAAGGTTGCTTACTTCAATGAGAAGTACAACGCGGATATCCGGATCCTTCATAATCCAAAGATCGACGTGGCGTCCGCGGATATCCGGAAAAAGGCGGCAGAAGGCAGGGATCTTTCAAAAGACATGCCGGCGGCTGTGGCGGAGTATATCAGAGAGACAGGCCTGTATCTGACAAAATAGTCTGCCGGATATTCCGGTATCAGGACGGTGCATCAGACGCGGGAAAAGAACATGCGGAAACAGATGACCCGCATCTCACAGCAAAAATGCCGGGGCATTCTTGAATTCAGAAAGAAGATTCATTATGGATAGTCGTGTACCTGAAATCAGAAAACATTTAAAGAAAAAACTCGATGCGTACCGCTATGAGCATACGCTTGGCGTGGAATTTACCTGCCAGGCACTTGCGATGCGATATGGGTACGATCTTGATAAAGCCGATCTTGCGGGACTCCTGCATGATTCGGCAAAGCGTTTTGAGGATCCGGTCATGCTTCAAAAATGTCTGGACCGCAATATTCCGGTGACTGCTGAGGAAGAGAGGGATCCGTCCCTGCTTCACGCAAAACTCGGGGCATGGATGGCGGAACATAAATACGGGGTGGATGATCCGGAGATCTTAAGCGCGATCACCTGCCATACGACGGGAAAGCCGGGCATGAGCCTGCTCGACAAGATCCTCTATGTGGCAGATTACATTGAACCGAGACGATCCAAGGCGGCCAACCTTACGGCTATGCGGAAGCTTGCGTTCATCGATCTTGACGAGGCGTGCCTCGAGATCATGGAGAGCATTCTTGTATATTTAAAAAGTACGGGCTGCCAGATCGATCCGATGACAGAGGCGGCGTGTGAGGATATGCGCCGTGTCGTTTCGGAAAGGAAGAAAGAGACAGCCGGAGAGGCATCAGCCGTGACCGGAATAACCCATGAGGACAAGGAGGAACAATCAGTTGAATCAGTCAAAAGAAATGGTAAAACTTGCAGTCGAGGCTTTGGAAGAGAAAAAAGGCGAAGACGTAAAAATTATTGACATTGAGGGCGTTTCCGTGATCGCGGATTACTTCGTTCTCGCAAGCGCTTCCAATGTAAACCAGACACAGGCTTTAGTTGATAATGTAGAAGAAAAGCTTTTCAAAGCCGGTTATGAGTGTCATCAGAAAGAGGGAAGCATGAGCTCCACATGGGTCCTTATGGATTACGGCGATGTGATCATACACGTATTCTCCAAGGAAGACCGCCTGTTTTATGATCTGGAGAGGATCTGGAGAGACGGAAAGATCGTGGAGTCTGTGGACGAGCTGTAAACAGAAATGTTTAATTCCTTTTATTTCCGAAACATTCCTTTTATACCCGAAACAAGGGATGCGGAAACGTAATAATTTTCCTTTTATATCCGAAACAAGCGGTGTAAAACAGGGATTTGAGTTTTCCTTTTATATCGCAAACAAAGAGTAAAAATCCAAAAAACAGTTTTCCTTTTATATCCCAAACAAGAGGGTATAAGGGCGAAAACTGGTTTTCCTTTTATATCCGAAACATCCGGTAAGATGAAAAATACCCTCTTGCAATTTAAAAAACTTGATGATATAGTGGCGGCAACGGTTTGGCGAATGCTGAAATGAACGGAAGAGGAAGGAATGGGAAACATATGAGCAGTGTTGAGAATGTGGAAATTTTTGAAGATACCAAAAGGCTGTGCGAGACAAACGGAAAGATTAAGGAAGCTCTTGCACAGTCGGTGAAAAACCAGAAACTCATTCTGGAAGGAGAGGAACTGTCTCCTGTGGATAAGACGCGTTTCTCGGATGAAGCGAAGATTGTTGTATCCACAGAGCGGACTTTCGAGGCGGCTGCAGGTTATGCAGGTCAGAAAGTGGCGGTACATAACTTTGCCTCTGCCACAAATCCGGGCGGCGGCGTGACAAGAGGATCCAGCGCACAGGAGGAATGTCTGTGTCGGTGTTCCGGCCTGTATTTCTGCCTGAGCGTACCGGAAATGATGAAAGGATTCTATTACCCTCATCGGAATGCAAAGAATCCGATCAACAATGCGGATATCATCTATACGCCGGATGTGACTGTATTTAAGACAGATACGAACAAGCCGAAGCTGATGGATGAAAAAGACTGGTATGAAGTGGATGTGATCACCTGTGCGGCACCGAACCTGCGGGAACGGCCGAGCAACCGGTTCAACAAGGGTAAAGGCGACCGGGCGGTAAAAGTCAGTGACCGGGAACTCCTGGAAATCCATAAGAAGAGGCTGACCAGGATTCTGGATGTTGCCGTACTGAACGGTGACGAAGTGGTGATTCTGGGCGCATTCGGATGCGGAGCATTTCAGAATAAGCCGGAAGTGGTGGCGCGTGCTGCCAAAGAAGTGATTGCGGATTATCTGTACGCATTTAAAACCATTGAATTTGCGGTCTATTGCCCGCCGCGGGATGATACGAACTTCAAAGTGTTTAAGCGGGTGATGGGAGCGTAAAGAATTGAAAGGAGACAAGCGATGGGAGAAAATTATGCATATATGGATGCCGATGAGGTGATGGAATTGCAGGATATTAAAGTTAGTGGAATAACCCGTGCAAAAATATGATTTTTGAATAGCAAAAGAAAGGCAGTCTCTGCTTAGGTAGGGATTGTCTTTCGTATATTCGCAAGAATTAAACCGCAGGTTCAATGCAGTTTTTCCTGTGCCGTGATATAACTGTCGTATCAGGGATATTACGGGAAAGGAGAACTGTCCATGGATACTGTTACCGTGACATCTGGTCGATTGACCGATGGTTTCTTACGGTTGTTCCGAACATGATTCATGACCTTCGTGTCAACAGCCATGGTTATCCCAGCTTCTTTGAAGGACCGGAGGAAGAAAATATCCGGAAATGGGATCGTATTCTGGGAAGAATAGAATTTCTGTTCCGGGAAGCAAATGAGGATACATGCAGAAAAAAGAATCTGTATGAGGAAGAGCATGACCTGGCACAGGAAGAATTCACGACAAAATACGGCATGTTCGGTGAGAAGCTGAAGACGGAAGAGGAGATTGCGAGAGAAAAGCGGGAGCATACACACCGGTTGTATATGATGAGCGATGTGCCGGAATATGTAGAAATCTCGGGAAAGTGGCTGGCGGCAGAGGGCGAACTGCGTGAGTATCGGGACCAGTGCCTGAAGCAGGGCATGGAGCTTATGACGAAGTATTTTCGGAACCTGTGGGATTGATATGCAGGGACGGACAAAAAGGAAGAGGTGGGGAATCGAAGGAGGATTCCCTGCCGCTTCTGTCATGGGCTTTCTGTTTCTTCCGGTAATATGCCTTGCCGTTCGGCATGGTCCGCGTTGCCGGGTTCAAAATTCCCCAGGTGGAACGCTGTGCGGAATGGTATGTCTTTTGTGCTTTCTTACTCTGTTTGCTGATCGGAACAAATGATTTCTTCATGCGGCACCTCGATTCTGTCCCAGTGTTTCCATGATGTTATTGCAGAATTCCATGTAATCGTTGTGTCCGAAAAGAAGCATCTTGTTGCACAGCAATTCCATGGATTTCTCAAATTCCGCCGTATCTTTCTTTCTGACTTTGCAGAGAATGATGCGGTACGGGGAATTGTCCCGTGAGAATTCACTTCCGAACCGCACGGAAACATGGTTCTGTGTGAGCAGGGAATCTGCAAGATAGTCCTTGTGGTCGATGTACATATATGGGACGGACAAGATGGACCGGACGTCCAGTCTCAGAAAATTTTTCATAGGCTCCTCCTTTGTGATAGCTGTCTGTAAGGAAAATGCTGCGAAATTTGCATTCCGCAGCCGTGGTGCCTGAAACCGTACCCTGGCACCGGCGTGATCACTCACGGGTTTTCTACAGGGGAATTGTTTACCTTTTTATTTTTTGAATTAATTTACCATGAACTGAAAGATACAATGGATAAAAGATAACAAAACAATCTATGCCACTGAACATTAACAAGACCATCTGCATTTTTAAAATGACCCTGTACGGAAAAATCCTTTAAATGTCCGCTTCAAACAGGAAAGTCTGATTGTACCGGTCAAGGACAATCTGCATTTCCATGATCTTACCGGAGATGCATTCATAATCACGTTTTACCAGTTCTGGATCATAATTGGTGTAGCGGTATTCAGGAACGGCATTTCTGGAGCTGAATGCATGGGAAGATTCCCTCATTTTTGGCAGATATTTCCGCATGGTGTCCAGAGTCGCTTTGCGGGAGCTAAGTTGTGCCATTCTTACCAGAATGCTGTCGACACTCATTTCCGTATCGCCTACCATGATCTTTGCGGTGGCATTGGCCAGGTTCAGGGCGTGCTTGATGATGACGGCTTTTCGGTCGATTTCTTTTAACGTCTCAGAAACGGCGGAATAGTCATATTTCGGGATGACCGGTTCCTCGCCGACAGCGGCAACGTAAGTGCGGGATGCCGCTTCCTGGGCCTCCCAGTAAGATTTTTCGTCCGCCAGACTTTTGAGCAGTTTATTGGCATAAGCCGAAGTTATTTTCATAATGTGTTTCGCCTCCTTCGCATCACTTCCTTATGACACGATTATAAGGCAGGAGAGAGAAGATGTCATTGAACCACTGGTTTAAACTGACCCATAAACGAGGAATATCCCCGTCAATGACGAGGATATTTTCAATACTGGTATGTAATAATCTGCTGAGAATGATAAAGTTGTCCAGGCTCGGCAGCGATTTTCCGGCGATCCACTTATAGATTGCCTGTGGGTTTTCAAAGCCGAACGCACCCTGGATCTCGCGGATCGTATAGTTTTGCTCCGAAAGCAGCTGCTTTATCCGCTTCCCGGTTTCCACGGGCTGGATTGACAAATACATCGGTTCCATTTGCATCCCTCCATGATTCTGTACTATCCCGAAACACTTGCTTTCATTCTATCACGAACGCAGCGGATTGAACAGCGAAATTTATCCGGCCGGACGGTTTATTTAGAAAGCTGATTGGCATGAACAATAGAAGGTGGGCGAGTAAAATTTGTTTTGATTTTGGCAGATCAATGCTTCTGCAAAGTTTACAATCAGGTCAATGTCTCACTATGATTCAGTACCGATGTACTGTACAGAAACAGTACATCCTGATTCTTAAATTCTATAAAACGTTCAAGTAAATCTGCCCTCAGATACCGGATATCCACCAGAGTGATCTTGGCATACCCTTCAGAAAGAAGAGGAGCGATACTGCTGCCGAAGGAATCACGGAAAATGACAAGCTCTTTGTCCGATTCACAGTTCGGATTCTCGATGGTTATCAGAGAGCGGGGACCGGAAAGAAAGATCTCATAAAGATCTTTGCCGGATTTTTTCTCCATATTGTAGATTGAACCCATCGTCTGATCCTCATGATTGGTCACGATACAGCCATCTAAAACATCATTGGATAGATAATATAGCGTTTCTGGCGGCAGTGGAAGAGCAGACTGACCATAATATACACCATAAAAAGGGACATCCAGCGCATATTCTGTGTAAGCTCCGGAGATAGATGTCCCCATGCCCTCCGCAAGAACAGCTGCCGTCTCTGGAAGCTTCTCCTGACGCCAATGGGTATCTGTCTTATAGTAATCCGTAATATCCAGCGTTCCTGTGATATCGATATAGTCTGCGTAGTTCATGTGATTCCGCATCACATGGAACAGTTTTTCATAGTCCGTGGAGAGGTATCCATGTTTCTCCGCAAGAAAGTAGCTTTTATCCGGGACAATGGAGAGATAAATATTCATCTCCTTGTCAGCCAGATATTTCTCATAGATATATGCAAACCGGTCCGCTGCATGTTCCAGAGAATCCATTTGAAGCGGATATTCAAGCTTTGCTGCATAACCATCCTGTATATAAATATCATGATTATCAAGCTGACCAAACACATCGTAGGTGGTATAGGCTTTCAACGTCCGGAACTTATCCCGCAGCGGAAATTGATCAAGCGTATACTTTTCAAATTCCGTCATAAAGCTTCCATCGGACATGGTATCCAGGGAAAACTTCGGGCGCTGTGTAAGCTTTCGCCGTTCGTTGTCAGAAAACTCCTGGGGCGGCAGCAGCCAGGACGCCATGGTAAGACTAACAAATACGATTCCCGGCACAACCACTGTAACTATGGTGTTCATGTTATTTATATGATTGATATTTTTTGTATTCTTTATGCTTTTTATATTCTTATATTCTATCATCTATCATTCCTTCCCAACCCCAGAATTTCTAAAACCTGAAATAAAGAAATGGGTTAAAGGAGCCATCCACCAGAAAAGCCGTACAGATAAGCAGCAGGGCTGAAAGTGCCAGTGGTTCTGCGAATAACATAACTGCTGTTCCTGTTTTCCATTGCTGGATCCGTCTGCAAAAGGACTTTGGAATCGGTGTCGCACCAAGCAGGGCTATCATCAAGACCACAAAATAGCTGCGGAAATAGTAGCTGGATGCTGCAGAAGTCAATGGGTATCCGCCTGTTCCAAACATGGCTTTCAGATACGAGAATGCCTGGGACATATCAGTGGCATCAAAGATCACAAAACTGATTGCAACAGCAGTCAATACATAGATGCGGTTTAAGACATGGCTCTTTTTAAGGATTTCCAGAAGCCATATCTTCTCCAGAATCAGCAGCAGAGCAAAATAAAGTCCCCAGATTACGAAATTCCAGGCGGC
>OBHX01002567.1_pt1 | contig 13937 bp, 11 predicted proteins | sample 1519331 | NCBI WGS metagenome assembly OBHX01 (sample SAMEA2602897, study PRJEB22501) | metagenome
AAAGAAACCGGAAACCATGTGATGTACCGCGTGACACCGGTTTTTGAGGGAGACAATCTCGTAGCATCCGGCGTTCTGATGGAAGCGGAATCGGTGGAGGACGAAGGCGACGGAGTCCTGTTCTGTGTTTACGTCTACAATGTTCAGCCGGGAGTCACGATTGACTACGCGACGGGAAAGAGTGAACTGGCGAAGAGCGGAAGTGCAGGAGGCAGTCAAAGCGGAAGTACGTCAGGTACCGGAAAAACTGATGCAGGAACCTCTGGAAAAGAGAGCGGAACCTATATCCTCAACACGAAGACCATGAAATTCCACCGCACGGACTGCGATTCTGTGAAGAATATCAAGTCTGAGAACCGGGAAGAGTATACGGGGGAGCGGGGAAAGCTGATCAACGAGGGGTATGAGGCTTGTAAGAGTTGTAAACCGTAGAGAATATTTCAAAAACATATAAAATTAAGACAATATCAAAAGCCCGGCTTTATGCATTCAGAGTGCATGGAGTTGGGCTTTTGTTTAGACCATATTTTCCATAAGACCAAACTGAAATATTAGAGATTAAATATGATGTGAGAAATCATGAAACATTTTAAAATATCTTCATTGTCTCATCCCCAAGTTCCATCTCCGGAATCTGGTGCCAGCGCTCCGTGAATGTATACATGGCGTGGTCCATGCCAAAGAGATCGGTCTGGGTGATGAATATCACGATCGTTGAGGGCAGGTGACGGTAGCGAGAAACAGGGCGAAATCGCTGAGATTGACATTCATAAAATCGGGCGATTCCCTGTACTCTTCAGTGGAAATGAGAGCATGGATCACTTGCTTTTCCATTCAGTTACCTTCTTTTCCTGGAAAATTGGGCAGGAGAGGAATTGATAAACAATGCCGTATGCTGCATGAAAGTTGAATATCGATAGAAGGAAATGTATTGGCTGAACGGATGAAGAAGGAGAGACAGGACAATCGGAGACATTTACAGAATTATATACGAGTTGAGAAAATTTCCTATTTAAACGATTGTGAAAATCATTCTCAATAAATGCATTGAGAAATGTTTTATCAGTTGCTATAATATTTCTCGCATTAAAAATTCAAGGAGGTCCGATGTGAAGAGTGTACGAAAGAATGGATTCAAAGGAATTGCAGTAGCAGCTGCATTATCCATGACAATGACGACCATGGTTTCGCCTGCTGCAACGGCGATTCCGACAGGCAGATGGGAACAGTCTATGCAAACTGGAGTATGGAAATATAGAAACGTGACTGGTGAATATCTTGCTGACCAGTGGCTTCTTTACGAAGGCAAATGGTATCGTTTTGATAAAGATGGAAATATGATCACTGGGTGGTATCAGAATCCGGAGACTAAGGACTGGTATTATCTCTGGGAGAACGGAAGCATGGCGACAGGCTGGGTTCCGGTCAACGGACGCTGGTATTATCTGACCGCAGGTTCCGGTGAGATGGCACATGATGTGACGACTCCGGACGGGTATAAGGTAAATGTTGATGGCGCATGGGTAGATGCGAACGGAAAGGCGTATGATGCACCGAACGGTGATCAGAAGACAACAACATCCAAGAGAAGCTCTGGAGGAAGTGATGGATCTTCCGACAGTGATTCTGACTCTGGAAGCCACAGCTCTGGCAATAACTCCGCTAACTCTGGAAACAGCGGAAATGGTGGAAATAATGGAAGCAACAACGAAAACGCCGGTAACAACGGAAGCGATAGTGGAAACAATGGAAACACTGGTGACAACGGAAGCAATAGCGGAAACAACGGAAACGCTGGTGACAACGGAAGCAACAGTGGAAACAGCGGAAACGCTGGTAACAACGGAAGCAATAGCGAAAATAATGGAAATACCGGTGATAACGAAACACCGGAGAAAAAGACTCTTGTAGTGGAAAGTCAGACAAAACTGGTTGATCTTGGCTGGAGTCAGTATGTAACAGTTGCATTTGCAAAGGGATATTCCTTAGACAACTGTACACTTACTGTTGACGGAAAAGATGTTACAGATGCATTTACAAAAGTGGACAAAGATGGAACACTTGCAAAGTGGGAGATCACGAACTTAAATCCGGCAAAGCTTGCTGTAACGGGAAAAGATGGTGAGACCCAGATCGTTGTACTGAGTGATAATGCAGATCCGGAGACGCCGGTGGTTCGCGAAAATACAGCACCGGCTGCATTCCTTGCCCATGGTTCTGTGTATGTGTGGGATTATCAGCTTGACAATTATGATGAAGACGGAGCCATCAGAAAGAAACCAAAGACAACCACCTTTGATCTTGGAGAAGAGAAAAACGGAATCCGTTATTATGCACCGGCCGCAGAGCTTACGGAAGATCCAACGAATCGTTACGGCGTAGGCGGTCAGGCGGTTGTAATGTTTAATTATACAGAAGCTGTTGATAAACAGTGGTTTGACGAAATTACGAATGTGGCTCTGGTATCCGGAAATGGCTACAATCAGACGATCAACAATGAGCTTCAGTATGAAAAAACAACAGGGGACCATTATGGAAATACAGTGGGTCAGATCCTTGTTCCGTTAGGTCAGAAAAACTTCTATTCGAATGGTTCCTATTACCTTCGCGTGACATCAGGAGGAAAAAATACCCTGATCCCGATCGAGGTCGTGAACGGAACGGCTCCAAGCATGGTATTAAAGGAAGCTGGTGCCATCAAGAGTGGTCAGAACATTCATTTTGATGTAAAAAATATGACGTATGGTGTTGAAGTCCCGATCACCGGTGTGGAGCTGATGGATCCGACCGGAAAAACAACAGAGCTTGAAAAGATCCGCGACTGGTATCTGATCGGAAATACTTTTGTTCTTTATAATGATGAAAAGGCCACAGACGGACGAAATAATATCCCGTATGCCGGAGAATATATGGTCACAGTACATGCTACCGGTTTTAAAGATATGAGCTATGTCTTTGCGGTAAGTGATGGTACATCTGCACAGAGTGAAGCAACGGCAGTGGATATTTATGCAATTGATGCTGTTTCCAGCGCATCGGTCAGCGGTGGTACTACGAGTGGAAGCGGAAACGCAGCAGAAGGCGGGAGCACGACAATGTCAGCTGATTTATTGTTTGATGCAGACCTGCTTACCAATGCACTTGTTCTTACCGAGCTCGGTGTGGAAAATGAATCTGCACAGGCAATTGCAGATCGTTGGAAGTACGACATGAGCGGATGGGATGCAGTGATCGGTGAGGACGGAACTACATTCTATTCCTTTGCAGAGTATCGGGATGCAGTAGAAAAGGCAAAAACACAGGAATTTTGTTACCTGAGCTTTGCAGATTATATTTCAGGCGGAGAAGCGGTTGAAACAAAGAATCGCCCATATGCAGTAAAGTATGTTCTTGAGGATAACCGTCTTGGCGCAACGATCATGAACGGAGCTTATCTTGGAAAAACAGCACCGAAACTGATCCTTGTTGATGAGAGCGGAAATATGATCAATGAGGTTTTGGAGGATCAGGATGTACGGATTCGTTGTGAAGATGCTGCATATTTACAGAGTATTGCAGAGAACGGCAAAATTTACATCAATGGCAGCTACGCGGCCGTGAAAAAAGAAGCTTACAAGATAGATGATGAGGTCCTTGTTATTGATAAATCCCTCTTCCGTGTAGACCAGGAGAATTCGGTTACGATCAAGGCAGATGGATATCAGGATAAGAAATTTTCAATCTCAATTGCAAAGGATCTCAAGGACGTTACACTTGAAGTCGATGAAGATCAAAAGACCGGTCAGGAGGTCACGATCACAAATACTGCGGACGAGACAGGAGATCTTTGGAAACAGATCCAAAGCATCAAGTTGACGATGCCGGATGAAACGACGCGGTCTCTGTTGCCGGAGGGACAGGAAAGCATATCATCGAAGGTTGGTTATACCGTAGACGGAGCGAAGCTGATCCTTGGAAAAGATCTGTTTAAACAGGCCGGTGAGTATTGCGTGGAGATCTCTGCAAAATACTATGGTGTAGAGAAAGTCACCTTTACGGTCACCGAGACAGAAGAGAACGGTGGAAACACAGAGGAGGAGCTGGATCCGCCTGCAAAGGTACCGGATGGTGAGAAAACCTGGTCTAATGATTATCAGTTGACCTTTGGCATGGGCTATGATGTATGGATTGGTCAGATCACCGGCGTACAGGTGAATGGCATTGAATATGAAAATGGCTATGTGTATGGCAACGAAAAATATTCCATCAGCAAAACAGACGGTATTGTGAAGCTTGGAAGCAGTGCTTTTACGGAAGAATGCAATACGATTACGATTTCTGCAAACGGTTATTCAGATCTGACGCTCTACATGGATCAGAATGGAACCGTGACCACAGATCCGTCTGAAAACGGAAATGGAAGCAGTGGAGAGGATAAGGAAGAGGAGACAAAGGTTCCCCCGACTGTTTCCGGTGCTTATAAGTTTTATGATTCCTATACATTGACGTTTTCCGGCAATGAATGTGAAAACTGGATGAAAGCGATCACTTCGGTTGAAGTAAACGGCAGTGAATTTGAAAAGGCAACAAATAGCTTTGATATGGATCAAAAGTACAGACTGGTTCCGACAGATGCAACGATCTATGTAAGCACAGCCCTCCACGATAACGATGAAAATACGATTGTGATCGAGGCAGACGGTTATGAAACATTAACGATCCAGCTGGATGGGAAGGGAAAATTGATCAAGGAAGCTGAAGTTGCTGATACAGAGAATGAGGAGGACGAAGGGATCAGAAATGATTAAATAAGCAGCAGATCCGGAAAGTTTTTTTAAATCTCGAATCATTCTCCCGGCTGGAGGTCTGCATCATAAAGTCTGAGAGTCACGACAAACACATGAGCAAATAATGAACATGCCCCTTTTCCGGTAAAATTATAAGAAAAGGGGCATTGCTATATGCAGAGATTGATGGTAGATGATGATCATTCCTGCATTCGTCGTATCTGAATGACCGCCTTCATTGACAAATGTTCTTCCATGCTTTAAGATACAAAAAGAAGGATAGATTGGAGGAAAAGGATTATGAAGATCACAAAAGTATGGGCGGTATATTTCAGCCCCACAGGAAACGCGAAAAAAGTAATCACAACGATGGCGAAAAAGGCGGCGGAAGTTCTTTCTGTGCCGATGGAGACATTTGATTTTACACTTCCGGAGAACCGGGAAGGTATTACGAGTTTTGAAAGTGAGGATCTTGTATTTTTCAGCACACCGGTCTACGCGGGAAGAATTCCGAATAAGATGCTGCCGTATGTGCAGAGCGCTTTTGAGGGAAACGGCGCATTTGCAGTACCGGTATCGGTATTCGGAAACAGAAACTTTGACAACGGTCTGATCGAGCTTCGCAACGAGCTGGAGCTTCACGGCTTCCATACGATCGCGGCTGCGGGAATTCCGACAGAGCATGTGTTCAGCAATAAGCTTGCGACAGGACGTCCGGATGCGGATGATCTCGCGAAGATTGCGGAATTTGGTGAGAAGGTCGCGAAGAAAGTTGCTGATATGACGGAGATCCCGGCAAAGATCGAGGTCCGCGGCGATGATCCGGTGACTGCCTACTATACACCGCTTGGAACGGATGGAAAACCTGCAGTGTTCTTAAAGGCGAAACCGAAGACAGACCCGGAAAAATGCACGAAGTGCGGAATCTGTGCGACAGTCTGTCCGATGGGATCCATCCCGAAGGACGCGCCGGATACCTGCACCGGAATCTGCATCAAGTGCCATGCCTGCATCAAGGCATGTCCGGCAGGCGCAAAGTATTTTGATGACGAGGCATTTTTATCTCATGTGGAAATGTTAAAACAGAATTACCAGAGACGGGCTGAGGCAGAGTGGTTTATCTGATGATTCTATGATTGTATAAAAAATGCATAAAAAATCAATGCAAAAGATTGATACAGAGGGCGAACATAGGCTCCCTGTATCAATCTTTTTTTCTCAGTCATTCAGTTCCGCCAATTTTTTTAAATACGGCGCAAAAAGCTCCTTTTCATATGCATATCCCGCCATGAACACGCAGTCCATAAAGAGTCGTGTGATCTCCGGATCTTCCTGCTCCGCGAGAATGCGCTTCCATTCCTCTTTCGCGTGCTGGCTGAGTTCTGCGAGCAGCCGGTTCCGATCCTCGAAGAGGTCGTCGTCGGTGCGATTTAAGTCTTCCGGGAGAAAATCCGAAGTCCGTCCGCAGGGGGACGGGCAGGCGGCGCAGTCCGGGGCAATGATAGCTTTCTGCTTATGGATCTGCTCCACAAGGTCTCTGGAAGCAGAAGCGGAGAGTGGATTTCCAGGTGTCACGGATGAGAGGGCGGCGAAGAGGACCGGAGCGGTCCCGGACGGAATCTCCTTTGCCTCCGCGGCGCGGGAGAGTCCAATGAGGGCGCAGATGACTGCGTCCTGCTCCGGGGTGCGGCCGGAGGTATTTGTAGTAGTTGAGAGAGACATATCAGTTTCCTTCTTAAATATAAAAATGTCGATTCGGTAGCTTCATAGTTACAAGCAAAGATCCCTTCCAGATCGGCTATGCCGATGGGATTTTCCAGAAGAACTGGCAGGGACGGGAGCTTATTTTAAGATCCGTCCATCGGTGCTGATCGTGTACACCTGCCACGGAATAAACTTTCCGCTTGCCATCAGCGCGTTCTTCACAGCCGCCTCGATTCCTCCGCAGCACGGAACCTCCATGCGCACAACCGTCACGCTCTGGATATCGTTGAGGCGGATGATCTCCGTGAGCTTCTCGGAATAGTCCACAGAATCCAACTTTGGACATCCGATGAGTGTCACGTGGCCATCAATGAAATCGTTGTGGAAGTTTCCGTATGCGTAAGCGGTACAGTCTGCCGCAATAAGAAGCTTTGCACCGTCAAAGTACGGGGCACGGACCGGGGCAAGCTTGATCTGGACCGGCCACTGGGAGAGTCTGCTTTCCATGGAGACGGGCGCAGAATGTCCTGGGATCGCTGCAACGCTGTTTTCAGATGCGGCAGCATGGGAGATCGTGCGGCTCATGCTTCCCGGGCATCCTGTAAATTCCGGCTTCGGGGCCGGTGCCTCTGTCGGCATGAGGGAAGCAGCTTTTCTTGCCGCCATGTGTGCCAGAACCGCTTCATGGTCATAAGCGGCAGCCTCGCGTTCCTCAAAGCTGATGGCGTCCGCCGGACAGGCCGGAAGACAGTTCCCAAGACCGTCACAGTAATCGTCGCGGATCAGCTTCGCCTTTCCGTCGATCATCGCGATTGCGCCTTCCTGACAGGCTGCAGCGCATGCTCCGCAGCCGTTGCATTTTTCTTCATCAATTTTTACGATCGTTCTTTTCAATTTAAGTTCCCCTTTCAAAATGTGTAAATATTGTCTCAGCAATTTCTATTGTGGTGTATTTGCTGCCATGAATCCGGAAAAAGCGGATCGTGGCAGATTTTGTAAGTGTCATGTATTGACTTTTGTATCGTCAATATACTACAATGATGACAAAAAGTATGTTGTAATTCCAACGAAAAATCCGAAATGCGGTACATTCAGAACTGAAAAAAGGTAGACCGCACGTGATGGAAGAAGGAAACAGGAAAGTGCAAATGGCCGCCCGTGTTAGGTGAAAGAAAGGAAAACTATGATCCACAAAGAAGAAATTCCGGATTCCCCGCTTTTCGCCGGAATCCACCCGGAAGAAAAGGAGAGCATCTTGAAATGTCTCTCCGCAGTCGAAAAGAAATACGAAAAAGGCGACGCGGTCTTTCTTGCAGGAACTGCGATCCGCTCCATGGGATTCATCCTCTCCGGAAGTGTCGAGATCTCCAGGGACGATTTCTGGGGAAACAGGCAGGTCCTTGGACATGCTGGGAGCGGCGAGCTCTTCGGAGAGGCCTATGCCTGTATGCCCGGCGAGCCTCTGATGGTAAATGTGGAGGCGGCGGAGAAGTGCCGGATCCTGTTTCTGGACATCGGAAAGATCCTAAACGTCTGCACCCCGGCATGCTCCCACCACAACCGCCTGATCCACAACCTTCTTTATATTATGGCAAAGAAAAATCTCATGCTGACGCGGAAGATCGACCACATGGGACAGAGGTCCATCCGGGAAAAGGTGATGGCGTACCTATCCTTTGAGTCGGAAAAACAGAAGAAAAAGACCTTCGGGATCCCCTTTAACCGCCAGCAGCTCGCGGATTATCTCGCGGTGGACAGGAGCGCTCTGTCCGCAGAACTCTCCAGAATGAAAAAAGACGGGCTGATTGAATTCGAGAAGAACCTTTTTACGCTTTTATAACGTAACTGTTCAGTGCCCTCGCGGTTACGCGCAAAAATCCATTTCAAATCGGCTGTGCCGATGGGATTTTTGCCTTCCAGCATAGATTTTCTTACGGTCAGCGCAGTAAGTGCATAGACCTGCGGAATAGTTACATCATAATTCTATATGTAGAAGAAAGGAAAGAACAATGCCATACAGAGATGAGATTGAAGAGCGAAGGATCCGGGGGGAGGAAAACCGGAGAAGACGAAGAAAACAGGAGCGGACCCGCCGAATGATCGTAGGCGGACTGGCTGCGGTGATCGGGATCGTCGTGATCATCACGGCTGTGCTCGTGACAAAGAAACTTACGGGGAGGAAACAAGTAGATCCGGCGGATGTGGCGGTTTCGGGGGATGTGGAAGTAAAAATTTTTAACCCCCAAAAGTAATCACAGCCGGCGATCCCGCCCGTGAAAGAAAAAAGCAAACCGGGGGTCCACGTTGCCAAACCCCGCCCTACACGCCCGGGGCAAACGAGATAATATTTCGGGGTAAAGGACCAGACTGGTTCGAAGACTACCTCTGTCAGCAGCCATTTCGTGATCGGTCTGGAGGGCGAGGTCGTCCAGTGCGTCCCGTTAAATGAGGTGGCCTACGCATCCAACAACCGCAATAGTGACACGATCTCCATCGAGTGCTGCCACCCGGATGAGACCGGAAAATTTTATGACAGTACATATCAGACACTTGTAAACTTATGCGCGTACCTCTGTGTGGAATTTGATCTGAAGCCGGATGACGTGATCCGTCACTACGACGTGACGGGAAAGATCTGCCCGAAATATTTTGTGGATTATCCGGAGAAATGGGAGGATTTCCATAAGGATGTAAAGAAAGCGATAAAAATTCTGAAGAAGTAACGGGACATTCACTAAAAATTCGAAAGTCATTTTGTATTCTTTACCTAAAATTTACAAATATTATATTTATAATTGAAAAAACCGTGTGCTCTATGATATGATGGAAAACGAAGGCAAATTTTGCAGAATTAGATCGAAACTGTGCGTTTGCCACGCCGCCGCGTTAAGACAACAGGCAGCGACAAAAGAGAATGGAGAAGGCATTATGAATATCGGATATCTGGAAAGTATATTCAGTTTCCTCGGTGGTCTTGGCATGTTCCTTTACGGCATGAGCATCATGGGTGACGGCATGCAGAAGTCCGCGGGAAGTAAGCTGAACAAGTTCCTGAGGATGGTGACAGACAACAGACTTCTGGCAGTCGGTCTCGGCGCTCTGATCACCGCGATCCTGCACAGCAGCGGAGCCACAACCGTCATGGTCGTTGGTTTCGTAAACGCCGGAATTTTGAATCTGACTCAGGCGGTCGGGGTCATCATGGGCGCAAACATCGGTACAACGATCACCGCATGGATGGTTTCCTTAAACTCTCTGGGAGATGCGATGAAGATCCTGCAGCCGTCGTTTTTCGCACCGCTCGTAGTTGCCATCGGTGCAGCCTTTTTGATGTTTTCCAAGAAGAAAAAGGAGAGTCTGGCAGGTGAGATCTGTATCGGTGTCGGACTCCTGTTTGTGGGTCTGACCTTTATGTCGGGTTCGGTAGCACCGTACACGGATGCCCCGATCTTTGCGAAGGCGTTTGCGGTACTCGGAAGAAATCCGATTCTCGGTATTCTTGTCGGTGCCCTTGTAACTGCGATCATCCAGAGTTCCACCGCCTCGGTCGGTATCTTACAGACTCTGGCGATGAGTGGAGTGGTATCCGCGAATGCCGCGATTTATATTACCCTTGGACAGAATATTGGATCATGTCTGACTGCGCTTTTATCCAGTGCCGGCACAAGCAGAAACGCAAAGCGCGCGTCCGTGATCCATCTGACCTTCAATGGCTTCGGTGCGGTCGTATTTGGAATCGGTATGTATATCATTTCCATGATGCGCCCGGATATTGCCCAGAGCAGCATCAATTCCTTCCAGATCTCGGTGTTCCATACATTCTTTAACGTGACGAACACCCTGCTCTTATTCCCGTTCGCGAAACAGCTCGTTGCGTTCTCCGGTCTGATCGTCCGTGAGACAGGCGAGGAAGAGGAGAAGAAGGAAACAAAGGAGGACGAGCTTCCGGTTCTCGACGAACGTATCTTCAAATCCCCGACCTTTGCCCTTGAAGTCGGTGTGATGGAAGTCGTTCATATGGGTAAGATGGCCCTTGCAAACTTAAAGCTTGCAACAAGCGTCCTTCTGGAAAACAAATATGAATGTCTCGATGAGGTTTTTAAGAACGAGACAGAGATCGATATTTTAAATAAGAAGCTTACCGAATATCTCATTAAGGTCAACAACCTGTCCTTAAATGAGAAGCAGAAAGTTCAGGTCAGCAACCTCTTCTACAGCATCAGCGATTTAGAACGTGTGGGCGACCATGCGGAAAACCTCGCGGAGGCGGCACAGTACCTGAAGGAACATGGACTCGCTTTCTCAGAGACCGGGATCGAGGACCTCAAAGAGATTTCGAGCGCGGCCATCGGAGCTGTGGACCATGCAGTCGCTGCCCGTCAGGATGGCGGAATGGAGGATATCCGTCAGGTCAGCAAGCTGGAAGACCGTGTGGATACTCTCGAGGAGGAGATGCGCGACAAGCACATCGAGCGTCTTTCCAAGAACGAGTGCAACCCGTCTGCCGGCGTTGTGTTCTTAGATATCCTGAGCAATCTGGAACGTATCTCCGACCATGCTTATAATGTGGCCGGATATGTGAAGGATGAGCTGTAAAGCGCATTTCATCTGATGATTTTGATCCTGCATACAGATTCTGGATAATATCCGGACTGTGTGCGGGATTTTTTTTCAGTATTTGCGGTCATTTGGAAAAATCAGCTTGCCAGCCTATCTGATCTTCCGTATAATAAAGACATCAGACAACTTGTAACAGAACATGGGGGAAACTATGGAGACGAAGAAAAAAGATGACCGGAAACTTCTGGGCAGCCAGATCGAGGACCGGATCTTAGAGTATATAAAAGAGAAACCGTTGGAGGTGGGAAACCGGCTTCCGAACGAGTTTGAACTTGCGGAGATGTTTGAGGTGGGACGAAGCACGATCCGCGAGGCGGTAAAAGGTCTGGTGACGAAAGGAGTCCTGCAGGTGCGGAGAGGCGCGGGAACGTATGTCAGCAGTCTGACGCCTGCGGAGGATGACCCGTTACGGCTTAACGCAAAGCTCCATGACAGGTTTAAGCTGGCGCTGGATCTCTTTGACGTCCGCCTGATCTTAGAGCCGGAGATCGCCTCTAAGGCTGCAGTTTATGCGACGGACGAGGATATCGTGACATTAAAGAGGCTGTGTAAGGAGACGGAGGAACTGTATCTGGCGGACAAGGATCATATGCCGAAAGACATTGAGTTCCACACCTGGATCGCCCGGTGCAGTAAGAATCAGGTCATGGAGTCCCTGATCCCGATCATCAATTCGGGAATCAATACCTTTGTGAACCTGACGGGGCGCTCACTGCGGACAGAGACGATCACGACCCACCGGGCCATCACGGAAGCCATCGCAAATCATGATTCCACAGGGGCGCGGTGTGCAATGGTGATGCATCTGACGTATAACAGGCAGGAGCTTTTGAGACGCCGGACGGCTTATAAGGCGCAGGGCGAGACAAAAGAGGAGAAAGAGCAGTAGGAGAGTACAATGTCAGAAGCCATTCAAATGGAATAAGAATGCAGCGAGCAGGGAAAAATAATGCACAATTTTCCCCTGCTTTTTTTGTGCGAAAAAGAGAAAAGGCAAAATACATCAGACAAGTATTGCAAATGCCACAGAAAAATGGTAGATTAAGCACATAGACATAAGACATCAGACAAATATATCAAAAAACTTGCTAAACGGCTTGACATGTCTGATGAAAACGGAAAACAGGAAAGTCAAAACATGAGCTGTTTTTCCGGAATGAAACCATGAAGCGCAGAGCAGTCCGGTTCAGGGGTATGACACGGATCTTTGCGTGGAACAACCAAAACAAATACACTGGGAGGTAAATCCACTATGTCTGAAGGAGTTGTACTCAACCCGACCCGCCTTGTCCTGGCAGCAATGATCGGTCTTGTGATCCTGCTCGTCCTGATTATTAAATTCAATGTGCAGGCAATGATCGCGATCCTGATCGGAGCGATCAGCATTGGACTTCTTGCGGGAATGCCGACGAAAGATATTATCGCGGCAGTCAATGATGGAATTGGAAACACGTTAAAAGGAATCGCCCTGCTTGTAGGCTTAGGATCCATGTTCGGCGCGATCCTGGAGGTCTCGGGCGGCGCACAGACGATCGCCGTCACGATGGTAAAGAAATTCGGTGACGAGAAGGCCGCGTGGGCGCTTGGAATCACAGGTCTCGTGATCGCGATGCCGGTATTCTTCGATGCAGGACTGATTATTCTGATCCCGTTAGCATTCTCCCTTGCAAAGAAGACAAAGCGTTCCTCTCTTCACTATGTGATCCCGCTCCTTGCAGGACTTGCGGTTGGACATGCGTTCATTCCGCCGACACCGGGACCGGTTCTCGTAGCAACGATGTTAAATGTAGATCTTGGCTGGGTCATCTTAGTCGGAATCTTCTGCGGAATCTTCGCGATGATCGTAGCCGGTCCGGTCTGGGGATCCATGTGCGGAAAGAAGTTTTATGTTCCGGTACCGGAGAGTGTGGCAAATCAGGAAGAGATCGATGAGTCCAAGCTTCCGAGCTTCTGGCTGATCGTTGGTATCATCCTGATCCCGTTAGTGCTCATCATTCTGGACTCCATCTGCGGTGTTGTTCCGGCATTAGCCGGTGTTGCTCCGGTCTTCGAGTTCTTAGGTGAGCCGTTCGTAGCACTGTTACTCGCGACTCTGGCTGCTATGTTTGGTCTTGGCTTAAAGCATGGCTACACGATGAAAGAGCTTGAGAAGGTTATGACAAAGTCCTTAGAGCCGACCGGTCTCATCCTTCTCGTTACCGCCTGCGGCGGCGTGCTCCGCTATGTGCTTCAGTACTCCGGTCTCGGAAATGTGATCGGAAACGCAGTTGCCTCCATGAATCTTCCGATCGTTGTCCTTGCATTTATCATCGCAGTCCTTGTCCGTATCAGTGTCGGTTCCGCGACGGTTGCCATGACCATGGCGGCAGGTATTGTTGCGGCGCTTCCGGGAATCAGCGAGCTGTCCCCGTTATATCTGGCATGTACCGTAGCGGCAGTAGCGGGCGGCTCCACCGTATGCTCCCACTTCAATGATTCCGGTTTCTGGCTGGTAAGATCCCTCGTGGGAATCGACGAGAAGACGACTCTGAAAACCTGGACCATCATGGAGACTTTAGTCGGTGTAACCGGATTCCTTGTAGCACTTGTAATTTCATTCTTTGCGTAGTAGAAAGATGCAGATGTGCAGCTTAAAGCTGCGGTGCACTCGAAACGCAGAGAAAGAACAAAATTGAAAAAACAGTTCCAATAAAAGATATCATTCGCTCAATAACGAGCAGCACCCCACAAAGAAAGAAGGAAATATCATGAAATGTCTGAAGAGTCAGGAAATGAGAAAACTTGCACCGGAGCTTGATCCGTTAAGGATCGGAACGGGATGGAAACCGGAAGAGCTTGCGATGCCGC
>OBHX01002582.1_pt1 | contig 13874 bp, 10 predicted proteins | sample 1519331 | NCBI WGS metagenome assembly OBHX01 (sample SAMEA2602897, study PRJEB22501) | metagenome
GTGTCGACGCCGACGATGGAAACGTCCTTGCCGACGGTCAGTCCGCGGCGTGCCGCACATTCGTACACATACCATGCACGCGCATCATTGAAGCAAAAGAAACCGTCGGGATTGCGTTCGTCAAACAGTTTGTCGACGGCACGCAACGCAGGACCATTATTGAGCACATTGCATACCAGCGAAGGATCATAGGCGAAACCGGAATCCTGCAATGCCGCCTGATACCCGGCAAAACGGCCATCCTGCGCAATCATGTTTTCCGAGCATCCGATGTAGGCGATACGCTTGCAATCGGCCTGAATCAGCCGTTTCGTGGCATCATAGGCGATTTGGAATTCGTCCGGCTCGATGCTGGGAATCTGGTTGTCGGCATCGGTGGCATCCACCATCACCACCGGATAATCGCCGAGCGAGGCTGGCACGCTCGCAATGCGATTCGACATCTTCGAATAGAAGAAACCGTCCACGCCATACCGTTTCAGCGTGGCGATTTCGTTCTCTTCGCTCGCCCTGCCATCGGTGCTGACCGTGATGATCATGTACCCGTAGGTGCTTGCCGCGTCTTGCGCGCCCAGAATGATGCCGCCTGCGTACGGCGTGGTGGCAACTTCCTCGCTGATGAAGCCGAGAATTCGCGTGCGGCAAGTGCGCAGGCTGCGCGCCAGAGGATTGACCGTGTAGCCGAGTTCGTCTGCCTTCTCGCGTACGAGCGCGGCCAAAGGGGCTTTCACACGTCCTTCATCCCTGCCGTTAAGCACCAGGGAAACAGTGGAAATGGACACCCCTGTCGCTTCGGCAATTTCCTTCATCGTAGTCATATTCGCTACACTATACCCAAATCAATAAGAAAAGCGCGCCATTCCTTATAAATAGCGCGCTTTTCGATTTTTCTGACGATCTAACAGTTTATTGCCTGATTTATTCCGACAGGATTTCGTCCACAAGTGCCTGCTTGGCGTGGATCTGACCTTCGAAACCCGGGCGAATGTCGAGACGGATCACCACGTCGGTGCGATAGCCCTGGCCAGCCAGCTTCATGGTGGCGTCGCGAATCACCTTGAGCACGTCGTCGATGTCGCCTTCGATGTTGGTGAACATGGCGTTGGTTTCACTCGGCAATCCGGATTGACGGATCACGTCGACCGCCTGCGCCACGTACGTGGACTTTTCAGGGCTTGCGCCGGCGGGGGAGATGGCGACTGCGGCAAGCGTGTTGATATACGGTTTGCCGGTTTCCGGGTTGATCGGCACTTCCTGCTTTTCCGCATTGCGATCAAGGGTCATGTTCGTTCCTTTCGTTGCGTTCCTATCGGCCTGATACGACTTGGATTGGCTGGTGCGGATTTGGCTGTCAGCGCCATTTCCAAGCGTGATCCATCGGTCCGGATCCGTGACCGAGGTCAAGCTGCGCCTCCAAGGCGCCCGTCAGATACAGTTTTGCACTATCGACGGCTTCCGGCAATGTCTCGCCAAGCGCCAGATGCGATGCGATCGCCGAAGACAGCGTGCATCCGGTGCCATGCGTGTTCGGATTATTGATACGACGCGCGCGGAACCAAGTGACTTTGCCGCTCGGTTCAACGAGCACATCGCTGGCATCCTGCGTGCCATGACCGCCTTTGACGAGCACCGCGCAGCCGAAATGGCCGGCGAGCATATGGCCTGCCGTCACCATGTCGTTCTCACTGGAGATGCTTTCGCCATTCTCGTAGTCGATCGCGTCGGCACCCTGTTCGACGGCCAGCTCGCACAGCGCCTGGGTCTCCGGCATATTCGGCGTGATGACGGTGGCCAGCGGGAACAGCTTGGAAGTCAGTGCCGCAATCGCGTCGCCTTCGATAAGCTTCGCACCGGATGTTGCCACCATCACCGGATCAAGCACAATATTCGTGGCATCATGCGCAATCAGACGGTCGGCGATCACGTTGATGAGCTCCACGCTCGACACCATGCCGATCTTCACCGCGACCGGCGGAATATCTTCAAATACTGCGTCGATTTGCGCGGCGAGCATTTCCGGAGGAGTGTTCGTGACCATGGTCACGCCTGTGGTGTTCTGCGCGGTCAGCGCCGCGATGGCGGTCATACCGAACACGCCATTGGCAAGCATGGTTTTCAAATCCGCCTGAATGCCGGCACCACCGGAGGAATCCGATCCCGCGATGCTCAATACCGGTGCCAAAGTGCTGGTCATGAATGACTCCTTACTTGCTTTTGCTTGCTTATGATGCGAAGTTCTGAAATATTCGTGATCCGTGATTGCTATTTGCGCAGTACGTGCCCATGCTTTGCATCACCGCGCACTGCCTTCCATCGCGAAACCATATTGCGGGTCGCCTCTTCCGGATCGCTTGCGCCGGCAATGGCCGACACCACAAACCAGCCGGCCGCCTTCGAATGTGCGAGCATCTCCATATCGTCGGCGGTCACTCCACCGCCGACCACAACCGGAAAATCACTCGCATCGCAGATCGCATTGATCTGCGCCTCGTCGAGCGTATGCCCGGAACCATCGTTGCCACCAACGGAAGCTTCCGGCTTGGTGGTGGACACGTGCAACGGGCCGGCCCCGATGTAGTCGATGCAGCCGGCAGGCAGCTCGTTGATCAGCTTCACCAGGCTTTCCGTTTCGGCAGACAAGCCCACAATGGCATCTTCCCCAAGCAACGCGCGGGCTTCCTGCGGTTCCAAGTCGGTTTGCCCAATATGCACGCCGTCAACTTTGATGCCCTTGTGACGTGCCTGCCAAACTACATCCACGCGATCGTCGATCACAAACGCCACGGAATCGGATTTGCCGTTGTTCTCGATAACCTGCGCGATATCGCGTGCCATGCTGGTGATGTCTTTCGCGTCGGTGTTCTTGGCTCGCAGCTGGATGAACGTTGCACCCCCGCGCAACGCATCCTCAATCACACCGGTAATAGTACGGCTCTTGCAATCCTGCGGGCCGACCACAAAGTAGGCGCTCATATCGAATGTATCGCGCATCGATGCATATGAATAATTGTTCATATAATCAACCCTTCTCGGTAAGTGATTCAGAAAACCTACAATGTGAACCGGCAATCGTCCATATTTTCCATATACGCAATTGCCGAACCCCGCATGATATGCCGAATACCATGCAGGGTTCGGCAAAGCCTAGTCGATGATGATTTCGGAAGCGGCGACTTCCTCGGCGGTGACGTTCCAAAGCGCGTCAAGCAGCGCCACTTGGAAAGATCCGGGACCGGACGATTTCGCTTCGGCGATTTCGGAAGCCCTGTTATACAGCAATGATGCCGAAATCGCGGCGACAAGCGGTTCGGCCACGGCCAGATACGTTGCGGTAACGCCGCCGAGCGAACAGCCGGCGCCGGTGATCTTCGTCATCATCGCGCTGCCGCCGGGCAAACGGAACACGCGCTCGCCGTCAGTCACCAGATCGACTGCTCCGGAAACGGCCACCGCGCCGGCTCCAACAGGGGAGTATTTCGCAAGATGACGAGCCACTCGTTTGGCCGCGTCAACGGCGGAATCGACTTCGTCGACGGCTTCCACGCCTGCCGGGCGAGTGCCGGGAACGGTGGAATCATGCTGTGCCAAACCCCACATCGCATCGAGCGCGATGATTTCGCTCGCATTGCCGCGCACAATGGTCGGCGGGTATGTGCGGAACGATTCGAGAATGGCGGTACGGGTTTTGCCGATGCCCGCGGCGACCGGATCAAGTACCCACGTCTTGCCGTTCTTGTGCAGTTTGTAGGCGATTTCCGGTAGCGCGTCCTTGAAGAACGGCAGGAGTGTGCCCACATTGATGTAGTTCGATCCGGCGATTTCCGCGGTGTCGATCACGTCGTCAGGCAGGAAGCTCATGGCTGCGGTGCCGCCGGCGGCCAGCTGCGCGTTGGCCACAAGATTCATCGTTACGAAATTGGTGAACGACTGTGCCAAAGGTGTGGTTTCGCGTACGTCGTTTACTGCCTGCGCAATCTGTTCACGCAATGCAGCTGCATATGAGTCATCGCCCATTGTCTGCTCCCTACGTTGGTCCTAACCAACAGGTTCAAAGGGTCAGGCATTTGCCTATCTCAGCTTCCGCTTTCGCCGGAAGCCCCCCTGCATGTACATAACATATCTAACCTATACAAAGGTGCTGACAGTGGCACGTTTTGCATAAACGAACAATCGACACGTTCCAGTTGGATGCCGGTCCACTTGTTATCTGCGCGTTGCGCCGTCGGGCCAGTCGATTCCAGGATCGGGCGAATGCAATACGTTCTCGTAAATGTCGTTGCGCACGTAAATTTCGCAGGCGCCTTCCGACCATGTGCTTTTCCAAGGTGTCTTGGTTTCGGCGATTTTGATTTTCGTGTAATGGTTTCTGTCGTAACCAAGGTCGGAGAAGAAAAATGGCTGATACAGAGTGTCGTAGAATTCGGGTTCGCCCCACGATTTCCATGTTTCGATGTCTTTCTTTCCCGCATAGGGGTCAACGCACCATTCCCACGACGAATAGCTTCGTCCCTTGTATGCATTGGCAAGAAGCGTATGGTCGAAGTAAGGGGCTGAATCGATAAGGGTGCTGCCGTACCAAGAAGTGTAGTCGATGCAGTCGGTGCCGCCGCAATATCCGCCTTTGTCGATGATTTTGTTGATTTCTGGATTGGAAGCGGTGTCGTTCTTGCTGACGCGTGTCCAGCCTGCCATCCAACGGTATTGCTCCAAATGGTTGGTTTTGATAAAAGACGCTACCGCCCGGGAAGACGAATAGTCGTACCGAATATCGCAAATACTGGCGCTTGCCGTCCAATACACGCTGACAAGCATGAAGATAAGACCGAGGATTTTGAAGAAACGGAGATACCGTTCCGTTTTCTTCGGTCCAAGAAGAGTCATAACACGGTTGTTGAGATTACGGATCCACTGAGGCCAATCGTTGGAATTGATTTTTTCGATATCGCAATCGATGGCGAGAATGGCGATGAAGAATCCCAAGATGATTCCCGCATGATGCATGGAAAGATGCGCGGTGAACGCAACGCTTATACCCAAGTATGTGGTGAGCAGCAATGATGCGGTTTTCCGGCGTAGGCAAATCTGAATAAGAAAACACCACATCAGGCATGACATTACGCACGGCATAAACAGCTCGCTTGGCGTGAGAGCGATGAACTGCATATTGCCATCCGACAGGGTTGAAGTGAACAACGTCTCGGAAGGCATTACCAGCCAGGTGTTGAATACGGAAACCCATGCGGGTGATGTTGTTGCAGTGCCATGTATGTCAAAGTCACCGTGGTATGTGCCGGGTGCGGGGAGTACGTTGAGGAGCAGTATGATGGCGAATACCAGTAGCAGAACAAGTCCCGCGAAACGCTGCTTGTTTTTTATAAGCGAGCGTTCGCCGCAGAGAAATTGAATCGTCCAATTCAAGGCAAGCATGCCGGCGATTGCCAATCCGTAAGAGCTCGTGGCGCATAGCAGCATCATGCTGAGTATGACTGGCCATGGCTTGGTGTTGCGGTTGTTCCAATTGATGGCTATGAGCAGCATTGCGGCGATCATAAGCGCATATGGTCTGGAAGTTACGCCATACTGGTAGCAAAGAAAATAGGAAAATGGCAGTATTACCTTTAGTAATTCTGGTAGTTTCGTTTTGAATTCCAAAAGCCAGATCATCAGCGCGGCGCACATAAGATTGAGGGATTTCAATCCTATTTCGTAAGGCATGCCAAGTTTGGCGGGAATGGCAAGCAGCATCCACCAAAGAGGTGGGTGTCCTTCGTAATGGGTGCGTACGGTAAGCAGTTCCTTCCATGAGCAATCACGTGCGATCAGCCAAGCTTGCGCCTCATCAAACCATGGTTCGTGAAAACACGACACGGTGACGGTCACTGTCACGTAGGCGATGAAGACAATGCAGTGCAGCCGTTGTTCGGCGAACCAGGTGAAGAGTCTTTTTCGAAGGTTCGTCACGCGGTTCGCCGAAACGTCGGGCTGGATGATGGTTGGTGTTTCTGCTGTGTTGCTCATGATAGGTGTAAAGATGGTGTATGGGTACGGCGAGGTTAGAAGGAGGAGCGGGCGCCGCAGAGTTTTTCGAATTCCTCGAGGACCTGCACCTTGGCAAGAGCGTCTTCGAAGGTGATGACGCCCTTGTTGACGAGTCTCGCCAGATCTTGGTCAAGCGTATGCATGCCTTCCTTTTCGCCGGATTGCAGCACGGTACGAATCTGATGCGCCTTGCCTCCGCGAATCAACGCGGCCACGGCCGGAGTGTTGATCATCACTTCGGTGGCAGGAGCGCGGCCATGCCCGCTGGCACGTGGAATCAGGGTTTGCACGACCACCGCGCGCAGAGTGGAGGCCACCTGCACGCGAATCTGCTGCTGCTGATTTTCCGGGTACACGTCGATCAGACGGTCCACGGTCGAACCGGCGTCCTGCGTGTGCAGGGTGGCGAACACCAAGTGGCCGGTTTCCACGGCGGTCAACGCGGTGGAAATGGTTTCGAGGTCTCGAAGCTCGCCCACTTCGATAATGTCGGGATCTTCACGAAGCGCGCGTTTAAGCGCTTCCGCGAAACTTTTGGTGTCGGTTCCCACTTCACGCTGGCTCATCACGCAACGCTTGTGTTGATGCACGAATTCGATCGGGTCTTCAATGGTGATGATATGGTCGGCGCGTTCGGCATTCGCTCTGTCGACAATCGCGGCGAGCGTGGTGGATTTGCCGGAGCCGGTCGGACCGCATACGAGCACGAGTCCACGCGGCAGTAACGCCAGATCGGCGATATGCGGGTCGAGACCAAGCTCCTGCGCGGTTTTGATTTCCGTGGGAATGGTTCGTAATGCCGCGCACACGCCCAAACGGTCGCAGTATACGTTGACGCGGAATCGCAGCAGATCGCCGATGGAGAATGAAATATCAAGTTCCAAATCGTCTTTGAACCGTTCCATCTCCAGCTCGTTGGTCATCACTTTGATGGCTTCATACGTGCGGTCCTTGTTCCACACGCTCAGCCCTTTGGCGGGGCGCAGCTTGCCATCCACGCGCAGCATTGGCGGATCGTTGACCACCAGATGAAGATCGGACGCGTTCAATTCCACCAGCTGGCATATGGCAGCCACGAATTCCGGATCCGCATCGGGATGTTCGGCATGCAATGTTTCTTTGACCTGGTGCGCTTTGATTCTGCGTTGTCCGGGAACAGCGTCCTCGTCGGAATCATTGGTTTCGGGCACTATGAAATCCACGATTAGCCTGTTGTTCATATTGGGTTGCGGTCTGGCAGCGGGCGCAGGCTGCGCAATATGGTTGATGGCGGAAGGCTGCATGGTCTGCGTGTTCTCCTCGTACGCCGCATAGTCGTCCGGCTGTTGCGCGAACGGCGTGCCGCCTGGAATGAATGATGGCGGATCGCCGTCGATTTGCTGGATCGGTCCATGATACTCGAATGCAGGGGTGACTTCCGTCACGTCATCGTCGAATTGCAGATTCTGCTGATCCACGGCTTCGTTTTCCGGGGTTTCCGGAAAAGCGGTGTCGTAGGAGAGTTCCTGTTGTTCTGCAATGAGCGGTGTTTCCGCAGGCCGTGTCGGAGCGGGCTGCGGTTCCGCTACAGATTGTGATGCAACGGCTTGCGGGGCAGCTGACTGTTGCATAGGCTGCCGCTGTGCGCTCTGTTGAGGCTCGGCCGCCGGCTGTTGCTCGACCGCGGCCTTAGGCATGGGGTCGGGAACGGTACCGGAACCATGCCGCAACGCGGGTATGGCGTCAAGCGACGCGAAAATATTGCGCAAACTGTCATCGTCAGCCTGAATCGCATTGTCGGGCGACCAATGGCGTCCCCTACGCGGATCCTCGTTGAATGAAGGAGCGGTACTGGGAATGGTCACACCTTTCAAACCAGACAAATCGGTGTTCGCATCCCAAGTCGGCTGCGCATCGGGATCCGTCGCGGTGTTCATTTCGGTTTTCAGCTCGGGTTGCTGTTCAATATCGGTCATCATTGTCCTTTACATATGTTGAAAACGCGGTCACACGATTACACAACTACACGGTCACGCGAAGCACTTCATCCACGGAAGTAATGCCTTGCAGAACCTTCTGCCAGCCATCCTCACGAAGCGACGTCATGCCTTTCGACTTGGCCGCCTGCTCGATTTCCAGCGACGTGGCGCCACGCGCGATCAAATCCTCCATCTGCGTGTCCACGCCCATTACCTGCTGAATGGCCACACGCCCGTGATATCCGGTGTTGGAACATTCACGGCAACCCATCGCACGGTACACGGTCGGCAACGGAGAGCCGGGCGTATATGGCACACCCATCATCTTCAACTCCACGGGAGTGGCCGTATCGGCCTTCCGGCATTTCTTGCACAGGCGCCTCGCCAGACGCTGTGCCATCACCGCAGCCAGCGACGAGCTCACCAAAAACGGTTCCACGCCCATTTCCGTCAAACGCGTCACCGCACTCGGAGCATCATTGGTGTGCAACGTGGACAGCACCAAATGGCCCGTCAGCGAAGCCTCGATCGCAATGGTCGCCGTCTCCTCGTCTCGAATCTCACCGATCAGCACCACATCAGGATCGGCACGAAGAATCGAACGCAACGCGGCGGCAAAGGTCATACCCGCCTTATTGTTCACCTGCACCTGATTGATGCCCTCCATGCGGAATTCCACAGGGTCTTCAACCGTGATGATGTTGATTTCCGGGCGGGCCACATCGCCCAACGTCGCATACAACGTGGTCGACTTACCCGAACCGGTCGGACCAGTCACCAACACCATGCCGTACGGGCGGTTGTACGCTTTGGAAAACACATCGAAATTGCGTTCGCTGAAATTCAGATCCTCCACTTTGAGATTGCCCGAAGGCGTGCTCAAAATACGCATGACGATTTTCTCGCCCCACACCGTAGGCAATGCCGCCACGCGAAGATCAACCTTCTGACCGTTGTGACGTACGGTAATACGGCCATCCTGCGGCTTGCGGCGCTCGCCGATATCCATTTCGGCCATGACCTTAATGCGGCTGATCACACCTTGGGTCATGGCGCGTGGCGCTTTTTGGAAGATATGCAACACGCCGTCGATGCGGTAGCGTACGAGCAGACCGTCTTCCTGCGGTTCGATATGGATATCGGAGCAGTGGTCGTCGATGGCCTGGTTGATGAGCAGACTTACGAAGCGTGCCACGGGTGAGGCGTCTTCGCTGTCGTCTTGTTCAAGGTCGACTTCTTTTTTCGCGGTCGCGGCGATCTCGTGCGATAGTTCGGTCAACTCCGCATTGGCGCGCAGGAACCGGTTGATGCAGTCGCGTACCTGCGATGGCATGGCGACCATGGCGATGACGGGCATGCCGGTTGTTGCGGAAACATCGTCTACCGCGGCGAAGTTTTTCGGATTCGCCATGGCTACGGCGATGCGCCCGTTGACGATGGAAAGCGGCAGAAGCTGGTTGCGTCGGCACAGATCGTCGGGAACCATGCTGATGACTTCTTTGTCGATCTGGTATTCATTGAGGTCCACGAACGGCAGGCTCATGCCTTGCGCCAACGCCATGGCATATTGGCGTTCGGTCTGTTCGTCCATGCCTTCGGTGGACGTTGGCATGGCGGGAAAATCTCCGGTGGCGTCGCTTGTCATTGCCGCATGGCGTGGTGTGCTCGGCGTGAACACCTGATGGATCTCGCCGGTTGTCGGCGCGATCGGATCCATACTTTGCGGGAAAGCGTTCGGCGTGTCGCTGTTTTTGTTTCGCCTGAGGAAGGGGAAACGGCCTCCCGAACCGGCGTCGCTCATAATGACCTCCTGCACCGCATGCGCGCTTATGCGCCTGTCATACGGCATAACATGAAACCCCAAGCAAACGGCAGCATTTGTGGGGTGGCTGATGTTCAGTTGTTCGAAGTCATGTGAGCTACAACGATTGCAGTATTGTGTACTGCTAAATCAGTATTGTAGCCGCAAAAACAGGTAAAAGCTAATCGTGGCAAAGTTTTTTGAGAAATATGTTGCTGTGAAAACGTTGGCAGAATATCGTGATACAGTAACTCATGTTTATGGCACCGCGTTTGGTTGCGTGCCGAATTCCTGCCGCTTCCAATGATGGGGTGGCATCTTGTGAAGGAGCTGCTCATGGAGTACAGCTTGCGCACAGCGGGAGACGCCCCCGATTCAGGGGTTGCGGCGAGTCGCGTCAATCGATTGCCAAAACGTGGCGAGTCCGGCTTCACGTTGGTGGAAGTGCTGGTGGCGATCGTGGTGTTGAGCATCACGGGACTTGCCGCCGCACAGTTCGCCATTACGGCCATTCGCACGTCATATGCGCAGCAGCAGCGGTCCACCGCCGTGTCGCTGGGCGACGACGGCATGGAAAGAATGCGTGCGCAGATCGCCAATGTAGACGCCAACCAATATCTCGATGAACTCATCAAAGGCATGGGGGAAACGTCCGTCACCGCCGCGCAAAAGAATCTTTCCGACGTTGGCGCCGTCACGTCGCAATTGGCGGATCTGAGCTATACCAGTTCGCCTGATCCAGACAAGAGCAAGTATATTCAGCCGGTTCGTGCCACTACGGGCAAGGACGCCAAGCATACCGAATATACGGTGAACACGGTGGTGGAGCGCTGTTTCCGTGCCAGCGGCGAGATCTCGTGCAAGACCGCATCTCAGCTGGGCATTTCCCGTAGTTCCGCAACGAGCTATACGGCCAATACCTCAACAAGCGCCACGGCCGACATCCTGGATCCGGGCAAAACGGTATCGGGCGCGTTCACGTTCGGTGCGCACACGTATATGCCCATGATCCGCGTGGTGGTAGGCGTCACCTGGGACGACAACATGCATCAGGGCAAAACCTGCCTGTACACCACGTCGGAACTGCTGGATATTGGCGTCGACAACAAGCTCATCATCTAGTGAGGGGTTGCAATGAGCGGAACAACAAGCGGAAAACTGCGTATTCGCGCCGTCGCGCAACGTATGGCGCGCGGTGAAAGCGGCGTCACCTTGGTGGAGATGATGGTGTCGCTGTTCATCTTCGCCATCGTCTCCACCATGTTCACCACGGCGATCGTGCAATACCTGCATTCCACCAGCGCGGATGCGATACGAAGCAGGTCTTCCACGGAAATAGCCACGTCGGTGCAAAGCCTCGACCGGTATGTGCGCTACGCGGAGGGTGTTGAGTATGACGCCACGAACCATACGCTCACCATGGTCACTCCGGGGGATTCTGGTGCGAAGCAGTGCGTGGTGATCACGTACCAGGACGCCACGTGGAAGAACGGTACGGTAAGTGATTACGGCAGCGTGAAGGTAAAAACGAAGCCGTATGATGCGTCCGTCACGTCATGGAGCACGCGCGCGGTGTTGGGGTCGGTAATGAACAACGAGTCGGGAGGCACGTCTGATGATTCGCTGTTCGCCTCGCGATTATTCACGGTGGATGGCACCAATCGGGTGGTGCGTTATTCGCCGGTGACGGGGTCGTATGTGAGCGGCAAGCCGGTCACGTCGAATACGTCCACGTCGTTCACCGCACGCAATGTGAAATCGGGTGGAACTGCAATCGATTTCACTCCGTGTGGCTGAGTGTTCCGCTAGATCTTGCGGCAGACGGCTGGTTCCTTATGGGGCCAGCCGTTTTTTGTTGCCCCCGTCAGCACCCTGCGACACGCCCGAAAAGGGTGGTTATTCCAGTTTTTCCAAAAAAAGTGACTGCAAAGATTTGCTGAGCGGTTGTGCTGAAAAACAAGCTATTTGTGGTGTTGTATTTTTTGTTGCACGATTTTGGTTTTGTGTTGTACCTTTTGTGGCCGCTTGAAAAAGTGCGATTTGCTGATGGTTGTGAAGGGGGTTGTGGGGTAAGCTGAAACGCTTTTGTACGGATGAAGGATGAGGGGAAAATGAATCGAAAATGAAACGCTCGTAAAACGATTGACGCCGGAATAATGGTTCTGCAAACGATGTCAATGCGGATAAAGTTAAGACTGTTGGTTATGTGAGCCAGCAGCCCCCACAAGGGGACGATCGATAGAAGAACGCCGCGAAGCTCCATCGTGGGATGCGAGCGGCGACCTTTCCCGAAGGAAAGAAGGATTCAATTATGAAGAGCGTGCGCAACGCACTCAACCGCCATGCCAAGGGCGAAAAGGGCTTTACCCTTGTCGAGCTGCTCGTGGTGGTCATCATCATCGGCATCCTCGCCGCCATCTCCGTGCCGATCTACCTGAACCAGCGCAAGTCGGCCTGGAACTCCCAGACCGAGTCCGACGTCAAGAACGCCAGCCTTGTGATGGAAACCATCATGACTAACAATAATGGGAAAGTTCCGACTCTGAAGGCTTCTTCTTGCACCGGTTCGTCAACTAACAGCAAGTGCGACATCTATGATGGCAATGAAGTTACGGTGAGCGATGGCGTCACTATCGTGATTACTGCGACGGCGGGTGCCGGAACTTATACGGTCGAGGGCACCAACTCGAACAACACGGGCTGCAAGAACTATGTCTATAATTCGGCAAATGGTTCCGTCAGCAGTACAGATCATAAGGATTTGGTTGCGAAGCAAGACTGATTGCCCCGCTGACTATGGGATCTAAAGGTATCGGAGCGTATGAGGTATCGCTCCGATACCTTGTTCCATATCCATATTCGTTCTATTGTTCGTCAATCATTCCATGGGGGAGTAATGGCCAGGGAACAGGCGCAAGTGGCATTTCAAAACGGCACCAAGAAGTGGCGTTACAAGGGTGTTTCCGCTGACGGCCGCACCAAGCAGAAGGGCGTTATCGAAGCGCAGACGCGAGATCAGGCCATCGATCGCGTGAATAAGCTCGGTCTGATTCCAACGGAACTTGTTGACGTGAACGCAGGCACCGGTCTCAATACCAATATTGAAATCAAAGCGTTCGAAAAATATCCAAGCAAAAAAGACTTCGCGGTTATGTCACGTCAGCTTGCCACCATGGTGGCGGCAGGCGTCTCCCTGATTCGCGCACTGAATATCGTTACTGAACAAATCGGAAATGTGAAACTGCGCAATGCGGTACGTGACTGCATGCAGCAGGTTGAGGCGGGATCATCGTTTTCCGAAGCAATGGACAATAATCCCGACCATCTGTTCCCGCCCATTATGACCAACATGGTGCGGGCCGGCGAAACCGGCGGCTTCCTTGACAAATCCCTGATTACCGTGGCCGACAGCTTTGAAGCGGACGTGCGTTTGCAAGGTCAGATCAAAGGCGCACTGGCTTACCCGGTGGTGGTGCTCGGCATTGCTGTGCTGCTGGTGGGCGTGATGCTGCTGACCATCGTGCCCATGTTCGACAGCATGTATGCGTCGATGGGCGCGGAACTGCCATGGGTCACGCAGATCATGGTTGATATGGGCAAGGCCGCACCGGTTGGCATTCCCGTGATCATTGTGTGCGCGGTGGCGTTCGTCATGTTTTGGAAGCGCAATCGCAACAAAGACATCATTCGTACCTGGTGGGATCCGTTCACGTTGAAGGCGCCCGTGTTCGGCAAACTGACCACCAATGTGGCATTGGCGCGATTCTGCAACAATTTCGCATCCATGCTCGCTTCGGGCGTGCCCATTCTGCAGGCTCTTGACATTGTCGGATCCACATCCGGCAATTATGTAATCGACGAAGCATCCAAACGAGTGTCTCGACTCGTGGAACGCGGCTATAGGCTGGCGGACAGTATGGGTACCGAAAAAGTGTTCCCGAACATGATGGTGCAGAAGGTGGCGATCGGTGAGGGTTCCGGCGCCATCGACCCGAAGCTCGCCAACCAGGGCAAAGCGTATGACGAAGAAGAGCAATCCCTAGCCGAACAGCCGACTTCGCTGGTGGAACCGGTGT